>SPJK01070505.1_pt1 | contig 14227 bp, 11 predicted proteins | sample 3741771 | NCBI WGS metagenome assembly SPJK01 (sample SAMN10925997, study PRJNA522277) | cold seep metagenome | isolation source: Elba SIP-enriched marine methane seep metagenome, extraction at timepoint T2 | place: Italy: coast of Elba, Mediterranean Sea | reverse complement strand
CCTGCAGCGCGTAGGGCGTTTTCAGCCGAACGCCGATCCGGCGCAGCAGGATCTGGCGCAGGATACCCGGGGATTTCTCTCCGGTATGGTGGTGCGACAAGCCGATATCGCGATTGTCAAACAGGATGACGCGGTAACCGCCGGCCACCAGGTCGTCGACCAGCTCGTCTGACCACATGGTCAATTGTCCGCCCAAACCCATGATCAAGAGCGCGACAGGGTGTGCCGGATCGCCAAAGTCTTCATAGGCGATCTGGATATTGTTGGCGGTGACGTGCGGCATGGATTGGGACTTTCGCGCTGATTCTTCTTCCCAACCGACTTAGGGCGAGTGTGTTCACAATGCCAGTGCCGGGCAAACAATCGCACCGCTTCCCCCAATGTCACACTTGGCGCGCGCGTCGGTTGTGATAGGTGAGCCTTGATAAGACTCGATGAAAGACCATTCGCATGACTGTGATGAGCGATAATGACGCCCTGCAGGGCCTGGAACCGACGGAAAAGATCAATGTTCGCGAGGTGTTTGGCCTCGATACGGATCTGATCGTGCATGGGTTCAAGGACCGGACGGAATACGTTCCCGCGATCGATGATGCCTATCGCTTCGATCCGCAAACCACGATCGCGTTGCTGGCTGGCTTTGAGCACAATCGCCGGGTCATGGTGCAGGGCTATCACGGCACCGGGAAATCGACGCATATCGAGCAGATCGCGGCGCGCCTCAACTGGCCGACCATCCGCGTCAACCTGGACAGCCACGTGTCACGGATCGACATGGTCGGCAAGGATGCCATCGTCCTGAAAGAAGGCGCCCAGGTCACGGAATTCCGGGAAGGCATTCTGCCATGGGCGCTGCAGCGTCCGGTAGCGATTGCCTTTGACGAATATGATGCCGGCCGTCCGGATGTGATGTTCGTGATCCAGCGCGTCCTGGAAGCCAGCGGGAAACTGACCCTGCTTGACCAGAACCGCGTGATCGAGCCGAACCCGTATTTCCGCCTGTTCGCGACAACCAACACGGTCGGCCTTGGCGATACGACCGGCCTTTATCACGGCACCCAGCAATTGAACCAGGGCCAGATGGACCGCTGGAGCATTGTCACCACGCTGAATTATCTCGAGCATGATGCCGAAGTTGAAATCGTCGCGACCAAAGCTGGTGATGTCGACACGGAAACGCTGAGCCGCATGGTGACGCTTGCCGATCTCACCCGCAACGCTTTCATGAATGGTGATCTCTCAACGGTGATGAGCCCGCGGACGGTGATCACCTGGGCGGAGAATTTCGCGATTTTCGGCGATCTTGGACATGCCTTCCGCATGACCTTCCTCAACAAATGCGACGAGCTGGAACGGCCTCTGGTGGCTGAAATGTATCAGCGTTGCTTTGCCGAGGAACTGCCGGAAAGCGCCCTGATGGTGAAAGTGGCCTAAGCCGCTTTTCATCAAATTTTATCCGCTTTCGATTAGGAGGGGCCACCTGCAACAGGTCGGTCCATGTCCAGTCTCGAACGCTATTTCCAGCCGAATTTCGCCTTTGCCGTGATCCTGACGCTCGCGGCACTGCAATATGCGATGTTCGCGATCTACCTGTTTGGCGGCGGCCCCGGCTTTGTCTTTGGCGGCGATTTTGTCGCTTTCTGGTCGGCCGCGCGAGAGACCCTGAGCGGCAAAATGACTGGTCTGTATGCGCCAGATGGTCTCGCCACTGCGATTGAGGCGCATCGGCCGGGAGCGGGCGTCGATGGCCTGACCTGGCAATATCCGCCTCATGCCAGTGCGATCTTCGCGCCGATTGGCTTTTTGCCCTTTGAAGCGGCCTATACGCTCTGGTGCGGACTCGGCCTGGCCTGTTATGCCTGGACGCTGAGCACGATCGGCGTGCGCGGACGCGCCCTGGCCGCGGTGATGGCCAGCATTCCGGTCCTGATTGTCCTGAACACAGGCCAAAACGCCTTGTTCACGGCGAGCCTGATGTTGCTGGCCGTATTCAACGCCAAGCCGAAGCCGATCATTGCCGGCCTGGCAGCGGCCTTGCTGACGCTCAAGCCGCAGCTCGGCATTTTGTTGCCGGTCCTGTTCCTCGCGGGCGGCCACTGGCGCGCGTTTGCGAGCGCGGCGATTGCCAGCCTGGTGATCTGGGGCGGATCGGCGCTTGCACTCGGCCCCGACACCTGGGCTGCCTTCTTTGAGTTTCTTTCCGTGATCTCTGGTTCGGTCTCGGATGGGGTCATGCCGCTCTACAAGATGGTGAATGTCTATGCCGCTGCACGCCTCGCCTGGTTGCCGAATGGGCTGGCGGTCGCCGTGGCTGGGTTGAGCTATCTGATCGCGATCGTGGCTGTGGTCTGGACGTGCCGCAAATCGGCTGACGCGAAATGGCGCTACGGTGTACTCGCCGCTGCGACGCTGCTGACCGCGCCCTATTCAATGTATTACGAACTGGTCCTTCTCGTGCCAGCGATCTGGTTTGTCGCCCACCGCGCCCATCAGGCCGGGTGGCTGGCCTGGGAGCGCGAGTGCCTCGCCGTGCTGGTCGGGCTGTCCCTGTTTCTCCCCGGTCCGACAACGCAGGTGGGTATATCGCTGGGCTTTCTTGCAGCGGCGCTCGTCGCCATGGTCCTGTATCGGCGCTTGCGAGCAGACGTTCAGTTGTCGCCGAACTAGAGCGTCCGCATCACACTTGCAGCGTGACCTCACGGCAGGTGTCCAAATGCCTCTTCGCAAAACCATCTGCCCGCGCTAAGTGAGCCGCATGAGCAAAACCGACGACGCCCCTTACGAGCTGTTCAAGCAGGCGCTGGCGACCACCGCCAAGGCGATGAGCCAGACGCGCGACGTCGAGGTGAATTTCTCTGGCGACGGCCCGCGCGCGGAAGAGGAGCGCCTGGTGCTGGTGCCGCCACCGCGCGACCTCGCGCCCGAAGTTGCGGCGCGCGTGCGCGGCGAAGCGGATGCGACCGCCCTGCGCATGGCGCATCACGACCCTGTCGCGCACGCCAAGTCGCGACCCGATGGAGAAGTCGGACGTCAGGTTTACGAGGCCGCTGAACGGGCCCGGATTGAGAGCATTGGTGCGCGTGCCATGGATGGCACGGCAGATAACCTTGATGCGGCCTTGGCCTCGCGCTGTGAGAAGGCAGGCTATTCGCGCATGGAAGACCGCCAGGACGCGCCTCTGGCGCCTGCGGTCGAATTCCTGTTGCGCGAGCGCCTGACCGGGCGCCCCCTGCCACAGGAAGCCGAGGGTATTGCCTCGCTCTGGCGCGACGAGGTCAATAAGCGCGGCGCCGATACGCTCGATAAGCTGATCGACCAGCTGCACGACCAGGAACAGTTCGCCAAAACCATCCAGGACCTCATTCGCAACCTCACCAAAGGTGACGAGATTGGCGAGGATCAGGGCGAGCAGGATCAGGAATCGGACGAAGAGTCGGACCAGAACAATCAGGAAAACTCGGCCGAAGACGGCGAATCCGGGGAAGAAACCCAGGGCGCCACAATGGAAGAGATGGATGCCGGCGATACCGAAGACATGGAAGGCGAAGAAACCAATGTCTCCGTCGACGCCGATGTCGATATGGACGCCGAGGACAATCCTGAAGACAGCGATGACGGCACCAAGCCGCTGCGTCCGAACTTCCGCGATGGCGATGACAAGGATCGTTTCCAGTACAAGGCGTTCACCACAGCCAATGATGAAGTCGCGCAGGCGCCTGACCTGTGTGACCCGGAAGAACTGGCGCGGCTGCGGGCTTATCTCGATCACCAGCTCGAAAGCCTGCAAGGTGCGGTGTCCAAGCTTGCCAACAAGCTCCAGCGCCGCCTGATGGCGCAGCAGAACCGGTCCTGGTCGTTCGATTTGGAAGAAGGCGTGCTTGACACGGCGCGCCTGACCCGAGTGATCACCGATCCGACTGCACCGCTGAGCTTCAAACAGGAAGATGACAGCAATTTCCGCGACACCGTCGTCACGCTGCTGCTGGATAATTCCGGCTCGATGCGCGGACGGCCGATCATGGTCGCGGCTTTGTGCGCAGATATCCTCGCCCGCACGCTGGAGCGGTGCGGCGTGAAGGTTGAGATCCTTGGCTTCACGACAAAGGCCTGGAAAGGCGGTCTCAGTCGCGAAGATTGGGTCAAGGCAGGTAAACCGGCAGGACCGGGGCGTCTCAATGACCTCCGACATATTGTCTACAAGTCGGCCGACGCGCCGTGGCGACGGGCGCGCAAGAATCTCGGCCTGATGATGCGCGAGGGCCTGCTCAAGGAAAATATTGACGGTGAGGCGCTTCTTTGGGCCCATGACCGCCTCCTGGCGCGGCCCGAACAGCGTAAGATCATGATGGTGATCTCGGACGGCGCGCCAGTGGATGATTCCACGCTGTCGGTGAATGTCGGCAATTACCTGGAGCGTCACCTGCGCCAGGTCATCGAAGAGTTGGAGACGCGCAGCCCGATCGAACTGATCGCCATCGGCATCGGCCATGATGTGACGCGCTATTACAAGCGCGCGGTGACGATTGTGGATGCGGAACAACTTGGCGGTGCGATGACCGAGCAATTGGCGAGCCTGTTCGACGAGAATGGCGAAGCGCCAAAGCCTGAGGCGATGGCGGTGCCGCCGCTGACCCGCGAAACGGTCAAACCCGGCAGTGCAACCTCTGGCGCAGGATCCGGCGCGCCGCGATATGGCGGACCCAAAGTCGGTTCCGGACGCGATGTTCGCCGCACAAGGATGTAATTTTCTTCACGATCATGCCGTATTCAGGCGCTTAATCGAGCGCTGAAGAGGACGTTTCACATGCGCATCATCGCAAGCCTGGTCTTATCAACTCTGTCAGCCTGTGCGGCTGCGGACGTTCAGCCGCCCGCGACAATCAACGAGGCACCAGACACCGGGATCTGGTCCTTCGCTGACCATGGCGATGATCTGCGTGCTGTATCTTGTCCGGAAGGTGAAACCTACTCGCGCGCGGAGTCGATCGATATTCGTGTCATCGAAGCTGAACGCGGCAATGCAAATGCGCGGGCCCAACAATTGACGGGCATGACGCTCGCGGGCGCCTGGCAACTGAAATCCAACGAGTCTGATTTTGGTGGCTTGTCGGGCCTCGCGACGATGCCGTCCGGTTCGCTCCTGGCGATTAGCGATTCCGGCGCCTTTATCTGGATTGGCATTGATCCCGAGACCGGCACGCCGGACGGGATCGGTGCAATCGCTTATATGCGCGATCTCAACGGTAATGAATTTGCCAATAAACGCGATGGCGATTCTGAGGGCCTCAGCCTGCGCCAGGGAATGGCGTTTGTCAGCTTTGAGCAGGACCACCGGATATCCGCATTCGACCTGGAATCCTGTGGTGCGGCAGCGCGTGCGGCCCCAGTGGTGAGCCTCGCGCCGGTCGTCGACGGCAAATTATTGCAGGACAATCGCGGTGCCGAAGCCTTCACGTTCGCAGGGGAGGCTCTCTCGGTTGGATTCGAGATGCGGCATGCGGGCGGGTCCCCCATCGGGACTGTCAATGTCGACGGCACGCTGTCCGGTCTTGAATATACCGAACAGCCAACTTTCTTCCTGATGACCGGTATGGATGCCAGCGACGGTCTTACGGCCCGCATATTTCGCGCCTATGACCCAATCCGTGGCGCCCGTGTGATCCTGAAAGTCGAACAAGACGGCGCGCAGATCGGTGATGGCCAATTCAAGCAGCCGCTTCCCGTCGACAATTTCGAGGGGGTCGCGATTGCAACAGCGCCGTCTGGTGCCCCGCGCCTCTGGTTGGTCTCAGACGACAATTTCAGCGCCAATCAGCGCACCTTGCTGCTGGCGCTGGATCTCGAACAATAGCCCTGCCATAGAGCGGCATGGGGCATGATCCGATCTTCTGGGCCGTGGCGGTGTTTTCCGTCCTGATCACCGGTGTTTCAAAGGGCGGATTCGGCGGCCTGGCCTTGCTCGCCGTGCCATTGATGGCGCTGGTGATTTCTCCCGTTCAGGCCGCGGGTATCATGTTGCCCATTCTTATCGTCATGGATTGGGTTGGCGTCTGGACCTATCGCAAACACTGGGATCGCAAGCTGCTGCTTCTGCTCCTCCCCGGGGCAATTCTGGGCATTGCGGCTGGTGGGTTATTGGCAGGCTATGTCGACGACCAGATCGTCCGAATCTTCGTTGGCATCATCGCCGTGCTGTTCCCGCTCTACGCCATATTCAAGCCCCGCGGCGGCGATGCCTTCATCCAGAACAACCGTCCGCTCGGTTTTGTCTCCGGGATCGTGGCTGGATTCACGAGCTTCATCGCCCATGCAGGCGGGCCGCCTTATCAGGCCTACGCGATCCCGCAAAACCTCGACAAACAGATCTATGCCGGTACGGCGGTGATGTTCTTCTTCGTCGTCAATTTTGTGAAGGTATTGCCTTACGCCATGCTCGGGCAATTCGACCAGACCAATCTGACGACCTCGCTCATCCTGATCCCGATCGCGCCGTTTGGCGTTCTATTCGGGGCGTGGCTGGTCAAGCGGATAGATCAACAGCTGTTCTATCGCATTCTTTATGGTTTGATTTTCGCCGTCGGCCTGAAACTGCTTTGGGACGGATTGGTCTAGTCCTCACTGACCAAATCGATCAGCGCCACGGCTTCATAGCTCGCCCATTCCGCGTCGCCTTCAAGTTTGGCGATCTTGTTGCCGTCTCGGTCATAGAGGATTGTCGTCGGAAACCCGCCTCCAGCGCCGCTATCATAGACCACATTCCAACCTTCGGGACCGTCGGTGAGCGTATAAAAGTCGAGCACGCCGCCTGAGAGCTCGCTCAATCTCTGTTTCGCATAGTCGCGATCGTCAGGCGCATCGACGCTGATCGCGATGACCTTGAATGCATCACCGCCTCGTGATGTTTGCAGCGCGGCGAGGGACGGCATCTCGCGTTCGCATGGGCCGCACCAGGTTGCCCAGAAATTCACCAGGATCGCTTGCCCCGCAAAGTCCTGATAAGTCACGGGATTTCCACTTGCATTGAGAAAGGGCGTTGCTGGCGCGGGCGTGCCTCGATCACTGACGTCCAGATCAGACAGTGTGCCAACGGCGAGTCTTGCCACAGGGTCGCGGTTACTTCCCTTTGAACTGGCGCTAAAGAGCCAGTAAAGCAGCGCCAAGGCGATTCCGGCGAACATGGTCGGGATGGCGATGCGCAAGAAACGATCCATGGGGCTCTGGCCCTCCAGATGATGACAAGGACGAGATAGCGATATGGCGAGTGACAGCAAAAAAGGCCAGCAAATGTGGGGTGGACGCTTCGCCGCACAGCCGAGCGACATCATGCAATCGATCAATGCCTCGATCGATGTCGACCGCCGTATGGTGCGCGAGGATATTGCCGGATCACGGGCCCATGCCGACATGCTGGCAGAGCAGGGGATCATCTCCGAGGATGATAATGTCGCGATCCAGGATGGTCTGGATCAGATTGTCGCCGAAGTACTGGATGGCGGTTTCCCGTATCGGGCCGAGCTCGAAGACATTCACATGAATGTTGAGGCGCGGCTGAAGGAACTCATTGGCGAACCCGCCGGGCGGCTGCACACAGCGCGCTCGCGCAATGATCAGGTGGTGACGGATTTCCGGCTGTGGACACGCGGCGCTCTGACCGAAGCGCGGCGCGGACTGAAGAGTTTGCAGCGCGCCCTGGTCAAGCTCGCGGGTGACCATGCTGATGCCGTGATGCCCGGCTTTACCCATCTGCAGACTGCGCAGCCAGTGACCCTCGGCCACCACATGCTGGCTTATGTCGAGATGATCGAACGCGATCGCGCCCGTATGGATGATTGCGCGCGCCGTCTGAATGAAAGCCCGCTCGGATCAGCCGCACTGGCCGGTACCGGGTTCACGATTGACCGGGATGCCACGGCGGAAGCTTTGGGCTTTTATCGCCCCATGGCGAACTCTCTCGATGCCGTGTCGGCGCGTGACTTCGCGCTGGAAGCACTGTCCGCTCTTTCGATCGCGGCGACGCACCTGTCGCGCCTTGCCGAAGAGATCGTGCTGTGGACCAGCGCGCAATTTGCCTTCGCGAAATTGTCGGATGCCTGGTCAACGGGATCTTCGATCATGCCTCAGAAGCGCAACCCGGATGCGGCCGAACTGGTGCGCGCCAAGGCGAGCCTGATCACGGGGCAGTTCGCTGCCCTGCAAGGCGCAGTGAAGGCCCTGCCGCTGGCCTATGCCAAGGACCTGCAAGACGACAAGCAGCTGACATTCTCGGCTTTCGATACGTTCGGCCTGTGCGCAGCGTCCATGGCCGGCATGATGGAGACGATCACGTTTAATCGCGAGAACATGCGCGCCGCGGCCGCAAAGGGCTTCTCGACAGCGACCGATCTGGCGGACTGGCTGGTGCGGGAACTGAAAATGCCATTCCGCGATGCCCACCACGTAACAGGGGCGCTCGTCGCCAAAGCCGAGGAAAAAGGCTGCGACCTTCCGGAACTCAGCCTCGAAGACCTGCAAGCGGTCGAACCGCGACTAACAAATGACGTATTTTCGGTGCTGACTGTTGAAGCCTCAGCGATGAGCAGGCAAAGCTATGGTGGAACCTCGCCGGTTCGGGTCGCCGAACAGGTCGAGCAATGGACACAACGCCTCGGATAGGAGCGCTGCACAATGAAACATAAGATCAAAACCGCGCTCGCCTTTTCCGCGCTTGCCAGCCTCGCAGCTTGCGGTTTGCGCGGCGATCTTGAGCGCCCGCCACCAATCCTGACCGAGCCGCCGACGGAAGAAACCTCCATGCCGGTCGACTCGGCGGTCTTGTTTGCGGGCAATGACATCAATGATGGCACCACATATTACAACTCGCTCGGCGGTGAGATCCCGAAACCGGCCCCGACGGTCGAGATCGAGGAAGAAAGCATGGGGGAGGTCAGCCCCGGCTGATGATCGCGCGTGCATCATTTTAACTATGAAGATGGCCGTCTTCACTGCGAAGGCGTCGATCTGAACGAGATTGCAGATCAGGTCGGCACGCCGGTCTATGTCTACTCGACAGCGACGCTGCGCCGACATGCGCAAGTGATCGCTGCGGCCTTTGACGGCATGGATTGCCTGATCGCTTATTCCGTGAAAGCGAATGGAAATCTCGCCGTGCTCAAGACTCTGGCGAGCGAAGGCTGCGGCGCGGATGTGGTCAGTGGCGGCGAACTGAAACGTGCGCTCGCGGCTGGCATTCCGGCAGAGCGCATCGTCTTCTCCGGCGTCGGCAAGACGCGCGCGGAAATGGCGCTTGGTCTCGAAACCGGCATTCACCAGTTCAATGTCGAAAGCGGCGCGGAACTGATCGAGCTTTCGGAAGTTGCCATGAGCCTTGGCAAGGTGGCCCCGGTGGCTGTCCGCGTAAACCCGGATGTGGCGGCAGGTGGACACCCGAATATCTCGACCGGCAAGGCTGGCGACAAGTTTGGCGTGCCATGGGCGGATGCGCCGGAACTGTACCACCAGATGAAAGCCCTGCCGGGCGTCGAAGCGGTTGGAGTCGACGTTCATATTGGCTCCCAGATTGGCGAGCTCGGCCCGATGCGGGCGGCGTTTGAAAAGACCATCGGACTCGTAAAGTTCCTGCGCGAGGCCGGTCACGACCTGAAACGCATCGATCTCGGCGGTGGCCTCGGCATCCCCTATCAGGCAAGCGATTCTCCGGCACCGCCATCCGATTATGCCCAGATGATCCGCGAGGTGACGGAAGGGCTCGGTCTGCAGGTCATTCTGGAGCCTGGCCGCGTGATTGCGGGCAATGCAGGCGTGATGGTCAGCGAGGTGCTCTATCACAAGCCTGCCCCGGACCGCACTTTCCTCATCATCGATGCAGGCATGAACGACCTGATGAGGCCGGCGCTTTATCAGGCGCATCACGATATCGTGCCGCTGGCTGAACCGACTGCTGACACAGCGCGAACGACCTATGACATTGTCGGTCCGATCTGCGAGTCGACCGACAAATTTGCGGCCCAGCGCCAGATGCCGGAAGTCGCCGCTGGAGAGCGGATTGCATTCATGTCATCCGGGGCCTATGGCGCTGTGCTCTCAAGTCAGTACAATGCAAGGCCGCTTGTGGCGGAAGTCCTGGTCGATGGCGATCAGTTTGCGCTGGTGCGCCGACGACCGAGCTTTGATGAAATGATACAACTGGAGCAAATGCCCGATTGGCTGACCTGAACCGCATTCCTGGCACAACTAGCCTGATCGGCCGGACCTTCCGGCGGCTTCGGGACATTGCGCTGTGGAAAGCCTGGTGGCCGTTTATTGTTCTGCTTAGTGTGTTTGTCAGCGCCGCCTTGTTTGGTGTGTTCGAACAGACGCCGGCGCGGCTCGGAGCCCTGGCCACTCTGATCTTCCTGGTTGGGTCACTGATTGCTCTGCTGCGCGGGATCCGCCGGTATCGCCGCCCGGACCGGCGCGAAGCCATTGATGCGCTGGACCGCCAATCGGAGATGCGGCCGCTGGCATCATTGATGGATCGTCCGGCACGCCCGGAAGCCACTGGCGTTCAATTGTGGCGGGCACATGAAAACCGCCTGACGGACGAAGCGCGGCGGCTGACTGTGCCAGGCTTCTCAGCCATCTGGGAGCAGATCGATCCGCTACGCCTGCGTTACGTGCTTCCGGCCATGATCGTCGCCTTGTTCGCGTTCGGCTGGGGCAACAATTATCAGCGCCTCTCAAGTGCCCTGGACCCGGATTATGGCAGTCTGTTCGGGGGCGAAAATATCCGCATCGAAGCCTGGATCACGCCGCCGGAGCACACCGGACGCGCGCCAATCTTTTTGAAAGACGATCAGAGCCAGGTCCGCGTGCCGCAGGGCTCTGTCATAACGCTGCGCGTGCAAGCGCCGTCGACGCCAAAGCTCCGCGTCATCTCAAGTGACGGGCGCCGCACAACAAAGTTCGAGGCGACGCCGGACAATGCCTTCGAAGCGACCGCCGAGATCACTGCCGACAGCAATATCTCCGTGCGCTGGTGGGGCGAGCGCAAGGCCTGGCGCGTGCAGACCTCGCCGGATACGCCGCCGGTCGCACAATTTGTCGAGCTGCCTGTATTGGGTGCCGGTGACCGCACGGAGTTCAGCTGGACTGCCAGCGATGATTACGGCATCGCCAAGCTCGAGCTGGCCATTAAACCCGAAGGCAGCGACCGCGAGCCCGACCTGGTGGCGATGGAACTTGGTGCGATTAATCCGCGCGAGCTCGAAGACGAATCCAAGATTGACCTCACGCGCAACCGCTGGGCCGGTGCGCGCGTCGAAATTCGCCTGAAGGCCACCGACGGGGCGGGACAGGTCGGCTATAGCGAGCCGCACGTGTTCAAGCTGCCGGAAAAACTCCTGTTGCAGCCCCTCGCCAAGGCCATTCAGGATGTCCGGGTGACGGTGCTGCGCGAAGATGCAGAGTATGTCGCAGCTGACTATGTTCCGGATTCCACGCAGGCGGGCGCCTACTATCTGTCCGCCACGCAGCGCCTGACCCATGCGCCGCAGGGTGTCCAGCGCGGTGCAGTGATGCTCGAAGCGGTGACTTATGAAGCGCCGCGTTATTTCAAGGATGTGCTGGTCTATTCCGGGCTGACCACGGCGCGATACGCCCTGGAAGCCTCGACCACGACCGACGAAGCCAAGGCGACCGAACCCTTGCTCTGGTCGCTTGCCTTGCGGGCGGAATATGGCTCAGCCGCAGACGCCTATGCGGCGCTGATGGCGGCCAAGAAAGCGCTTGAAGACGCCTTGCGCGACGGTGCCAGCGAAGAAGAGATTGCGCGTCTGGTGGAGGCCTTCAAGGACGCCGCTCAACGCTATATTGCCGCGAAGATGGCCGAGGCCCTGGCCAATGGGCTGGAAGCGCCGCCAAGCAGTGAAGACAGCGCAGAAGGACCAAGTGGGTCCGGGCTTGGTGGTCAGGGCTTCTCTGACATGCTGGATGCGCTCGAAGACCTGACAGAGACCGGTGCCAGCGATCAGGCGCGCCAGCTGCTGGCAGATATCACCAACATGCTCGAGAATCTCGAATTCCAGCAGGGGCAGGGCGGCGGTAGCGATGGCTTCCCGGGATTGCCGGGTGAGCAAGGCGAAAACGAGAATGATGAAGACCTCCCCGAAGAAGAGCGGGAGATGACCGAAACCATGCGGGAGCTCTCCGATCTGCTGCGCGAACAGCGTGAGCTGAACGATGAGACCCTGGCTGAGCAGCGCGGTGAGCGCGGTGAATTCGGCGACCAACCATTCGGAGAAAATCAGCCGGGAGCAAACGGTGAGCTTCAGGAGGGCGAAGGCCAGATCCCTGATGGCGAAGACGGTGAAGATGGTCGTTCCCTAGCTGACCGTCAGGACGAACTGGCCGATCGCATCGAAGAGCTCGCTGAGACCCAGATCGGCACCGGCGAAGATGGCGAAGGCGAGGGCGCAGGCGGATTGCTTGACGAGGACACCCTGGAAGCGATCGAACGCTCGCAGCGCCGCGCTGGCAATGCGCTCGACGATGGCAATGAACGCCTGGCCATTCGCAACCAGGAGCAGGCCACCCGTCAATTGCGTGAACTCGCGGAAGGATTGGCTGAAGACCTGGATGAGGCCCGCGCCGACCGCCTGGGCGATCAGAATGCCCAGGGAGCCGGTTCAGCCGACCCGTTCGGGAACGCCATCAATGGCACCGTCGATGACAGCAACAGTGTCGACATCCCGGACGAGGCCGAACGGCAGCGCGCCAAGGACATCCTTGACGAACTTCGTCGCCGCTATGATGAAGCGGTCGACGAAGAAGAACGTGAATATTTGCAGCGCCTACTCGACCGGTTCTGAGGACGCAGGTTCCGGCTTCACGAATTTGAGGGTCATGCGATCCGACTCCCCGATCTCGGCATAGACCGCAGCGTCGAACCCGTCGGGTGTATTGCCTTCACGATCGGACGTGCGGCTGACCGGCGGCAGCGTCCAGACGCCGAACGGATGGTCAGCAGCGTCCAAGGGATTGGCGTTGATTTCGCTCGCCTCAGCAAACTCAAAGCCAGCCGATGCGGCCAGGGCTTTGACGAAATCTTCGTGCACATAACCCGTTGCCGCGCGTGGATTTTGCTCCGCGCTTGACGGCAGCCGGTGTTCAACCACGCCGAGCACGCCGCCGGGTTTCAGGGCCGCGTATGCGTCAGTGAAGAACTTTGCGGTATAGTCTCCGCCCATCCAGTTATGGACATTGCGGAAGGTCAGAATGGTATCGATGCTGTCTGCAGTCGCAAGCGGACCGGATTGCGCTGAGAAAGCGGAATATTCCAACTCGCCGAACAATTCGGCGTCGGCTTCGTAGACGGCCTTGAAGTCGGCAATGCGCTGTTCAATCCGCGCCAGGCGATCGCCTTCGAAGACATTCGTGTCCCAGACCGCCGCGACCAGCGTGCCGTCGCCTGACGCCAAGTATGGGGCGAGGACATTTGTGTACCACCCGCCACCCGGCCAGATTTCGATGACGGTCTCGCTCGGTTCAATTTCGAAGAATTCGAGGGTTTCAGCGGGGTTGCGCCACGCATCGCGGGCCTTTTCCTCATCGCTGCGCCAGTCGCCAGCGACTGCATCTGCCAGCGACAGCGGGCCGGTCTCGACTTCTTCAACAACTGGCGGCGTTTCCGCCTCGAGCGTCTCTGCGGGTGTGTCGCTGCTGCCGGAACAGGCTGCAATCGCGAACGCGGCGGCACCGAGGAAAAATTGGGTCTTCATCATCTGACTCCTGAAAAGGGCTTGAATCACGTCTGTGGCGTTTCCACATAGCTTGTGTCGCGACGCTGCCAAGCAGGTTGCGACGGAATTTTCTGCCAGCGCCGATGGTCGGGCTGGATCAACAGAGAGTTTCGAACCTCAATTTTCGCGGCTTTGCAAGATCGCCGCGGATCACAGTTGCTCGTGAAAGGACTGTTACAATGAGTACGATTGATCTGACCCCCCTTTATCGCACAATGGTTGGCTTTGACCGCATGGCCAACATGATTGACAGTGCCGCCCGCCTGGACGGCGCACAAGGCTATCCGCCTTATAACATCGAACGTGTGGCCGATGACGAGTTTGCCATTGAGATCGCCGTTGCCGGCTTTGGCGAAGACGATCTCGACATCGAAACCAAGGACGGCTTGCTGACTGTTGCTGGCCGAAAGACGCCGCCGGAAGATGGCGAAGAAGAGCGCCAGTTCCTGCAT
>SPJK01070627.1_pt1 | contig 14228 bp, 15 predicted proteins | sample 3741771 | NCBI WGS metagenome assembly SPJK01 (sample SAMN10925997, study PRJNA522277) | cold seep metagenome | isolation source: Elba SIP-enriched marine methane seep metagenome, extraction at timepoint T2 | place: Italy: coast of Elba, Mediterranean Sea | reverse complement strand
TGATACCTGGACGCAATTAACAGCAGAAGATGGCTTGCCAGAAGGTGAACTGGGCCGCATTGGCTTGGCTATTGCCCCTTCCAGGCCGGATCGCATCTACGCAAAAATCGAAGCCGAAGAGAATAAGCTGTACCGTAGCGATGATGCCGGACGCAGCTGGTATGTGATCAATGACAATCCGCGATTCACCAACAACCGCCCGTTCTACTTCCAGGAACTCGCCGTTGACCCGGCTGATCCCAACCGGCTCTACAATATCTTTCAACCCTTGCATTTGAGTTACGACGGGGGAAAGACCTTTGATCCGGTTCCGATGATACCGGCCGATGAAACCAAGGGCATCCATGCGGACTTCCATGCCTTTTGGGTGAACCCGAACGACCCGGAGCATTTCATTATTGGTGGTGATGGCGGTATTGGTATTACCCGCGATCACGGCCGCAGTTGGTATTTCCCGGAAACTATACCCGTGGCTCAGTTCTATCAGGTGAATGTGGACGAAGACTTGCCCTATAATGTCTACGGTGGCATGCAAGACAATGGCAACTGGTATGGCCCTGGCTATACCTGGAAACGCGGCGGTATCCGGACACTTTATTGGCAATACCTGGTTGGTGGAGATGGTTTTTACATTTCACCCGACCCGGAGGATTCCCGCTTTGGGTATGGCACCTCGCAAAACGGCTATCTGTACCGCTACGATAAAGTGTCCGGCTATTACGTTAGTGTTCGGCCGCCATCGCTTCCAGACGAGGTGTTGCGCTTCAATTGGAATGCGGCTTTTTCCCGCGATCCTTTTGATGAAAATACGATCTACTACGGTTCGCAATATGTGCACAAGAGCACGGACGAAGGGGCGAGTTGGCAGGTCATTTCTCCGGACTTGTCCACGAATAACCCGGAGCACCAGCAACTGGATTATGGCGGGTTGACCCTGGACCTATCAGGAGCCGAAATGTACAACAGCATTCTATCGATCGCCCCTAGTCCACTGGACCGCAACTTGATTTGGGCGGGCACTGATGACGGGCAAATTCACCTCACGCGTGATGGTGGCGAAAGCTGGACCAAGCTGACCACTCAGGTCACGGGACTACCGCACGAAGCCTGGATCGCCCGGGTGATCGCTTCTGAACACCATGCCGCTACGGCCTGGCTGGTGGTCAATAATTACCGAAAAGGAGATTACGCCCCGTACCTGTTTCGGACCGATGATTTTGGGGGCACCTGGACCAATGTGGTGAATGGGGCAGGGGTAAAAGGCTACGCTTTATCCTTCATCCAGGATCCAGAAGAGCCCGGTTTGCAATTCCTCGGCACGGAGAATGGTTTGTGGATCAGTATCGACGATGGGGCCCATTGGCAGCAGTGGACGAATGGCTACCCTTCCGTGTCTACGATGGATTTGAAGATTCAGCGACGCGAGTCGGCCCTGGTGATTGGGACCTTTGGGCGTGCCATCTGGGTAATGGATGATTTGCTCAGCTTGCGGGAGATTGCCGCCAATCGATTACAGCCCGTTCTCACCGCTTTACCCATGAACGATGCCGTGCAGGTGAAGGGCTTGTTTATTGCGCCTCCCGGCAATATCTGGACCGGATTTCATACCACCTTTGAAGGCGCCAATCGAGTGTTCCAGCGAACCCAGATTCCCGTTTACCTGGAAACGGTTGCCGAAGAAGTCCAGTTGGAAGCGGATATCTATTCGGCTGGCGGCGAAAAAATCAACACGGTCTCCGGGCAATTTGAGACGGCCGGCCTGCACTATCTGATTTGGAAACTAGACGAAGCCGCCACCAATCTGCCAGGTGCTTGGATCACCGATGAGTCGCGAGGCATTCCAGTGTTGCCGGGTACTTATCAGGTCGTCGTAAGAACCAATAGCTATGCCGACACAACGGAGGTAGCGGTGATGGCTGATCCTCGCTTTTCGCTTGATCCCACAGTGGATGAAAGCTTGTACCGCTACCAGAAGGCAGTAGATGGGCAAGTATCGAAACTGGCCGCTTTGCTGAATGCACTGGACGAAGGATCAGCGCAAGTGGAGCAGGCGATCACTTATTTGAGCGAACAAAACGAGGCGAATCATAGCGAGACGATCGCCGCTATGGAAGCTATGTTGCTTGAAATAAAGACTGTTCGTGCAGCAGGACAAACCCCACGACCCGATCGGCAGGTGGGTGCCTGGCAATCCTACGAACAGACCGCCTATTCGCTGACGGCAGAGGCCCAACGCAAGGCCCGCGCTCGGGTGACCGTGCCCTCGCGCCAAGATTGGGATGTGCTAAGCAGAGCCGAGACGAGTATCGATGCCTTTGAACGAACCGTATCCGCTTTCTTACAAGAGGAATGGATTCCATTCCTGTTCGAGATGGAGGGCGTGGGCGTGCTCGGAACTGGGAAGTAAGGCTTATTTGAAACCTGCTGACTTCTTCGTGCTATTTGCGGCCTTAGCGATTAAAAAATGGCTCTAAGAAATGGTATCAATACACCCAGTCCTTATTCATCCGAATGCAAATGCTGGATGTAGTTGTTCAACAAACCCTTGATTTGTTCGGCAGCCACTGGGTTGGCAGAATGGACGCGGAACGCTAAATTTCGTAAGTCTAATCCTGACTCATACACGAGCCATTTGGCGGCGGCCAAGCCATCAGGTGCTAGGGTTCCGCTTTCCGTTAGGCCAAAGTCATTGTCAAAGCTGATAAAATCCGGCAGGCCATTTTGCTGGATGAAATGCACAAAAGCCTCGTAAGTTCGGACAACTACAAAGTCATTGATCATGGACTTGTCGTAGACCATATCCACAGTACGCAGGTCATCCAGGAATAGCTTTTTCATTTTCAAGACGGTATCAAGACTTATTCACTTCGCAGGACATCTAATAGCCAAACAGATTGCCCGATCTACGAAAAATTCGCCCTCTAGTTGGATCCTTGGGACTTACTTCTGTAACCCATTCGGAGCCGACTGTTAATTGCCAACCGAACACCATCCGCAAATTGGCGCTGATCGTTACATGGATATCCTCCTCGTAACCATCCACCCCAAAGCGATAGTTGTAATTATCGATCTTGGCAAGGATGGTTCCTTTCACCTTTATCGGTTTTACATAAGTACTCATGAATATGGCGTTTGCTTGTCATTCGATAGCCGCTCCAGGGCTTCATCGATTCGATGCTTTTACTGGCATAAGTCGCTCTGCGGGTGGCCTAGGCAGATGTACTTCTCAATGACCAAACGCCCGGTCTTGCTTGCTTGATCGGTAGCGACTACATATACCTCAGCGCCTAATGCCAGCTTGATGTAATTCATGCGTAGCTTGCCGGTAATAACGACTTGGACAATGCTTCCATCGAGGAGGTCTCTTCCCTCATAGGCCGCATGGCTGAGTTGTTGGGTGATGGTTACTTTTCTTAGCGTTAAGTTCAAATTGCTTAGTGCTTTTTTACTTAATGGAATACAAGGAGAGCAAGTTGTGGATGAAGTTGTCTAAAGTTTTGTGCTGGAACCGAGCGGTAAGACTTGTGTTTGCTGGCGTCCGCCTCAGGCGGATTTGTTTCGTAGCCGGAAGCTACGGGGCTAACTCCGAGGAGCGTAGCGACGATCACCGAAGGTAAAAATAGCTGAAGTCCAGCGGGCGCAATGCTTGCCGCGTAGGTAAGCATGAAAACTTTAAACAACTTCGATATGGATTTCTATTAGGAAAACCCCTGCTCAATTATTTACCTCCTTTTGTAGCGGGTCAATCGTTTTTCACCCGTTTTGATTAAATGACCATCTTCAACCGCCTTTAGTAAATCTCTAGAAGCAGTAGCTCCTGATATTTTAGGGAAAACACTCCTGTAATCTTTCCTGCTGAACTCTTCTTCCGTGTATTGATCGAGAAAATAGGTCATTCTTTCTTTCTCATTCATCTTGTCAGGCTTTGATTCCAAGAGTTTGGCTAAACTCCATCGAATCTTTTCTAGTGAGTATTCAACGAATTTTGTTGATAAACCTGCTTTATCACTTTCACTCAATACCTGGTAGTATTCTTCTTGACTATCCTTGATGGCTTTTTCGACTGGGAGGTATTGAAATACCGGATTAAGCTGCATTAAGATCAACGTTTGCCATAACCTTCCCATTCTTCCGTTTCCATCATAGAAGGGATGGATAAATTCCATCTCATAATGGAAAACACAACTCTTGATGAGCAAGTTATCTTCACCTTCTTTCAGGTACAAAAAAAGCTGTGCCATATGGTGTTGCACATTCCAGGCAGGAGGTGCTAAATGCGCTACTTTATCACCTTGAACAATCCCCACTCCCTGTGTGCGATATTCTCCTGCTTGTTCTACCAAGCCCTTCATAAGCATTCCATGAGCGGCTAAATAAGATTCTTCTGAAAATGGATCAAGCTTCTCCAACCTATCATAGACCGTAATGGCGTTTTTGACTTCCAGAATATCCTTTGCCGGGCCTACAACTCGCTTGTTTTCGAGGATCGCAGTAATTTGACTTTCACTTAATATATTCCCCTCTATAGCCAGTGATGCCCGAATGGTTTGGACTCTGTTTCTTCTTCGTAGTTCTGTTTTGGGCTTTCTTAAATGAGTAGCATCCACAATGCCGAGCAAGCGCCCTATTTCTGTGGATAGGTTGATAATTATAGGTGTGCCTTCATAGTATTTTTGCAGCATGATACTATCATTTGATAGTATCAAAAGTACTAGTTTGGTTGATTATAATCAATTATAATATAATATTGAGCTATTGGTCCAACATTGTTAGTAGCGTTCATTTGCGGTTAGATCACCTGGCAAAAGCATACAAAGTATACCCCGCCAACAGTATCACAATTGCGAAAACATCCACTTTCATCACCTTCCGTAGCTGGGGATTTACTTCTCCTGGGACGAGTTGTAGCAGCGCCACAAATGAAACCATGCTTACCAAACCAATAATCACAGCTAAGCTATAGTGCGTTTGGCTGTACGCAGCGTAGAGCATAATGCCGCCGATGATTCCAAATAGAACGGCCCGATGCCGGAGTAGCAATTCGTAATTGGCGTCTGGAACGGCTATGCCATAGGAGCTCGATATGCGCTTCGGCAAGAACGCCAAAATCGATGGCAGCAAATTGATTACCCCTGCTATGACTAAGGAAATTCTGAATAATACTTCCATATCCTTGATTAAAGCTAGTTCTTTCGCAGCACCCTCCCCGCCCGCAAATCCTGGAACACCTCATCGTCGACCGCCAATTGCCCGTTGATGATGACATAGTGAATGCCCTCCGGGTATTGATGCGGATCTTCGAAGGTGCTTTTATCGATGACCGTTTCCGGGTTGAAAATGACGATATCGGCCAGCATACCTTCTTGAATACTCCCTCGATCGTCGAGTCCTAAGGTGGTCGCCGGGAACTGCGTCATCTTGTAAATCGCATCTGACAGGGAAATGGTTCCTTTTTCCCGCACATAGTAGCCGAGCACTCGTGGATAGGTGCCGTAGTAGCGTGGATGCGGATGCCCGATACCGGGCTTGACCAGTCGTCCATCGGAGCCGATCATGGTCATGGGATGCTGCATAATTCGCTCTACATCTTCTTCGCTCATGGCGTGGAATACACAAGAGGCTCCGCCATTGACCTGCGCTTCTATGACCAGTTCTGCACCATTTTCGAGGCTGGGTTCCATCTCTTTTTGTTCGGCCCAGTAATGGAGCGTATGCCCTTCCAGCTCCGGCTGCCACTCTACTTTGGCAAACTGGACTCGATTCAGGTCATTGCCACCTCGGTCATTGATAATGTTGAATAGAATACCGGCCTTGATGCTGTCGCGCAATAGCGGATCCTGTAAGCGCTCTTTAAAGGCTTCATTACCGCCGGCTCTCGCCCAGGCAGGGATCAGGATAGAAATGGAGGTGTAGCTCGCGTCGTAAGGGTATTGGTCAATCTTGATGTCCAGCCCGGCCGCCCGTGCCGAATCCACCATGGCCAGGGTGGTGGCGCTTTTGCCCCACATCGGCTTGCCCACTACTTTGTGGTGAGTGAGAATCACGGGGATATCGGCTTCCTCCGAAATTTGGATGGCCTCTTGCACGCCTTCGAGCAAGCCCAGGCCTTCCTCGCGCAGATGGGACGTATAGATGCCGTCGTAAGCAGCGGCTACTTTCGAAAGGTCGATCACTTCGCTGACCTCCGAGAAGGTGCCCGGTAGGTATTTCAAGCCGGTGGAAATGCCATAGGCGCCTTCCTCCATACCTTGCTTGATCTGTTCTTCCATTTGCGCCAATTCCTCCTCGCTAGGCGCGCGATTGTCGAGGCCCATGATGTTTTTGCGCACGGTATTGTGGCCAACGAGGTAGGCCACATTCATGCCGATACCGATCTGCTCCAGCGTGTCGAGGTAAGCACCAAATGGCCAGGGGCTAGATCCATCCGGGCCGCCCAGGGCCGTGGTCACGCCTTGGCGGACATGACTCTCGCAATTATTGAGCTCCAGGATCGGATCGAGGTGGGCATGCATATCGATGAAGCCGGGGCTTACGGCCATGCCTTTGGCGTCGATCACTCTGGTAGCCTCTGCCGGGGAAAGATCGCCGATCTTGACGATGAGCGCGTCCCGTATCCCAATATCTGCAGTAATGGGTTCTGCTCCCGAACCATCATACACGGTTCCATTTAGGATCAGGGTGTCGTAGACTTCAGGTTTGGTGCAGCTTGCTGCCAGCAATAACAGGAGACTGCTAAAGAGAATGGTGGTCAGTTTAGTGGTCATTGATACGGATTCAAGTGATTGAATGCTGGCAAGAGGGGTTACAAATCCTGCGTGCTTCCGCGATTTGCCTTGGGCTCATTGGTAGCATTTGCTAGACAAGAGCGACTCTTCGGTTGCGTGCAGCTGTTGGGCTCTTAAGATAAGAAGAATGAGTGGGGTAGGGGGAACTGACTTGCAATGGGCTCCAGGTCAGAAGGAGTTAGTCGATATGTACTTGAGACCCTTCGAGTGCAATCGCGTGTAACTGGTTGATTTGGGATGCCAGAATTCGATCCGTAGATAGCTCAGGCAGGTGGTTGATCGGAAAGTAAGCCACGTCCTCGATATCAAAGCTCGGGTTTATTTCTCCACCAGTAACTTCACAAAGGAACACGAGTTTATACACATAGAATGCTTGCGGTGGATGTGGATGACACTTCTTATCGTAAATGGCTAAGAGCCTTGATACGGTGGCATTCAGGCCGGTTTCCTCCTGGATTTCTTTGGCGATGACTTCGGATGGGGTGAAGCCGATATCGCCCCATCCTCCAGCTAAGGCCCACTTGCCGTCTAGTTTCTCTTTGACGAGTAGTAGTTCATTCGCTTGGTTTAGGATCAAGGCTCTGATGTCAACTTTTGGCGTCGGGTAGTCCTTGGAGGGAGGTAGGAAATCCGTCAAAGTAGTTAGCGACTGACCGGAGACGATGCTTAGCAATTCCATGCTTAAGGCAAAGAGCTCCTCGTAGCGTTCTTTATCGTACTCGTTTTGATAATACACTAGCCCAGTTTCGGATAGTGACTTGATGCGTTTGATAAGCTCTAGCGATTGGTATTGCTGCATCGATTGGGTATTTCCAGCTTTCTGAAGGGGGAGTAGTAGCAATGTCAGATCGTCTTAAATGTATGCTTCAAGGTATATTCATTGGAGTCCCATCGGCTCCACTCGCTGAGAAATACCCCACCGCCACCGGCATTTTCTTCTATCCATTTCTCGCTGCATTGGCGGCACTCGAAAATGATGTACTCGTCATCGCTGTGATAGAGATAGGCGATACCATATTTTACCAGGTTCGCCATATTGGGTTTGAGTCGATGCACCATTCGCAAGGCACAATCGCATTCCTTTGCCTTCGACCTGATCTCACTCTTGGCGATTTCGAAATGGAGCTTTCTCAGCTTTTTCTTCAGGCCGTAGATGATAGCTAAGGCATTGTTTCTTTTGTAGTGGGGGTGTTGACCCAGCGCTTTTCTTTTCTGTATCTCTTCATCAAAGACAGCGGAAATGTCTTCGATACTGTGTCGTTGTCCTTCTTTGATTTCCTCCAGGCAAGTAGCGATCAAAGCGTCAAACCTTCTGTTGATCTCCCGATGCAAATTCAGCACAGCTTCGAAATCGTGCTCCAAATGATCTCTGTTGTCTAGAGCAACTATGATGTTGGTGAGTTCTTCCACGGAGACAGTTGAAATTGATTTTATAGAAGTGGAATTAGAAATACGAATCGGACGGGCTTATTTGCTTTTTGAGTCAAAATAAGCTGGACAAGCCTCCCGAATATCCATGCGAAGGGCCTACGGTTACGGTCCCTGAAGCTACTAATCGGTTCGATCGTCGTCTTCACCTTGATTGGCACGAAGCGACAAGCCAGCTCCAATGGCGACGCCTATGCTTAACCAAAGCGCCAGATTGTCGGTCAACAGGCCCACTATCGTTCCTAGAGCGATACCAAGGCCGATCATGGAGCCTTTTTTTGCCTTCTCATTCATCTAATTGGTGTTAAAGATTATTGGCCAGCCAGTCAGCTTGACGGATGGTATACCAGTGATGCGGAGTGCCTTCAAAATCGAAAGTTTCTGCCCAACGCAGGCCCGCCTTTTGTAAAACTTTATTGGAGCCGACGTTCTCTACATCTGCTGCGGCACAAATCTCGGCTAACTCCAGCTCAGTAAAGCCATACTTTAAAGATAGTAAAGCAGTTTCAGTGGCAATCCCCTGGCCCCAAAATTTTGGTCGGAGTCGATACCCTAAATCGTAATAGCTAAATTCTGTCCGCACCCCTTCCTCAAATTTGAGGCCGGTCCAACCCACAAATTCATTCGTTGCTTTAGCGATGATGGCCCAGCGGCCAATCCCATTGTCTTTGTATTGCTTTCGTACGTGGGTGATAATCGCCTCCGCTTCTTCCGTCGTTCCGATTAGGTCATTATCGAGGTATCGGTGTACTTCCGGATCAGAATCGAGGGCTAAGATGCCTGGGGCGTCAGTCATTTCAATGTCTCTCAGGATGAATCGGTCGGTTTCGATATGAATAGTCATGTTGAAGGTGGTGGGTTGGGTTAGGAGCAACAGCTATCTTAAGGCACGACAAGCAGTACGAACAGTGCTAGCGGAAGGAGTAAGAGTAAATACAGGGCATAGGTGACCATTGTGCGAAATATTACGGCTGTTCGACTATAGGTTGAAAAGAATTGCCCAAAAACATAAACCGTGTAGGCAATGGAGATGCCTATCGTTATCATCGCCAGAGGGTCGCTTTCGCCAATGACCAAACTAATGAGTACAAAAAGGGAATAAAAAACCGCTTGCTGACCGATGATATAAGCATTCAGCACAATGTGCTCCAGGTAATTAAACCCGGATCTTGAAAATGCCAGGCGGGATGCTAGCGAATAAACGGGCAGCAGCAGCAAGACCGTATAGGCATAATTTCGTGCAAACCAATTCAGGATGGCCAATTCCTTGACTATTTCTTCCGACCCACTCGCCCCAGAAGCAAAGCCTTCGACGGCATCGTTCACAAAAGTGCCGCTCCCCGCCAATTGGGTTATTAGGAAATAAAGGGTTGATAGCAAAAGAGCGTAGGCAATGGGCTTGAAATGGTTTTTCCTTTTCCCCGCCAGGTATTCCCTGATGCTATGCCCCGGCCGTACGAATAACTGTTGGAGGGTATAAAAGAGACCGCGGTTGATTTGAAAAACGCTGTCAGAGAGTTCTTTTAAAAAACTTGTGCGATTGATGCGGGCAACACTCGCGCTTTGGCCACAATGAGCGCAATAGTTTCCTTCGACTATTTGGTTGCAGTTCTTACAGGTCATTTTGGTGCATTGCTAGGGGAACCGGCATCAGTAGCACGGCTTGGGGGCAATTTTTTCGCGCCAGAAAATACGGAGGATTTTGTTTAGAGCCTGTTAATAGTCGCTGCAAACTGGTTTTCAGCGATTTATCGTCATTTTAAATCCCGGTCTTGCCTTAGTTAGCGATCACTCCGCCTCCTCTTCTGCCAGTACCTGCAACAGGAAGTTCAGCGCTTCATCCGTTTCGTCGAGCAGATGATCACGCACCACAATGTCCGGTCGTACGCCTACTTGCTCTTCACTGCCATTGACACGCACGATACGACCTTTCGACACCTTCACTTGAATCCCCGTGTGGGGTAGAGGATACTGGAACTGAGAGGCGTGAAGTGTAGGGTGTTCTGCCGTCTCCTCCCCAACGATCGTTCCAAAACCGTAATCCTGTATTTGCGCTGCGGTCACCGTTGCCTGTGAATGGGACTGTCGATTGACCAGCACAAATACTTCTCCTGTGAAGCGATCTTCAACCGATTGTGGTAGATAGTCATCAAATGGATAGGCATACACCACGCCATCGGCATGATCTAAAATGCTTCTGAAATAAGCCAGGGTCGTATCGTTATTGGCGCGGGTATGTGCTTTGAGCACCCGGCTCGTCTTAAGCGTAAAGCTGGCATTCCATTGGAAAGGGCGATCTGCAATATAAGCTACCAGATAATCACTGAAGGAGTCATCACCACCCTTGTTGTTTCTTAGATCAATGATGAGTTGTGGGCTATTCCGTTGGTTGATTAGCGTGAAAGCTGAATCAATGAATGCCTCGTACAGGGCCAGCTCACCACCAAAATCACCAGGGTTTAGGTAGGCTGCCTTTCCGAAGAAATCTACCGACATGGCAGCATTCAAAACCTCCTCCCTTCTCATCTCAAAACCTTCAATGACGGGTACTGCTGGCAGTAAAAAACGCTGCGTTGAGTCTCCTTGCTGTAGGTCGATTTGAAAGCTTTCCTTGGTGCCGAATACCTGCCAGTACAGCCGGGGAAAGGAAAAGGCCTCGATCTTGGCCATCTTGAAGTATGGGCGTTCTCCGGACACCTGAGCGGCTATCCTGGCCAGCACCTGCTCGATAGGCTCGCCATCTATACTGACAATTGCTGCCCCAATAGGTATGTCCAGCTGGTTGGAGAAGTTCTTTCGAACGAGCGCACGATCATTTTCGAAGGCGATCTCCAGCGGGAAGAGCGTGCCGCCGCTATAGGCATACTCGATATAGGCTTGTACGGGGAAGTCAATCTCTGTATGCCCGTTATTGACGGCTACCGCGAGTTGTTGGAAGATGTTTGTGGCTTCGAGAGTGCTGATGGAATCGGGTGGAATAGCTTCGCTTAGACTTCGATAGATAGCAGCGAAATCATGCTCAGTGGTATTGGCATAAAGATCGTAGTGGGCTTCGATCAAGGACGTATAGAGGTAGTCCAGATCTGCTTGGATTTCCTCCGGACTGAAGCGAGTGATTTCCTCTTGTCCAGACAGGCTTGGGGTTGCAGCGAAAAAGGCGGTAATTAGAAAACAGAGCGGCTGCACGGCGAATGATCGTAGCATAGAAACGTTCGGTAATGAGTTAGAAAACGGGAGGTACAGTGAATCACCGATCCCTTCATCCTACTACACACGAACGTCGATCCCGAAATGTTACCGGAGCGCCTTCAATTTCCCTCCGGGTACTCACCATCCTAGGTCGGAATACGGAGTAATTCCCAGCAGGCATAGCGGCTAAAGCGTCTATTTATAGGGGATTACATCGAGAATGTGCTTAATGGCCTCTAGTCGCGCCACAGGTTTATTATTGGCGTCAATAATCACCCAGGGGGCATGCTCTGAGCTGGTCGCTTCGAACATCTTGTCCTTATAAAATGTATAGTCATCCCACAGGGCCTGCGCTTGCTCATCAACGGCCGTCATCTTCCAGCGCTTTAGCGGGTTGTTCTTTATTTCGTCGAATCGCTTTTTCTGTTCTTTCTTGGTAATGGAGAAGTAAAACTTGATCAGGTAAGCATTCGATTGTACGAGCATTTTCTCGAATTCGTTGACCTGCGACATGAAGGTATGGTACTGCTTGTCGGTACAGAAGTTATTGACGGGCTCCACTACGGCTCTGTTGTACCAGCTCCGGTCGAAGAAGACGATCTCTCCTGGGTTGGGGAGTTGGTTAATGTAGCGCTGAAAGAACCACTGTTGTTTCTCATCTTCTGTGGGTATATCCAGTGCGACGATCCGGAAATGCCTGGGGTTAATATACTCTGTCACCCTCCTGATCGCGCCCCCTTTGCCTGCGGCATCTCTGCCTTCGTACAGAATGACGACCTTCTTATTGTTTTTTATAACCCAATTCTGAAGTTTGATCAACTCCACTTGCTTGGCTCGTAGTTCGTCGATCAGCTCGACTTCATCAATTACTTTGTCGATATTGACTTTATCTCGCTTTAGCAGGGTATACAAGCCTATCTTTGAGTTGAGTAAGGCCATCTCTTCAGCAGTAATATTCTTATTTGCCATTTTCCTATTAGATATCGATTTGAATGGCACTTCGGTGGTACCTCATAATAACATTAGGGTCAGGTAGCAGGGAAATCTTTGATTGCCCTTTGCCGTCATAATTAAACTGCGATAGCACATGGCGCATGCTTTCCAGGCGTGCTCGCTTTTTACTATTCGTTTTTACGATGATCCAGGGAGAGAAATTGGTGTGGGTTTTGCTGAACATCAACTCCTTGTAGTAGGTGTATTTGTCCCAAAGTTCCTGTCCCTTCATATCAACAGGGCTGAATTTCCAGCGCTTTAGCGGGTTGCTCAGGCGGGCGTCGAATCGCTTCTTTTGCTCTTCCTTTGAGATGGAAAACCAAAACTTAATGATGATCAGGTTGTCTTCGTACAAGAGGTGTTCAAAATCGGGGACTTGCCCCATGAATTTTTGGTACTGTAATTCCGTACAGAACCCCATCACGGGTTCAACAACCGCGCGATTGTACCAGCTTCGATCAAAAAAGACGATCTCACCTGGGTTGGGGAGCACCTTGATGTAGCGCCGGAAATACCATTGGCCTTGTTCAACTTCGGTTGGCTTCGTTAAGGCAACCACCCGGGAGGTACGAGGATTCAGGTGTTCTTTGAACCGCTTGATTGAGCCTCCTTTACCCGCGGCATCTCTTCCTTCAAAGATGACCGCCACCCTCATCTTCTTTTTGGCCAGCCATTTCTGCAGGTTGACCAACTCCGATTGAAGTTCGCGCAGTTCGGCTTCGTACTTTAGTTTGTTAAGAACCTTGCCAATAGGTATATCATTTTCCTTGGCGATGGCAATCAAGTCGGCCCTTGATTTTATGTCGATTAGGTGCTCTGGTTTAAATTCCATCTGACGGTTTTTCTGTCTTAGTTAGTTGCTACACGGTTGAATCGTAGTTCACAACTCCTATACCTTGAGCCAATTTACCAATTTCGATTCAAAGCCCCAATCACCACTCCCGGGCCTGGCAATGAATCGCAAGTAAAGTATGCTCCTTGCACAAGGGCATCCCAGATACGGCGCTCGTAAGGGGTGAATGGGATTGACAGCAAAGAGTCACTCACGGCAAACTTACCCTATGGATACTGCTCAATTAGGTCATCAAATAGGCCTCGTCTCGCCAAGGAATCCTTCAAGCGGGGATCTTGTTCGAACTTTCCTTTCAGGTCCAGACCGTGCGCGATGAGTTGCTCTAGAAAGGGCCGGGAGACCTGGTCGCCGTAGATCCACAGTAAGTTGGGATCCGCCCCGTTTTCCAGGAGGAGAAAGTTGATTTCATCCGAGTTACATACCTGCAGAATGGACCTGCTCCCCAGGACTTTGATATCACTCATATCCCAGCCTTGTCTGATCCACTTACGGAGAATAGTGGCGTTCTCCTTTTCCAGGTGAACCCGCCTGGGGCAGAAGTATTCGGAGATTTCGCAGGTGTTGCCAAGAAAATCCTGAAGATTGTCGTGGAGTTGAGAAACTTGCCCCTGTGGGTCCAAAAGATAGATGGCCTCCGAGGCGTGATCCATCAAAATACGTACATCGCCCTCGCCTTTCAGGAAAGGAAAAAGCGTAGTGTCAAGTTGGTGCCTTTTGTGGAGGGAGATGAGTTCATCGACGAATTCCTCGACCTTAACCATGCCACTGACGGGGCGCCAGTCTTCAAAGCCTGCACGGAAGTGGGAGATGCCGGAAAGGCGATCTTGTTGGTCCATTCGCGAGGTAAACCACTTGTAGGTACCGGGTAGGGAATAGCCGATCTGGTCTTCTAAGGCACGCCATTCCTGTTCGCTCACCAAGGGCTTATTTCGGTAGGCTGGAGAGGCCCATTCTACCAGGTGTTCATGAATTGGTGGGCC
>SPJK01012802.1_pt1 | contig 14228 bp, 15 predicted proteins | sample 3741771 | NCBI WGS metagenome assembly SPJK01 (sample SAMN10925997, study PRJNA522277) | cold seep metagenome | isolation source: Elba SIP-enriched marine methane seep metagenome, extraction at timepoint T2 | place: Italy: coast of Elba, Mediterranean Sea | reverse complement strand
ATCAAGTGGGGGCTAGTGAAAGCGCCCGGTCACGGTGCGCGGGGCGAGGGCGAAAAGATGCATTGCGTGCATCCGCGCGAGGTGGACAGTACACCCGGTGCCAAGCGGGCGATGACGGATTATGTGACGCTGGAGACAGCGGCGAAACGGTGCGCCTGGGTGGCGCTTGAGCCTATCACAGGGCGCACGCACCAGCTGCGCGCGCATATGGCGGAGATGGGTCATCCCGTCATCGGCGACGGCAAATATGGCGGCTCCGGGCAAGAAAACCTGGGGGATGGCTGGGGCGCGCAATTGGGCGGCGATCTGAGCCGTAAGCTGCATTTGCACGCACGGCGTTTGCAGGTGGAGCATCCCACGAATAAGTCGGTTCTGACGCTGACGGCGCCTTTACCGGAGCATATGAGCCGAACCTGGCAGACCTTCCAATGGGCCTCCAATGAGGCACCAGATGATCCGTTTGAGGATTTGTTGTAAGCGATGCGTCTCAAAGCAGTAATATTCGACGTGGATGGCACGTTGGTGGACAGTCAAGCGGTTATCATGTTCTCCATGCAGGCCGCCTTCGGGCAAACTGGACGTGCGATGCCGTCCCGGAAGGAGATACTCAGCCGCGTCGGGCTGTCGCTTCCTGTGTTCTTCGCTGATCTTCTGCCGGATGCGCCTGAGGATGAGACGCAGCGCATGGTGGAGGCCTATAAGGACGCGTATTCCGCTGCGCGGCAAGCCAAAGGGTCACTTGACTCCTCTCCGCTGTTCGACGGGGCGCGGGATACGCTGGGCCAGCTCCAGATGCGGGACGAGGTGCTTTTGGGAGTCGCGACGGGAAAGTCGCGCCGTGGTTTGAACGCGCTCATTGAGGGGCATGGGTTTGAGGGCCTGTTCCTGACACAGCAGGTGGCCGACGATCATCCGAGCAAGCCACATCCTGCGATGTTGGAGGCGGCTTGTGCGCAGTTGGGCGTCGATCCCGAGGATGCTGTGATGATCGGGGACACTGAGTTTGACATGGCCATGGCACGCAGCGCTGGCACGCGGTCGATTGGGGTCAGCTGGGGCTACCATGATACGGCGCGGCTCGCAGGTGCCGATGTGGTCATTGATGAATTCGCACAGGTGATCCCAGCGCTTGAGGCAATTTGGAGCAAGGCTGATGTCTGACTGGAAGATGAAACGGTTTTGGACAGAGACCACCGTAGCGCAGACAGATGCAGGCTGGCGCGTGCTCTTGGATGGGCGCTCCGTAAAAACGCCGGGCAAGTCAGATTTGGTGGTTCCGAACCGCGCGATGGCTGAGGTGATGCGCGACGAATGGGACGCGCAAGACGGTGAAATCAATCCCGAGACAATGCCTGTCACAAAAGCGGCCAATTCTGCAATCGACAAGGTCATGGTACAATTTTCCGAAGTTGCGGACATGCTCGCGGACTATGCTGGAACGGACCTGTTGTGCTACCGCGCTGCCACGCCGATCGACTTGAAAGACCGGCAAAGCGCGCAGTGGGATCCGCTCTTGGACTGGTGCGCTGAGCGCTATGGCGCGCGGCTTGTCCCTGTGGAAGGCCTCATGTTTTCGCCTCAGGATGACGGCGCGCTGGAACGTCTCAAAACAGAGATTCACGCGATGTCGCCTTGGCTGCTTACTGGGGTGCATGAGCTGATCACCATACCCGGATCGTTGGTGCTGGGCCTCGCGATTCTCGAGGGGCGTCTCACGGCTGACGCGGCTTGGGACCTGTCTCGGCTCGACGAGTTGTATCAGCAAGAGGATTGGGGCGTGGACGAGGACGCTGAAGCGCTGGCAGCGCACAAATTAAAGGCACTGATGACGGGTCTACGATTCTGTGAACTGTTGCGGGGCGCCAACTAATCCGTCCCTTTTTGAAAGCGCTTTGGCTCTTTTTCTGTATATTTCGCTGAATGTTTCGCATCTGTTCGCATGGTAGCGCTACACCTATGCCTGACGCATAGTCAGTCCACCGGTAATCTCCTGAAAATTGAGCAAACCGTCCTTGACGTTCTGTAGAGTTTGGCTCCATTGTCGAGGGTACTAAATTTGGGGACCCCCTTATTTAGAGGGAGACACCGTCTAAATAGGCGGGCACGAACCGGGTCAGGTTAGGCTCGGAAACTCAGGAAGAGGTAAACATGAAAAAATCCGTATTTCTTGGTGCACTGACAGTCGCGGGCCTTGCGGCTGGCGTAGCTGCAGCTGGCACGCTGGACGATGTCAAAGCGCGCGGCAAGCTGAACTGTGGTGTGACAACTGGTCTGGTAGGCTTCGCGTCTCCAGATGCGAATGGCGAATGGCAGGGCTTTGACGTGGGCGTATGCCGCGCGGTTGCAGCAGCTGTTCTGGGTGATGCATCTGCGGTTGAGTTCGTTCCAACAACGGGCAAAACACGCTTCACAGCTCTGGCCTCCGGCGAGATCGACATGCTGGCGCGTAACACCACATGGACGTTCTCTCGTGACGTCGATCTGAAGTTCGAATTTGTCGGCGTGAACTACTATGACGGCCAAGGCTTCATGGTTCCCAAAGATCTGGGTGTGTCCTCCGCGAAAGAACTCGACGGCGCGACAGTCTGCATCCAGACCGGCACAACAACAGAGCTGAACCTGGCGGACTTCTTCGCGGAAAATGGCATCTCCTATGAGCCAGTTCCGATCGAAACAAACGCTGAAGCGCAGCCTCTGTATCTCGAAGGTGCATGCGACGTTTACACAACAGACGCTTCTGGCCTCGCAGCGACACGTGCCGCATTCGAGACCCCAGCGGACCACGTTGTTCTGCCTGAGATCATCTCCAAAGAGCCACTCGGCCCGCTTGTTCGCCACGGCGACCATGAGTGGGGCGACGTTGTTCGCTGGACTCTCAACGCACTGATCTCAGCTGAAGAGCTGGGTGTGACTTCTGCAAACGTTGGCACCATTGCTGGCGAAACAGAGAACAAAGAGATCAAGCGTCTCCTCGGCACCGAAGGCACATTGGGCGAAATGCTCGGCCTCGACGCTGACTGGGCTGCGAAAGCAATCGCAGTTGCAGGTAACTACGGCGAAATCTTCGAGAAGAACATTGGTGAGAACACGCCAATCGGTCTGGCTCGCGGTCTGAACGCCTCCTATCGCGATGGCGGCCTGATCTACAGCCCACCTTTCCGCTAAACACATCTGACGGAAAGGGCGCGGAACACTCCGCGCCCTTTTCACATAAAGCTTGCAAATTATAAGGCTGTGCCGCGCGTCTCCGTTGTTGGGAGAGAACGCTCAAAAATAAGGCCGGCCCTTCAGGGAACATGTCATGACGACTCTCTCAGACCCTCCTCAGGGTGGGTTCCGTCTGTCGATGCTCATCAACGACACTCGGTACCGCTCCTACACATTTCAATTTATAGCCCTTGTGCTCCTCGTCGCGGCCGTCGGATATCTCGGCAGCAACCTCATCACTAATCTGAACAATGCCGGCCTGAACATCTCCTACGAGTTCCTTCAGAACCCTGCGGGATATGACATCAACCAGCGCATAATTGAGTACTCTAACGAGTCCAGTCACGGACGGGCGGCCATTGTTGGTCTCCTGAATACCTTGCTGGTCGCGGTGGTTGGCTGTTTCTTCGCGACGGTTATCGGCGTTTTCGTCGGTGTGTTGCGTCTCAGCAAAAACTGGCTCGTGCGCAACTTGATGGGCGTGTATGTGGAAATTTTCCGCAACGTCCCGGTGCTGATCTGGATCTTGATCATCATGGCGATTTTCATCGTGGTGCTCCCGCAGCCAAAGGAATTCCGCGGCGACAATTCGACGGCCTCTATGGTTTTTGACCTTTTCGCGTTTACGGGACGGGGCTTCTATTTCCCCAAACCTGAATTTACTGCTGCGTGGGCCACTGGCGCAACCGGTTGGATCGTGATCATCGTGCTGCTCATCGCCAGCTTCTTCGGCGCACGCGCGCTTGCCAACCGGGCCACTGCGATTCAGGAAGCCACGGGCGATCGTCCGGCTACGTGGTACTGGACGCTCGCCATTTGGTTTGGTCCGCTGATCCTGGCTTGCATCGTGATGGGTCTGACCTGGGAACTTCCTGTGCTGAAAGGCTTCAACTTCAAAGGCGGTATCTACGCGCGTAACAGCTTCATCGCGCTGACCTTCGCTCTGTCGATCTATACAGCGGCCTTTATTGCTGAGAACGTGCGTGCAGGTATTCTTGCGATCTCCAAAGGTCAGACGGAAGCGGCGGCATCGCTTGGTCTCAGATCCGGACGGATCATGAGCCTTGTCGTTCTGCCACAAGCGCTGCGAGTGATCATTCCACCACTCATCTCGCAATATCTCAACCTGACCAAGAACAGCTCTCTCGCGATTGCCGTGGGCTATATGGACCTTACCGGCACGCTGGGCGGCATTACGCTGAACCAGACAGGCCGGGCGATTGAAAGCGTTCTGCTGCTGATGGCCTTCTACCTGACCATCTCGCTCAGCATCTCCGCGATCATGAACGTGTACAACAATTCTGTTAAGCTGAAGGAGCGCTAAGATGGCGAACAATAACATCTCATTCGTGCGCTCTGAAATGCTGGATCAGAAGGCTCCGCCGATTACTGCGGCTGGGCCAGTGAAATGGCTGCGGGAGAACCTGTTTCCCAATGCCCTGAACTCGCTTCTGACGCTTGTCGCACTCTATGTCATTTTCCAGATCGTAACGGGCGCGTTCCCGTGGTTCTGGAATGGCGTTTGGACAAGCTCCAGTCTCGCAGGATGCCGCGAAGTATTGGACGGCGCAACAGGGGGCTGTTTCTCCGTTCTCACAGAACGTTGGAACCAGTTGCTCTTCGGGTTCAAATATCCACCTGATCAATATTGGCGCCCAAGCATTGCGTTCGCACTGGTCTTCTTTGCTGCGGCACCAGTCATGTTCCCGATGTTCTTGCCGCGTAAACTGCTGATCTTCACAGCTGTGTACCCGTTCCTGGCATTCTGGCTGATCTGGGGCGGGACCATCCTCGTGCCGATCATGATCGCAGTTGGCTTCGTTTTGGGCTTCGTGGCCTTCAAGCGTCTGGAGAAGCAGAGCTTCGCCATGGGTCTTGGCGGCGGCATTATCACCGCGTTTATCGTTTGGGGCTTGCAAGGGATCATCACCGATCCTCTGTCGGGTGTTCTGGCGCTGGAAGCGGTGCCGTCTCGGGATATGGGCGGCTTCATGCTGAACTTCATCCTCGGGGTGGTCTGCGTGTCCTTGTCCTTGCCACTCGGGATCGTGCTCGCTCTGGGTCGTCAATCGAGCCTGCCGATCATCAAGTGGATTTGCGTGGTCTTCATTGAGTTCATCCGGGGCGTGCCGCTCATCACACTGCTCTTCGTGGCGAACGTGGTGCTCAGCTACTTCTTCCCACCGGGCTCAAACCTCGACCTCATCTTGCGGGTGATCATCATGATCACGATGTTCTCGGCGGCCTATATCGCCGAGGTGATCCGGGGCGGTCTCGCCGCCTTGCCAAAAGGTCAGTACGAGGCTGGCGACAGCTTGGGTCTGGATTATGCGCAGTCCATGCGTCTGATCATTCTGCCCCAAGCGTTGAAGATTTCCATTCCGGGCATCGTGAATGTTGCCGTGGGTCTGTTCAAAGACACCACACTCGTCTCGGTGATCTCCATGTTCGACCTCGTCGGCATGATCCGGGGACCGATCCTGTCGGCCACTGAATGGAACGGGGTATACTGGGAGCTTTGGGGCTTCGCGGTCGTCCTCTTCTTCGTCGTTTGCTACGGCATCTCGCAATATTCCCAGTGGCTCGAGCGTCAGCTTGCCACCGGCCATCGCTAAAAAGGAGCTTTCCAAATGTCTCAAGCTCAAATGCAAGTCAGCGACGAAGTCGCGATCACCATCGAAAACATGAACAAGTGGTACGGCACATTCCATGTGCTGCGCGACATTGACCTGACGGTTCACCGGGGCGAGCGGATTGTCATCTGCGGACCTTCGGGGTCGGGCAAGTCCACGCTCATTCGCTGCATCAACGCGCTGGAAGAACACCAGCAGGGGCGGATTGAAGTGGACGGCACGGTTCTGTCTTCGGATCTCAAAAACATCGACAAGATCCGCTCGGAAGTGGGCATGTGCTTTCAGCACTTCAACCTCTTCCCGCATCTGACGATTCTGGAGAACTGCACGCTGGCTCCGATCTGGGTGCGCAAAACACCCAAGAAGGAAGCCGAAGAGACGGCGATGCACTTCCTGGAAAAGGTGAAAATCCCCGAGCAGGCGGATAAGTACCCAGGTCAATTGTCCGGCGGTCAGCAGCAGCGTGTCGCGATTGCGCGCTCGCTCTGCATGAAGCCACGGATCATGCTCTTTGACGAGCCGACCTCCGCGCTTGACCCAGAGATGATCAAAGAGGTGCTCGACACCATGATCGAACTGGCGGAAGAGGGCATGACCATGCTTTGCGTGACGCACGAGATGGGCTTTGCCCGACAGGTGGCGAACCGTGTGATCTTCATGGATGCAGGTCAGATTGTGGAACAGAACGAGCCGGAAGCGTTCTTCGAGAACCCACAGTCAGATCGGACGAAGCTCTTCCTGAGCCAGATCCTCGGTCACTAAACCAACCAGCTCTGCGCGCGCGGGAGACGATCCAAGGCGCGCAGACGCTTCACAGACTTGATAAGGCGCGGTCTTCGGAGCGCGCCTTTTCTTTTGCTTTTCTGCTGATGTGCTTCAGTCGAGGGGGATCAATCCAACAGTTCACGCGGAATGACAAAATCCCGAACCACACCGCGCGTCGCGTTGGACCAGCTCTCAACGTCAAACTCGAAAATTGTGGTCGCACCAGTTGGATAATCTTCGAACCGGGAATGATCAGGAGCGGCAAGAGCCAACGTCTCAGCAAACTCAGCGATGCCCGGATTGTGCCCGACCATAAGCACAATCTCCGTTTGAGCGCTCCGCAAGGCGCTGTGCATCTCTATGACAGAGGCCAGATACAGCGCGCGCTGTGGGGTGTAGCTCATATCGAAGCCAAGCAGATCCGTTGTCTCCATGGTGCGCATAGCGGAAGAACAGAGGATCTCCCGAGGGATATACCCGTTGTCGCGCAGCCACTCACCAAGGCGAACGGCAGAAGCGCGTCCCCGCGCGTTCAAGGGCCGCTCGACATCAGCTATCGGCGTCGTCCAACTTGACTTGCAATGGCGCATTAAGATCAGGGTTTTCATGCCCATCACTCGCCGAGGAAGGCGCGCATGTGGAAGGCTGATTGCGCAGGCCGCCGTCCGTACATGTGTGAGACCGGGCAGGCACGCCGCGCCGCGCAGCCTGTGTCCTTGCAGGCCGTGCCGTCCTCACTCAGCACATGGGTTTTGCAAGCCGGGACATCATATTCGCCGTCTGACAAGGCTCCGACTGGACATGCGGTGCGACACGGTTGATCAGGGCAAGCGGTGCACGGGCTGTCAGGCGTCGGCGGCAAGTCGAGCAGCGTATTCAATCGAATGGCCCCTCGAAAAGACACGAATAACCCGGCGGTCTCATGGACTAAAAGACCAACAGGGGACACCCAACACCGCCTACTGGCCAAAGCCCAGGAGATAAAGGGAGGGTAGGGCGGACCATCGGAGGGAAACACCGCTTCGGCTCCCAAGTCGTCCGCCATTGCGCCAATGATCCGTTTGGACCAACGATCCAACGGATCAGGAGCGCCGTCTTGCATTTCTGGCTGGTCACGCACATGCGCCCAAAAGCCCGGCTCGGCAGGCCCCAGAAGAACTACTGTCTCGCCGTCATCCTCCAGCAGCCCCATGCACATCAAACGATGCGCGCGGGCCTGAGCGACGATGTTTGTCAATCTATGCATGATGAGACAGTGCCCGTGGCGCGGTTCAAAAGCCAGTTTATTCGTTTTGGAGCGCCGATATCCAGAGTGACCGTCTGGTCCATAAGTCTGCGCACTCGTGCCCAGCCTGGCCCCAGTCCGGTGTGCGACAGCGTCAGCGCCGGATGAGCGAGCCAGCCCCATGTTCCGTGAAAAGCTCCAACAGACAAGCATTAGGGGCACGGCCATCCAGAATAACCACAGCCCGAACACCGCCCGCCAGAGCGTTGAGCGCCGTTTCGGTCTTAGGGATCATTCCGCCTGCAATGGTGCCATCTTCGGTCAATTCACGGATCTGGGTGGCGCTGAGTTCTGTCAGAACGTTGCCGTCTGCGTTTTTCACGCCAGCCACATCCGTCAGCAATAGCAGCCGATCCGCTTCGAGCGCACCGGCAATGGCCCCAGCCGCTGTGTCGCCGTTGATAGTGTAGGTCTCGCCATCCGGTCCCATGCCCAGCGGGGCAATGACCGGGATCACGCCTGCTTCAAACATCGAACGCAGAAATCCCGCGTTCAGTTTGGAGGGCGTGCCGACAAATCCAAGCGCCGGGTCTGTTTGCTCGCACACCATCAAATGGGCGTCCTTGCCAGACAGTCCAACAGCCGTGCCGCCCTGATCGCCAATCGCCTGCACGATCCGCTTATTGACGCGGCCAGACAGCACCATTTCCACGACTTCCATGGTGGCCGCGTCGGTGACGCGTTTACCATTCACGAACTCGCTTTGAATATCGAGACGTTTGAGCATTGCATTGATCATCGGACCGCCGCCATGCACGACGACTGGGTTCACACCGACTTGCTGCATCAACACAACGTCACGCGCAAAGCTCTCCATGCCTTCATCACTGCCCATGGCGTGACCGCCGAGCTTGATAACGACGGTGGCTCCGTCATAGCGCTGCAAATAGGGCAGGGCGGCGTTAAGCGTGTGCGCTGTGGCAATCCAATCGCGGTTCATATCTTGTGTCTTCATCCTGGACCTCGCTGTGCGTGGTTAACGAGCGGAGCGCCGTAGGGCAAGACTTGGGCCGCGCCTTGGCAAATGGACAGGGTGTAATTTATCAGTTGATCAAAACTCCAACTTAGGCGAGGCTGGAGGTAAGATTGCAAAAGACAGCTCGACAAGGGGCTCCGTCATGCGGGGCCTGGAAAGGACAGCATGCTGAACACCAGGATGATCCGCGCTCTAGTCTGCACCAGTGCTGTTTTGCTCGCTGTGCCTGCATCCGCTGATATTTTGCGCGAGACGGAACGGTTTGAACGCAAGCGAGTGATTCCAGGCGAAGAGGTGGCGAGGGTCGTGGACTGCCCTGCTGGTTATGATCTGACCGGCGGCGGCTATGCGCTCTACAACCTGCCCAATGACAAGATCGAATTCATTGTGACGGCCAGCTATCCGTTCAACGATGGCTGGCGGGTCGAGCTTAGAAATATCACGGATACCAATCAGCCGCTGACCTTTCGGGTCTACGCGCTGTGCTCCAGTGATTGATCACAGGGTCGTCTATCGACGCCCATGATACAGAACCTGAACACGGTACTCGTGTGGCACGTATTGTGTTTCCCTGCGGCGGACTGGGACTAAACCCCTGATCTGCTGCCCATGAGGCGTCTCCGAAACTCCCCGGAGCGTTTCACGAGGCCCCTGCCGGTGTGAGTGACGGCAGGGGCTTTTCGCAGGTCTCGTAAAGAATCACTGGTCAGGGTGAAACAAGATCTGGGCATTGGTCGGACCAGGCACAAAAAAAGGCGCGGATGATCCACGCCTTTCCTCAGTCTTTGGGCTGTCTGACGGATCAGAGCAGTTCGAGATCAACCGCAGATTCGCGACCGTCGCGGGACGGCTGGATCTCAAAATTCACTTTCTGGTTGTCTGCAAGCCCTGTGAGGCCGGAGCGCTCAACTGCAGAGATATGTACGAAGACATCTTTGCCGCCGCCATCGGGCGCGATGAAGCCGTAGCCTTTAGTGGTGTTAAACCATTTTACTGTTCCAGTGGCCATGCCAAGGTTTCCTTAAGGTAAACGTTGCCCGCGGTGGTGCGGCAACCTGGCTTAGTCAGTGCAAGATCGAGGACTGAGCCGTAAGTGGAGCAGTAAAGTCGATAGTGGTAACGTCGCGCCGCATAATATGGTGCGGCGCTCAAATTTTGCAAGATAAAGTTGTGTGAATTAAATTTAAACTCAAGAGAGTGGCGGGTTCTCACAGACATGTGACATCGCGGGTCTTGGCGAGGGGCAGATAAGAGCCGCAGAACGTTAGAAGACGAATGACATCATGGACATCGAGACCACCAAGAACAACACCGTCATGACGCCGCCACCCTTGAGAAAATCGGTGACCTTGTACCCGGCGGGGCCCATGATCAGGGCGTTGACCTGATGGGTCGGAATGAGGAACGAGTTCGAGGTTGAGATGGCCACGGTCAACGCGAAGATCGCGGGATCTCCGCCGGCCTCCAAAGCGATTGAGACGGCGAGCGGGACCAGCAGCACCGTCGCGCCGACATTGGACATGATCAGGGTGAAGATCGTGGCAAGCACGGCGACGCCGGTCTGAAGCCCCCAAAGAGGCCAGCCCTCCAGCAGCACGAGAATTTTATGGGCGATCCATGCGGCGGTTCCAGTCGATTGCACCGCTTCTCCCAATGGGATGAGACTGGCGAGCAAAAAGACGGTGCTCCAACTCACGGCGTTATAGGCCTCGTCCATCGAGAGCACGCGTGAGATGGCCATGCCCATCGCGCCGAGAAGGAGGCATAGTGACAGACGCACATCGGTGAACAGGATCAACACCAAAGCCAGCGCAAAGAAGGTCAAGGCCCAGCCCACTTTATGAGGGCGCAGGTCTTCTTGCGGAAAATCGGAGGTGACCACGACAAAATCGCGGTCTTGCTTGGTGTGAGTTAGCCGGTCCCATTGCGTATGCACCACCAACGTATCCCCGGCCTGAAACGGGACCAATCCAATATGCGTGGCCTCGTGATCTTCCGTTTCCACATGGCTCATCGTGTCTTCGCCCCGGTGGATGGCGAGCAGCGACATTCCATGGGTTTGGCGCAGGCGCATGTCGATCGGTGCTTTGCCAATAACCGACGAGCCGGGCGGAACGACCACTTCGGCCACGCCGCTCTGCGTCGGCGCGAAGTCATCGGCAAAGACGTCAAGCGCAGGCAGGATGTCCAGCCCATATGGATCGGCGAATTCGTAATCCACCACGCGGCGCAGCCCGAGCACAGCAAGCCGCGCTGGCGCTTCAATCGTGGTGTCGGCCATCGGTGCGATCACCTTCTTGCCGCGATACGACGTGCCCAAGATATACATGTGATGCGCGACCATCAGATCCGACAGCTTTTGCCCAATCAGGATCGACCCTTCCGGCACACTGATTTCGAACAGATCCGCGCGCAGCCCATAAGTGCTCTCAATATAGGTCTGCATCGTTTGCGCCGCGCCAGCATCGCTGCCCCGCTCGCGCTGATTTGGCAGGACCCACCGTCCAAAAATGACGAAATAGAGAATGCCGGTGGCCACAAGAGCAAGGCCAATCGGGGTGACATCAAACAGGTCAAAAACCTCCATCTGCGCCGAGGCCGGGAGCGAATGATTGGCGCTCAAGATCAGGTCATTGAGCAAAATGAGGGGCGAGGAGCCGACCATGGTGATTGTGCCGCCAAGAATGGCGCAAAAGCCCATGGGCATCAGCAGGCGCGACAGGGGGATATCGGTGCGCGCAGAAATGCGGCTCACCACGGGCAGGAACAGAGCGGCAGCGCCGACATTCTGCATGAAGGAGGAAATGAGGCCCACGACGCTGGAAACGATGGGAATGATCCGCGCCTCTTTCGTGCCGCCCCGTTTGAGGATCAGCGCGGCGACCTTGGACATGAGACCCGTTTTGTCGAGACCCGCCCCAATGATCATCACGGCGATGATCGACACAACCGCGTTTGAGGAGAACCCTGTGAAGAGCATTTGCACATCTGCGAGATTGGTCAGCCCGGGTAAATAGCTCAACGCGCCAAGCGTGACCATCACGAGCACAGCGGCCACGTCGATCCGCACCACTTCCGTGACGAAGAGAACAATTGTGAATGCGAGGAGTCCAAGTACGACCGACATTTCGAATGTCAGAATAACTATGTCCATACGTGCCTCCCGAGCGCCACGGTAGCGATGCTTTTGGCTCAGGGCAATTGTCGGAATGCGTTGGCTCCGGTTTTGCGAAGAGTGTGGCTCTTGGGCGAGATGCCGAGGCAATTGGGCTGGAACCGCATCTCGATTGGGGTAGAGTTCGGCAAGGCTTGGACGGCGCGTGGCGGGCGGGCCGCCGTGTGTTATCGAGCCTTCGCGCGCCTTCTCGCACCTCATGACCGAAGACTGGAGACCTGGATGCACATCGTTCTTATCGCCCTTCTCGCGGTTCAGGCCGTTGATTGCGCCGTGCATGTTCTGTCGGGGCAAGTTGACCCCACGCGTCTCTTGGCGAGCGCTGCATTGGCCGCAGGTGCTCTGTGGTCCGTGCGGACCCCATCTCATGCTTGGCTCGTGTTGAGCATCTGCAACGCAGGCTATGCCATCGCGAATGTGGTCTTTGTGATGGATGAGGGGGCCCTGAGTTCCGAGACGCAGTCCTTGCGTTACGCGCTCGTGGTCTTTGTGATGAGCTCTTTAGCCCTGTCGATGACCTTGCGCCTCAAGCTGTCTCGTGGTTGAACCGCGCCATGGCTCAAATATCCTCACTCTTCGTCACCCGTTTGTACCGCGCTGCCCTTGCGGAGCACGGTCCCTCCATTGATGCGCAGGAGCTTGAAGCGTCCTGCTGGTCCATCGCGCAAGATGATGAGGCGGGCCAGGCTTGGTCTGAGGAGCAGGGCTATCCGGGATACACCTCCTACGCCTCCCTGACCGATCTACCGTGGCGCTTTCCCGCCTTCGGAGCGCTCAAAGAGGCGCTTGATCTGCATGTGATGGCCTTTGCGAAGGATCTGGAGTTTGATCTTGGCGAGCAAAGCCTCGTGCTGGAGGATCTGTGGATCAACATCCTGCCCGAAGGCGGTATGCATGCCAGCCACATCCACCCACATTCGGTGATCTCTGGGACAACCTATGTCGCGATGCCAGATGGTGCCTCTGCGCTGAAACTCGAAGATCCGCGCCACGCCATGATGATGGCCGCGCCTCCGCGCCGCAAAGACACGCGCGATGAACTACGCGCCTTTGTCTATCAGCAACCCAATGTGGGAGACGTGCTCCTGTGGGAAAGCTGGCTGCGCCACGAAGTTCCGATGAACATGTCCGAAGACGACCGAATCTCTGTGAGCTTCAATTACAAATGGGCGTGACGCATCAGGACGCATCGGTAAGCGCTGCCTGACCTCAGAGCGTCAGCTCGTGCGATCAGATCGCGTCGAGATAAACGCCCAACGCCTCGGCCAACTCCGTTTCTTCATAGCCAAAGTGCGAGACAACCGCGCGTTGGAGCGCTGCGAAGATGTCATGTGCTTGCGCGAAATGCGCATCAACGGGTGTCTGAACAAGCTGGTCCGCTGCCGCGTGAAGTCGGTCCAGCAATTCGTGAACGATCTTATGTTCTGAACGCAGCTTCTCAACGACTTGGCTCAGGTCCAAATGACCTGCCGCTGCCAGTCCTGGAAACATGTGACCCTCTTCAATGTCATGATGCATCTTCAAAACATGGCATTGATGCCCGCAAATCGTGCCAGCGGCCTTCAGGTTTTCGCTCATATCTGCCGAGAGGAGGATCTTCTTCAACTCTACCGGCGCGGCATCGCCGAGCTTGATCCGCTCCAACACAGCCGCCACACGGCGCACTTCCATCAAATAATGACGGTGGATCGCCGCCAACTGGCGCCCATTGCCCCGCTGGGCCTCGGTCACTCCGGCAAGTGCGGTCATAGACGGACGCGCGGCCTCATTGAGATCGAGCGCATTCAGGGGCAGGTGGGTCAAATCGGTCATGCTGCATATCTACTGCGCGCCTGATAAGATACAAGGTGAGATACCAAGGGTTATGCAAGCGCCACGCGGCCTCCGAGGTTCAATGAATTAAAGGCTTGCGCGCAAAGCAGGGGCGTCCTATACGCGGCGCTCGTAGTGACCTCCACGGGAATCGACTGTCACGCTCCAAGCGGCAGCCCCGTGATGTTGAAAAAGGAATATGGCTATGAACGCCACTGAACTGCGGGAGAAAACTCCCGATCAGCTCCGTGAAGAGCTGGCAAATCTCAAGAAAGAAGCCTTCAACCTGCGCTTCCAGCAGGCGACAGGCGCGATGGAGTCCACGGCTCGCATGCGCACGGTCAAACGCGACGTTGCGCGCGTGAAGACCATCTT
>SPJK01034640.1_pt1 | contig 14249 bp, 12 predicted proteins | sample 3741771 | NCBI WGS metagenome assembly SPJK01 (sample SAMN10925997, study PRJNA522277) | cold seep metagenome | isolation source: Elba SIP-enriched marine methane seep metagenome, extraction at timepoint T2 | place: Italy: coast of Elba, Mediterranean Sea | reverse complement strand
GCTAAATTACCTTTCATCGGAAAGGCCGTCTTAGGTAAATTCAGTGTCTTTTTATAATCCATCTTTCTTATTTCAACTCTTAAAATTAATGCGGTATCGTTAACAGTTCAAACCAGCAAGCATATTATCTTTGGCATAACCGGTTCTGTGTTAAAGTTCCAGCCTGCTAAAAAAATGCTTTGCAACAATAATATCGACTTCTATCTGTTGTTTAAGCTCATCCAGAGACTGAAATCGCACTTCGTCTCTGATTTTATATTTAAACTGGACTTCTACATAATGACCATATATTTCTTTATCAAAATCAAACAAATGTGTTTCCAGAACAACATTATTCCCTCCATCCACCGTAGGTCGGGTTCCAACATTGGCCACACCTTGAACAGGCTGTCCAGCAACCCCAGTCATGGTCACCGCATAAACACCCGTTATTGGCGTATTACGCCTGAACATTTGTATATTCGCCGTCGGAAAACCGATTGTTCGACCTCTTTTGTGACCATGTGCGACCCGGCCGCAGACGGAATAGTCCCGTCCTAACATCTGTTCCGCTTTAAGCAGTTCACCACTGCCTAAGGCATCTCTGATTAGGGTACTGCTGACACGTTGCTGATCGACAAAAAATGAACGGGTATCTTCAACGCGATAACCATAGTGACGGGACTTTTCCTTTAACATGGCAAAATTACCCCGTCTTGCCTTGCCGAAATGAAAATCATCGCCAATGATTAAATGTCTGACGTTCAGTTTTTTAACCAAAAACTCAGCGATAAATTTTTCCGCATCATAATCAGCCATCTGCTGATTAAATTTCATCACTACCAGTTTATCTATCCCCAAAGGGTTAAACTGTATGGCTTTCTCCCGCAAACGGGTTAATCTTGATGGCGCATTCTGACCCAGAAAAAATTCTAACGGCTGAGGTTCAAAAATTATCACAACAGCAGGCAATCCCATACTCTTTGCCTGTACAACAAGTTTCTCCAACAGTTTTTTATGACCATTATGAACACCGTCAAAATTTCCCAGTGTTAATACACAGCCTTGAACTAAAGGTTCTAAATGAGTCAATCCCCTAATTAATTGCATGAACCATTATCTTAACCAAATCAAACCATTCTACCACCAACTGCTGTCAAAATTCACTGCATGCTGGGTAAATTTGTTTAATTTTTCAATCATCTAGCCATTGATTTATTTGGCACCCAGAAATCCTCTTCAACAACTCGCCGTGATTAAAAATATTTGGCTGTTAACCAAAAACAGATTGATTGGCTTCTAATGTTATTTCCAGACTATTGACAGCAGGGATAGCGTCATTAAAACGACGACAGGGGCAGCAAGGGAGTAGCCTGGATTGGTTAAAAAAACAATGCTGAAAGCAGAGAGTCATATCCATTCAATCGTCCTGGCAACAATTGACACCATTGTTTTGAACACAGAATTGCTGAATAATGGCATCGACACAAGTTAAATTAACAGATGACTTTTTAGCAAGCATTTTGACCACCTAATGAAGATGGAATCGGGGCTTGAATGACTACTGAACTGATTCGATAATAATTGATCTAGCCATAGTTGACCGCTTCAGCCGGAACACCGCCGCAATGTTCCCTGATGAAGGCGTGTAACTGCTGTTCAGGTAAAGGTCGACTAAAGTAGTAGCCTTGAAAATGATAACACCCGTAATTGGATAAAAAGGACAAATGCCTTTCTGTTTCAACGCCTTCTGCTATTAAATTCAAGCCCATACTCTTGGCCATCACAACAATCGCTTTTACGATTGCCGCATCAGTCTGATTATTCACCAAACCACGCACAAAAGACTGGTCAATTTTTAATTGATCAAAAGGCAAGCGTTTTAAATAGGTTAATGACGAATAACCCGTTCCAAAATCATCGATCGAGAAACTAAAGCCACTTGTTTTCAGCAGATTCATTTTCTCTATCGCCTCCTCAAGGTTTCCTAAAAAAACACCTTCAGTGATCTCCAGCATAATTTTGCTAGGTGCCACCCCTTCAGCAGCAACACAGTCTATTAGCATCGGCACAAAATCATGCTGACAAAACTGTTTTGCACTAATATTGATGGCGATATGAGAAATATCAAGTCCGTCTTGCTCTATGCTTTTTACTTGTTTACACACTGTTTTAACCACCCACTGACCAATCGGGATAATTAAACCGGTTTCCTCCGCAATTGAAATAAACTCATTCGGTGGAACAAACCCTACGGTATCATTGTTCCAACGGATCAAAGCCTCAGCACCAACCACCTTGTTTTTATCAGATAGCTGTGGTTGATACAATACAGAAAACTCATCATTTTCAATTGCAGTACGCAATTGCCTTTCGATACACAATCTGGAATCAGCTGCTTCCTGCATACTTTGCCGGTAAAAGCGAAAGGTGTTTCTTCCTGCTTCTTTAGCCTGATACATGGCCGTATCGGCCCTTTTCAACAACTCCTCCGGCGACTCTTCCGTTCCGGTAAGCAGGGTAATTCCAATACTTGTACTAATAAATAGTTCGTGCTCATTAATGCTGTAAGGTTGACTGATCGCCTCAATAATCTTTTCCGCCACTACATTAGCTTGTCGTAATAAAGCTTGCTGACTTTTCTTTTCAGCTCCCAGCAATACAATAAATTCATCCCCCCCAAGACGTGCAGCAGTATCACTCGACCGAATCAAAGCTTGCAAACGGTTTGCCGTTTCAATCAACAACAAATCGCCCACAGAATGACCTAAGGAATCATTGATATGTTTGAACTGATCCAGATCCAGAAAGAATAAAACTGCCGATTGACGCGTCCGGGCCGCAATATTAAGCTCGTGCTCCAGTCGTTCATGTAGTAATCGCCTATTCGGCAACTCTGTCAGGGAATCATAAAAAGCCAGCTGCTCAATCTCTTTTTCTGCGGATTTGAACTCACTGATATCAGAAAAAAACGAAATATAATGAGTAATATCGCCATCATCATTTTGCACCGCCGATACAGACTGCCATTCTGGGAAAACCTCACCATTTTTTCGCCTGTTCCAGATTTCACCACTCCACTTCCCAGATTCTTCCAATTTTTTCCAGAAATTTTTATAAAACACAGACTCATGTCTTCCCGAAGCCAACATCCTTGGGTTTCTATTAATAACCTCCTGTTCCGTATAACCCATAATTCGGGTAAAAGCATTATTAATCCGCAAGATGTTCGAATCGGCATCGGTTACCATAATGGCTTCATGGGTTTGAAAAGCTATAGCCGCTATTTTTAAGTCCTCTTCGTTTTTTTGCAGCTGTTGAGCCATTTGTCTAAAGCGCAACATATGGGGCACAACAAGGGCAACAGTCAAAATCAAAAACACCACCGCACTGATAATAGCTGACAGCACCGATGAATTAACGCCCTTTAACAAATGATCCGCATTTTCTTTTAGTGGAACAAATTCAACTGCGTATATGGCGGTGTAATGCATGCCGGAAACAGCAAAACCCATTACCAGCGCTCCTAGCGCTTGTTTCCTATTGATAAACTGATACTTTTCGGATTGTGTCACTTGCTGTTGTATGACCAGGGCAATTGTGGCCAATACCACGGCAACAATAATCGATAATATAAATACCGAATTGATATACAACATCGTGGCATTGAGCTCCATTGCCTCCATGCCGGTATAGTGCATAACACCAATGCCAGAACCCAATAAAATACCACTTAATAATAATCGTTTAAGACAAGTATCGGTTTGACATCGCGCCTGACTCATCATCCACAAAACCACTGAGCTGGCCAGAATAGCCGGGATAATGGAAATACAGGTAATAAAGAGGTTATAAGAAACAGCGATCGGTAGCTGCAAGGCTAATGACCCGATAAAATGCATCGCCCAGACGCCAGATCCCATGCTAAAAGCACCAAAAAGCACCCATAGAAATTTTTCTGACCGGGTACGACAAAAATAAACTCTTTCTGTTGTTCCAAAGGCGGTGAAACAAGCTAAAACTGCAATCACCACTGACAACAAAACCAGATATGGATTATAGCCTTTCTCCAGCACAGTGGCAGGTATAAGTGATGCGTCGATAAAATTCACGGATAAAACGGATAGTTTTTAGTGCATTGCAAACAATAATAGACCAAATTCTCTATTATGCTCAGCAAGCTTTTATCGAAGTAAAAAACCACAACTATCCTGCTCTGTTTTACTGATACCTCAGTAATATAATATTTTCAGAGCTTGCCGATAAATTCTAACCAACTTAATCAGATGCTCCTTAATTAAAAAAGGGCTGTAAACAGCCCTTTATATAATCAACTAAAAAATAATTCCCGCATTTTCTGTCCCGGGTAATCGGCTCTCATAAAAGCCTCGCCGACCAGAAAGGTATAAATTTCATTATCCAGCATCTGCTGTACATCGTCCTGAGTGTGTATACCACTTTCAGTGATAATCAGACGGTCTTCAGGAATAGATTGCTTTAATGTCAAACTAGTCTGTAATGAAGTTTCAAATGTCTTTAAATTTCGATTGTTAATGCCGACCAAGGGCGTATCCAGTTTTAGCGCACGCTCTAATTCTTCGGCATTATGTGTTTCAACCAGTACATCCATCGCTAAAGATGATGCAGTTTCCGCCAACTCATGCATTTGTTCGTCTTCAAGTGCTGCCACTATCAATAATATACAGTCTGCACCCAAGGCTCTGGATTCATGTATCTGATAAGAGTCGATCATAAAATCCTTTCTTAGCACCGGCAAAGGGCAGGCTTCTCTGACCATTTGCAAATAAGCTTCTGAACCTTGAAAAAAATCTTTGTCGGTCAGAATGGACAAACAAGTGGCACCATTCATCGCATAATCTTGAGCAATTTCTATCGGCTTAAAATTTTCTCTGATCACCCCCTGACTAGGCGACGCTTTTTTGATTTCCGCAATAATTGCCGGCTTTCGGGTCTGCGCCTTGCTTTGCAAAGCAGTCGCAAAACCACGTGGTGCCTCAATACCACTGGCAATTTCTGTTAATACATCAATCGGCATGCGTTGTTTACGGGCCGCGACTTCTTCAGTTTTTCGCTTGAGGATTTTTTGCAGGATATCGGGTGTATCAGTCATGTTGTTCAGAAATTTTAAGAGTATTTATTAGAATAAGCTATCAAAGCATTAAATTTTTCCAATGCCGCACCACTTTCAATGACTTGCTGTGCTTTTTTGACACCAAAGGCTAAGGAATCGGTCAGGTTTGCCGCATAAATTGCCGCACCGGCATTTAAACAGACAATATCTTTGGCTGCTCCAGGTTGATTATTTAACACCGCTTTCAGCATAGTCAGGCTTGATGCCGAGCCATCCACCGCCAATTCATCAAGACTGGCACGCTGCAGCCCAAATTGTTCAGGAGTGACTTGATAGTTAGTCACCACGCCATCTTTTAACTCAGCAATATTTGAAGCACAAGCGATACTGATTTCATCCAGACCATCTTCTGCATTCACCACTAGCACATGCTGACTACCCAGTTTTTTCAGCACTTGCGCCAAAGGCTCCAGCCAATCAGCAGAAAAAACACCAATTAATTGATGTGCGGTTTCTGCCGGGTTGGACAAAGGGCCCAATAGATTAAACAGGGTTCTAACCCCCATTTCTTTTCTGGGGCCTATAGCATGCTTCATTGCTCCATGATGCTTGGGAGCAAATAAAAAACCTACCCCCAACTCGGCAACACACTGACAAACCTGTTCTGCAGCCAAGTCCAGATTAACCCCTGCAGCCTCCAGCACATCAGCACTACCGGAACTACTGGAAACCGAACGATTACCGTGTTTAGCCACTTGTCCACCCGCTGCCGCGACAACAAAAGCAGCGGTGGTGGAAATATTAAACGTGTTAGCGCCATCACCGCCGGTACCACAGGTGTCGATCACATGACGGCCTGTTACTGGCACTTTACTGGCCAGCTCTCGCATCACCGAGGCAGCGGCGGCAATCTCATCAATGCTCTCGCCTTTACAACGCAAGGCAATCAAAAACCCTGCAATCTGTGCATCGGTAGTGCCGCCCGTCATAATTTGCCGCATAATATCAGCCATTTGTTCACTGCTTAAATCTTGTTTATTCAGCAGTTGATTCAAGGCCTGTTGTATATTCATGCTCATTCAATACCTCTCTAGTCAGGATTAACGTTGCAAAAAATTACGCAACATATCATGACCCTGGTCGGTTAAAATAGATTCAGGATGAAATTGCACACCTTCAATATCCAGCTGCTTATGCCTTACTCCCATAATTTCATCCATCCCGCCATTTTCATCTTCAGTCCAAGCTGTCACTTCCAGACAATCCGGCAAGGTCTGCTGATCGATGACCAGCGAATGATAACGGGTTGCAGTAAAAGGGTTGTTTAAGCTCTTAAAGACCCCTGTATCATGATGATAAACAGGTGAAGTTTTACCATGCATAATGCTCTTGGCATGCACGATATCGCCACCAAATGCATAACCAATACTCTGATGCCCCAGACACACCCCAAGATTGGGAAGTTTACCGGCAAAATGCAATATGGTCTCGACTGAAATACCCGCTTCTTTTGGTGTACAGGGCCCTGGAGAGATAACTATTTTATCGGCAGACAGAGCAGTAATATCAGCAATCGAAACCTCATCATTTCGAACCACCGTGACATCCGCCCCTAATTCACCAAAGTACTGCACTAAATTGTAAGTAAAGGAGTCGTAATTATCGACCATAACGACTTTTACACTCATGAGTTTTCTCCTTCCAGCCCGGCTTCAGCCATGGCCACCGCACGGAATATCGCGCGCCCTTTATTCATTGTTTCATCCCATTCATTTCGGGGTACCGAGTCATAAACAATGCCTGCACCCGCCTGTATATGGAGCAATTTATCTTTGATCACCGCTGTTCTGATCGCTATCGCAGTATCAAGATTTCCAGACCAGGAAATATAGCCCACCGCTCCGGCATAAACTCCGCGTTTAACCGGCTCCAGTTCGTCAATAATTTCCATCGCACGTATTTTTGGCGCGCCACTAACAGTTCCTGCCGGAAAAGTAGCAGCCAACACATCAAACGCATCTTTATCTTCCTGCAAATCCCCAATCACATTGGAAACAATATGCATCACATGCGAATAACGCTCAATAATCATTTTATCGGTTAACTTGACTGAACCGATCTTGGCCACTCGCCCGGTATCATTACGTCCCAGGTCGATCAACATCAAATGTTCCGCCAGTTCTTTTGGGTCGGCCAGTAAATCTTTTTCCAGCGCCTCATCCTGCTCAGGGGTTTCGCCACGTGGACGGGTACCGGCAATAGGCCTGACGGTCACAGTATCATCTTCCAGTCGAACCAGAATCTCGGGAGAAGAGCCAACTATATGAAAGTCATCCAGATTTAAATAATACATATAAGGGGATGGATTCAAACAGCGCAAAGCCCGATATAGATTCAGCGGGGTTGCAGAATAGGGGATGGTCATCCGCTGCGACAACACCACTTGCATGACATCGCCAGCAACAATATATTCTTTCGCTTTCAGCACCGCATCTTCAAAACCTTGCTTAGTGAAACCTGAAACAAAGTCCGTTTCATCCACTTGCTTAGGACTGGCATGAGAGTCAGCCAGGGTGGTTTGATTTCTTAGCAGATCAATCAAATCTTTCAGTCGATCGACCGCCCGTTGATAGGCATTTTCCTTAGCCGGATCAGCATGCGTTAACAACAGAACTTTTCCGGACAGATTATCGAAGACCAGCATTTCATCGGACACCATCAGCAGAATATCGGGGTTGCCCAAAGGGTCATCCTTACCGGTCGATTTTAAACGCTGCTCGATATAGCCGATGGTCTCATAACCAAAATAACCGACCAGCCCACCATTAAACCGAGGTAAATCGTCAATATCGGGTACTTTAAAACGCTGCCTGAATTCTTCTATCCAGACTAAAGGCTGATCATGACTAAAAGATTCCAGAGTTTGACCATCTTTTTCCAAGCTAATTTGCTGGCCGACAATTTTTACAATTGTTCGACACGGCAAACCAATGATTGAATAACGTCCCCATTGCTCACCGCCATGCACCGATTCGAATAAATAGGAATAAGGGCCATCGGCTAATTTCAGATAGGCACTTAACGGTGTATCCAAGTCCGCCAAGACTTCGCGGCTGATTGGGATACGGTTGTAACCCTGCTGGGCGTATTGCTTAAATTGTTCGGGCGTCATTACACTGTTTAGCTCGTTTATTTAGTTTTGCACAGACCAAAACGTTGTATTATATCTTTTTTTGCGCATTTGTCTTTAGCTATGTATGGTTCAGACAGGCAATGCTTCCACGATTTATCTCAAATTTATGAAATTAATTAGTTTTAGTTATCAAAACACTCATCATATCGGCGCGGTGATTGACAACCAAGTTATTCCCGCCAGTCTAAACCCAGCGATTCCAAACAATATGATCGCTTTTCTGGCCGCGGGTGAGAATGCCATATCAGCCATGCAAAGCCTGATAAAAAACCCGGCAGAAAGCATTCCACTCAGCCAGGTAAAATTACTCGCCCCCATCCCCAGACCCGGAAAATTTCTCGCTATCAGCCTGAATTACGCCGACCATATTCAGGAAACTCAACTGGAAAAACCCGAATATCCGACTTTTTTCAGCAAACAAAGCAGCTGTGTTATTGCTGATGGAGATCCCATACATCGCCCTAAAGTATCGGAAAAGCTGGATTATGAAGGTGAACTGGCTTTTGTGATCGGCAAACGCTGCAAACATGTGCCATTGCAACAAGCTCAACAGGTGATTGCCGGCTACACCATCGTCAACGATGTTTCGGTACGCGACTGGCAGATTCGCTCACCGACCTGGATGCTGGGAAAATCCTTCGATAGCCATGGTCCGATGGGACCTTGGCTGGTTACCGCCGACGAAATTGCCGACCCGCATAATTTATCACTGAAGACCTGGATAGATAACGAGCTAAGACAGGATTCCAACACCCGCCATATGATCTTCAACTGTTACGAAATGATCACCTATCTAAGCCAGGCGATGACACTGGAACCCGGTGATGTGATTGCAACCGGCACTCCTGCAGGGGTTGGCGTCAAAATGAAGCCACGCGGTTATATGAAACCTGGTCAGACGGCAAAAATTGAAATTTCAGGTATTGGAACACTGTACAACCCTGTGATTGAAGAACCTGTTGTGAGCGAATATTGAACAGCATAGCCTTATATATACACATACCCTGGTGTATCAAAAAATGTCCATACTGCGATTTTAACTCGCATGCAGTGAAGCATGACACGCCCGAGAAACAATACATCAGCACACTGCTAAAGGATTTACAGCAGGATTTACAGCTGCTTCCTGATAAAAACACGATCAGCAGTATTTTTATCGGTGGCGGCACACCCAGCTTGTTTTCAGCCTCTAGCTATGAGTTTCTTTTGTCTGAAATTTCCAGACATATATCACAGGAAGACAATATTGAAATCACCCTGGAAGCCAATCCTGGCAGCTTTGAAAGCCAGAAATTTGCCGATTTTAATGCCATCGGCATAAACCGGCTGTCTATAGGTATACAAAGCTTTAACAACCGCCATTTAAAACAACTCGGCCGTATCCACACAGCAGAAGAAGCACTAAAAGCCGTTGATATTGCTGTTCAGGCTGGCTTTAACAATATTAATCTGGACCTGATGTTTGGTTTACCTGAGCAACAGCAAGCAGAACTGCTCAGCGACATTAAAATTGCAATCGAACTGCAACCCAGCCATATTTCTTTTTACCAGTTAACCTTGGAACCCAACACCCTGTTTCATCGCTACCCACCCAGACTGCCAGACTCTGAAACCATCTATCAAGCTCATAAGCTGGCACAGCAGCTTTTAGCCGAGGCTGGTTTTCAACAATACGAGGTATCGGCTTACAGTCAGAAAACAAAACAATGTCGACACAACACTAACTACTGGCAGTTTGGCGATTACCTGGGCCTAGGCGCAGGTGCTCATGGAAAATTAAGCCTTGCTAAACCAGGAAATATTATTCGCACCCAAAAAGCTAAAAACCCGGAACAATATCTACGCGACCCAGCAAGCACGCAACATAAGATAGCAATAAACGAACTCCCCCTGGAATTCATGATGAACCGATTGCGTTTAAAAAAGGGCTTCCATATCGATGATTTTCAAGCCCGTACAGGGGTTTCAGCAACGACCATACAAAACGTTTTATCAAGCTGTGTACAACAAGGCCTATTGATAAATAATCAACAACATTATTACTGCTCGGAAAAAGGCTGGGATTTTCTCGACAGCGTGCTGGAAAAATTTATTCCTGAAGCCGCTGACACATAGTAAAATCAACTTATTACACTAACTCAACTTTTTAATATGCTCGATTATCAAAAACAATTTATACAATACGCTCGCGACTGCGGTGTATTAAAATTTGGTGAATTTCAATTAAAGTCAGGTCGTAAAAGCCCTTATTTTTTCAACACTGGCTTTTTTAACACTGGGGCTCAATTAGCCAAACTAGGCGAGTTTTACGCTCAAACATTAATTCAATCAGGTCTTGATGTCGATATGCTATATGGTCCTGCGTATAAAGGCATCCCCTTAGCCAGCACGGCCTCAATCGCCTATTCTCAGCTGAAACAGGATATACCTTTTGCTTTTAACCGCAAAGAAGCGAAAGATCATGGTGAAGGCGGTGTTATTGTCGGCACCCCTCTGTCTGGCAAAGTACTGATACTGGACGATGTCATTACCGCTGGCACATCGGTGCGCGAATCGGTCGACATCATCAATAGTCTGAATGCCACTCCAGCGGGTGTGCTGATAGCGCTGGACAGACAGGAAAAAGGGAAAAATCAGAAATCTGCCGTACAGGAAGTCAGCGAACGCTTTAATATGCCGGTGATTTCGATAATCTCTCTTAAACAAATCATAGAATTCTTAGAACAAGAGGGCCAATCTTCAGAACAATTAGCCATTATCAAGAATTATCGTTCAACATATGGGAAATAAAAACCGTTACCCTTGCCATCAAAGAAATTAGGCTAACAGTTTTTATTTTTGGTCTACACTTATTCCTTAAAGGAACTCCAGTAAGCAACAGAAAATTGCATGGATTCCTGAATACAAAAAACAATAGCAGTCTATGCTATTGTTTTACATATAAGGTGTTTTACTTACATTGAAATGGAAAACAGATTTTTTCAATTTAGAGTTGTAAACTATACTGGCAACATTTCGTTGAGAACTGTCCGCATATAATAGGCTAGGTATGAGGAATTTGGAATTTAAAGATCAACTGCATGAATATGCTGAATGGCGTGAACAACTGATACAAGCAGTGCAAATGTATCAGGAATGGCGGACAAAATATAATTTAAACGATCCTCAAAGCACCGAGACCATCTTAAAAATCACCAATGGTCTAGAAAATGACCGGGTAACCCTGGCCTTTACTGCTGAGTTCTCTCGTGGCAAAACAGAATTAATTAATGCGCTTTTTTTTGCAGAAACGGGTGTACGCTTATTGCCTTCCGCACCGGGAAGAACAACCATGTGCCCCACCGAGCTATACCACGATCCTGAAGGCAGCTATATTCGATTGCTTAATATTGAGAGCCGTCTTGAAGACATTTCCTTGATGGAATACAAGCAAAATCCCGGTCGCTGGACACAAATAGATCTGGACTGTGACTCGCCGACACAAATGCAGGAAGCATTCAAGGAACTAATAGCCACCAAAAAAGTTGATAAAGATACTGCCGATAAACTGGGCCTCTGGAATGAACGTGAAGCAGCAGAGCAAGGCATTATTAACCCTGAACACGTTGAGGTACCATGCTGGCGTCATGCCCTGATCAGTTTCCCCCATCCATTATTAAAAGAAGGCCTGGCCATACTCGACACACCCGGACTTAATGCTCTGGGCACCGAACCCGAATTAACTCTCAGCATGTTACCCAGTGCCCATGCAATTATTTTTGTGTTGGCAGCCGATACAGGGGTGACAAAAAGTGACCTGGAAATGTGGAAAAACCATGTTTGTAGCTCCAGGGGGCATAATCGCCAAGGCCTGGCTGTGGTGATGAATAAAATCGATTCGATGTGGGATGACCTGGCTGGAGAGCAGGGCTATGAAGAATCCATTCAAAAACAAGTCAATACTTCGGCTGGCATACTAAAACTGGACGAAGAAGTTATTTTTCCGGTCTCGGCCAAACAGGCTTTATTAGCCAAAGTGAAGTCTGATGACGCCTTGTTGGAAAGAAGTCGTTTAGCAGGTCTGGAGAATTATCTTTCCGATGAGATATTGCAACAACGAAGAAAAATCCTGATTGAAAGCATTAACAAAGAGATTGGCTTTCTGGTTACAGAATCTTTTAACCTGACCAAAACAAAGCTGACTAATGCCAGTAAGCAACTGGAAGAATTCAAAAAAATGGATTTTGACAACACCGAGATGACCGGCAAACTGATGGCCGAAACCCGGGACCGACAAAATGCCTATATGGCCAATGTTGAAAACTTTCAAGCCAGCCGAAAAGTGTTTGCAGTGCAGGCAAAAATGTTAATTGACTCTTTCTCCAAAGAAAAAATTGATACCATTATCGAAGCGACCAAACACGACATGTCGAAGAGCCTGACTACTTATGGAATGAAACAAACCATTCGTCAGTTATTCGATGAATTACGTGAACTATTGCAGGACTCGGTTGATATTACTAATGAAACCCGGCGCTTGATTAAAGCTATACACAAGAAGTTTCAGGATGAACATGGCTTCAAGGAAATTGAACCACAGCTTTTTTCTATCAAACAATACCAGTTTGAACTGGAACAAATCTTTGAGGAAGGTGAAGCCTTTCGCAGCAGTGCACGGACCACGATGACCGAACAAAGCATAGTGGTAAACAAACTCTACAGCACCCTGATTGCAAAAGCCCGAAACATAATTAAACAGGCGCATAATGACGCCAACTCATGGAGCAGCAGCGTGTTAACACCGCTAATGCATCAAATTAAAGACCACAAAAAACAAATTGAAAGTCGACTAAAAATGTTGCGTAAAATCAGTGACTCTAAAGAATCTGTGGCAGAAAATATAGCCAAACTGGAAGCTGAACTGGAGCCTTTAAAACAACAACGCACGGAACTGGCGATGATTATCAAAGCGATACATATCAGTGAACCGCTGTAAATAACTATACTTTGCTAAAGATCAAATCCCAGACACCATGACCCAAACGTAATCCACGCTGTTCAAATTTGGTTAATGGCCGATAATCTGGCCGCGGACAAAAACCATTGTCCGCGCTGCTATTCTGCAATGCCTGATCTGCGCTTAAAGTCTCCAGCATATCATGCGCATAATGTTCCCAGTCGGTTGCGGCATGAAAATAGCCATTGTGTTTTAACTTTTTAACCAGCAAATCAACAAAACTGGGACGCACAATACGCCTTTTATGGTGCCGCCTTTTATGCCAGGGATCAGGAAAAAACAAATGCACTCCAGCCAGTGAACGATCAGCGATCTTATCTTCCAGAACCTCAATCGCATCATGATGATAGATTTTTACGTTATTCAGGCCTTTTTCCTGCAATAACAACATCAAATGCCCAACCCCTGGCTTATGCACTTCTATACCCAGATAATTCAGATCTGGATTCGCTTCAGCCATTGCCGCCAGACTACTGCCATTACCAAACCCAATCTCCACTATTAGCGGCGCTGAACGACCAAAAACCTGATCAAAATCGTAGTCTTTTTCTGGATCCAGACAATATTCATCCCAGGCCTCGTCAATCATTTTTTGTTGACCCACTGTTGCTCGCCCCTGACGACGAATAAAACTGCGAATACGCGGAAAAGATTCTTTTTCAACTAAAGACATGACTATACACAAAGCAAAAATCATCTGTCGGCTAGTGATTTACTCCCGGCAGACGATTTAGTAAAAACAGAAAATCAGGGATTAAAAAAACAAACCATCTAGAGGCGATGAAGCCGAAGCAAAACGCTTTTTCGGCATTCTTCCTGCCAAATAGGCTTCCCGTCCCGCCTGTATACCTTTCTTCATCGCTGAAGCCATCAACACGGGATCTTTTGCGGCGGCAATTGCAGTATTCATTAACACACCATCACACCCCAACTCCATTGCCAGCGCAGCATCAGAGGCTGTCCCGACACCGGCATCGACCAGAATAGGG
>SPJK01061738.1_pt1 | contig 14251 bp, 10 predicted proteins | sample 3741771 | NCBI WGS metagenome assembly SPJK01 (sample SAMN10925997, study PRJNA522277) | cold seep metagenome | isolation source: Elba SIP-enriched marine methane seep metagenome, extraction at timepoint T2 | place: Italy: coast of Elba, Mediterranean Sea | reverse complement strand
TAGATGTAGTTGACCATTGGGCCAATAGCCGGTTGGCTTAAAAAGCACTAACTTAAGGATGGAAAAACGCTCAAGTTTATGTATCCCATCCTTCAACGCCGTAGGGGTACAGTGTTACTGCTGTGCCTATATTTCAGCCTTCCTCTTTGTGGGCAAATTACATTGAGTCCGGAATTTTCGACTCAACTGGATCAAAATCGGTTGCAGTTCTTATTTGCTTCTGATACCGATTACAAGGCTTACCGCAATTCATTAAACGATTATTTACCCTGTGATTTTGCCGTGCGCTCACGTCGAGAACGTCTCCAGATCCGCTATCTGGTTGAGCCACTTGATTCGACGCATCACCTCAGCTTTCAGCCGGATGTGTTGGCGGGTCGTATGTTGACACATTTGGCTCAAAACAACCAGGCAGCCAGCATGACAATGCATCAACTATCGGAAGAAGAGGCTCGGCAGGACTTCGGAGCCGATTGGGCAAGTATTTACTTTTTCCCACCTAAAAGGGAATTCAGTGACTACCAGCATTGCCGTATGTTGGTGCTTTACCGAGAGGGGCAAGCGATGGCTTATGTCTTCTATTTATTCAATAAGCCACCACTTGAATTGAATGATCGTTTACATACCCTGCAGTTTCAGGAAGCAGAAGTTGTTTTGGGGGAGCCGTAAATAATTTCGAAAGATCTTAGTGGACTCGGCCGGCAACACCTATTTTTACTGCCAGACCATCAGGTTATCAAGCTCCTTTAGGGGCGTAGCCTGCCCTAACCGAATTAATTATGGAGTCGATCAGTGTCTTTGACATGTTCAAGATCGGCGTCGGGCCTTCCAGTAGCCATACCCTTGGCCCCTGGGTGGCAGCCCGAGCCTTTATCGATGAACTGCGACAAGCAAACCTTCTGGCGCAGACCAGCTCTACTGAAATCCACCTTTATGGATCGCTGGCCCTTACCGGGGAGGGGCACGGCACCGATATTGCGGTGCTGCTCGGCTTAATGGATACGGACCCCAAGACCATTCCAGTGGACCAAGTGACGGCTTTGCCACTCCAAATCAAAGCCAATAATGAACTGTTGCTGGGAGGGGATCGCCTCATCTCTTTCTTCTACAATGACCATTTGGTTTTTCATTATACGGAAGTACTGCCCGGGCATGCTAATGGAATGCGCCTGGAGGCTTTCGACACGGAAGGCCATCTTTTGTTGTCGTCCGTCTATTATTCCATTGGCGGAGGTTTTATCCTTAAAGAAGGAGAGCAAGCTGGCGGAGCAGGACGAGTTGCTCCACCCTTCCCGATCACAACAGCTAAGGAATTGCGGAGCCACTGCTTGTCGGAGAATAGTGCAATTTGGGAACTTGTCCTGGAAAACGAAAAGCGCTGGTTTACTACAAAGCAGGTTTTTGATGGCCTTTGTGAAATATGGACCACCATGGAAGCATGCATTTATCGAGGATGCCATACAAAAGGTGAATTGCCCGGAGGCCTGCGGGTAAAGCGCCGGGCAGCTGGTATGATGCAAAACCTTATGGGTAAGGAGTTTGAATATGATGATGCAGCAAGCTGGATCGCTTGTATACGCTCTAAAGACTTTCGCTTTCACCAGATTGTCAAGTGGATCAGCTGCTTTGCTATGGCTGTGAATGAAGAAAACGCCAACTTTGGACGAGTAGTCACTTCACCAACCAACGGTGCCGCTGGTGTCATCCCTGCCGTGATGATGTACTACCTCTGCTTTACCGATCAAGAAGTGGGTAAGTCAGATATCGTCAAGTTTCTTCTCACTGCGGGTGAAATCGGTAGCATCTTCAAGAAAGGATCAACCATCTCTGCTGCAATGGGCGGTTGTCAAGCGGAAATCGGCGTAAGCAGTGCCATGGCCGCAGGTGCCCTGACCGAGCGCTTGGGAGGCTCGATAGGGCAGTCGTTGATGGCTGCTGAAATCGCCATGGAACACCATCTGGGATTGACCTGTGACCCAGTAGGAGGCTTGGTGCAAGTACCTTGTATCGAACGGAACAGTATGGGAGCGGTAAAAGCTATTATGGCTGCAAATATTGCGCTGGAAAGTGATCCGAGTGAAGCGAAAGTTTCTCTGGACGAAGTGATCAATACCATGTGGCAAACCGCACAGGATATGAATACCAAGTATAAGGAGACCTCTCAAGGTGGGCTAGCGGTAAATATTGCCATTAGCTTACCCGAATGCTAAAGGCGCACCTAGTTGTCCGTCAAGAAGATCACTTCGTCATGGGCAATACCGTAAACGCGATCACCCAGGCGAGGCTGGATCGTGGCTAAGCCGGTAAAAGCTCCAAAAGCCGGCAATATTCCGTTGTCTTGACCAAAGTAAAAACAAGGCAGGCGCATGCTCTGCCGAGCCGGCCCTTCCAAGCGAACACCGGGATGTATGTGGCCGGCGATATTATACAGGCCGCTTGCACCTGCTTCTGGTTCATGCGTGAAAAGGAAAGGACCATCTACGAATTTCGCGGCTTCTAAACGCAAACCTGCCGAGCCGTAGTGTTCTTTATCGAGGATGTCATGATTGCCAGGCACCAGCGCAAAGTCGATGGAGGCAAACTGTGCCAGCAGATCAGAAAAGCCTTCCCAAGCCAGGTTGTAATCGCTATGGAAAAGATCGCCGAGCAACAGCACTCGCTTAGGCTGGTAGATTAAGAGGAGGCTGATCAAGCGATCAAAATTAGTGTCCTCCACTCCTTTCGGCGTGGCAATTCCTGCTTTGCGAAAGTGGCGCGTTTTTCCCAAATGCAAGTCGGCTAAAAGCAAAGTGCGTTCCTCTTGCCAGTAAACTGCTTTCAGAGGGTGCAACTCGAGTTCTTGCCCGAAAAGATGAAGTGATGCTGTGCCAGGTGCTTGCATACGGTTAAGATAGGCCTTTCACCAGTCTGTAAAATATGGCCATTAATCTATTAATTTCGACTGGAAATAGATCTGCTGCTATCTTCAATAGCAATCCCCATATTGTTGCTCTGCAAAACACAGAACTATGCCTATTGTTGTTCTCTTCTTTATCGGCCTAGCTATTTATTTTCGAGCAAGAACACTTGCCAAGTGGGATGAAGCTCGGATTACCGATCACCTGCATCGTAAGAATTCAGAATTTATCAGCAAAGAATGGCGCCCCTTTGGGAAAGGCTGGTTGAGCGGAGGTATCGACCGAATCTATCAAGTAGACTACTATAATGAGCAAGGGCAACTTTGTGAAATGACGGTCAAAACCAGTGTGCTCTCTGGTGTGTACTATACCAATGATCGGGTTGTTCAAATAGTACGGCCTGAGGATGAATTAGTACTCGAAGAGCTAGACGACCTTCGCGACGAAAACCGCCTCTTGCGCCTGGAACTCAAAAAACTCAAAGCCCACTAACCTCAGCCCCAAAAGACCAAATTTTAGTAGTTAGCTGTATGAACACGCAGACTTAGGGGCAATCAAAATTTCACCACCAAGTGCACCAAGAACACTAAGGCTTATTAAAACAAGCTGAAAACTTCGTGCTCTTGGTGATTGATAAATGTCCTCAAGAAGTTGAGTCAATACAGTTAGCAGTAGTGCAGGTTTTTCTAAAACACCAAGAACACCAGAGCACTGGAACACCAAAACACTAAAACACTAAAACACCAAAACACTAAAACACTATCAAACTCTTCAGCCCTACTCTACCAGTTGCAGTTTCATCTTTGCTATGCGATCTTCCAGCCGTTCTGAACTTAGACTTAAGCGTTCGCGCAAGCGTTCCACTATGATCGGAAAGCTAAACGGTGTGGCTTTCGGCGGTCGGCTTAGCAGTAGTTCTTGTCCGTTTATTCGTTCCAGGGCAGCCCGGAGGCGAGCCTCTTCCAATTGAAACGTCATCACCTCCTCATAGGCTTGCAGGAGTAACAGATTTTCTGGTTCATAATCGGTAAAGACGCTGAAAAAAAGCTGGGAGCTCGATTGCAGGTGCTTGTCTTTTTTCTGTTTGCCAGGGTACCCCTTAAAGATAAGCCCTGCGATAGCGGCAATATCTCGAAAACGACGCCGCGACAACTCCACCGAATTGATACTGGCTTCGATATCTTGATTGAGTTGATCAAGAGAGAACAAGCCATTGTCCAAGGCTTCTTTCAGGGGGATTTCCCGGTCGCTCAGCAATTCGAAGCCGTAGTCGTTTACGGCAATGCTGAAGCTGATTGGTTGAAGGCGGCTAATGCGATAAGCGAGCAGGCTGGCTAAACCCTCATGCACAAAGCGCCCTTCAAAGGGGTAGCACAAGAGGTGGTGACCTTCCTTGTCGCGAAAGGATTCGATTAAAAATTGGCCTTCGCCTGGCAGGTACGACCGTTGTTCCTGCATCGCAAAAAGAGGGCGCAACTTCTCCAGTTCAGGCACTTGTTTGCCTCCTTGTTGGGCGAAGGTGAGCTGTTGTCTCAAATAATGACTCAGCCGGCTACTTAAGGGCATGCGGCCACCTTGCCAAGAGGGAATCTTCCCTTTCTTGCTCTTTGAACGCCTGACCTGGACGGTCATCTCCTTTAAACGAACATATTCCAGGCTGCGACCGGCAAACCAGAAAATATCGCCAGGCTTGAGTTGGGCGATAAACCACTCTTCAACACTGCCGAGATAGCCTCCTTTGACGTACTTGACGCGTAAGGTTGTGTGATCACTAACGATAGCACCGATACCGAGACGGTGGCGTAAGGCGACCCGGCGGCTAGTCACTTTATAGATGCCATTAAGCACTTCTACTTTGCGGAATTCTTCGTAGGCGCCAAGGCTACTTCCTCCGTTGGTAATGAAGTTCAAGCACCAAGCCCATTCCTCATCGGAGATACTGGCGAAAGAGAAGGTGCTACGAATCTCTGGAAGGATGGTAGCGGGATGAAAGCCGTCGCTAACGGCCAGGGTTACCAAGTATTGCAGCAATACATCGAATGAGCGTAGATAGGGCGTTCTACTTTCCAATTGTTGTTCTTCAGCCGCTTGGCGCAGGGCCGCTCCTTCAAGAATCTCTAGGGAGTGGGTAGGAACGAAATAGATCTTACTAGTTGCCCCTGGTTGATGACCACTTCGCCCTGCCCGTTGCAGAAAACGAGCTACACCTTTCGGGCTTCCGATCTGCACAATGGTTTCTACGGGCCGGAAATCAACACCTAAATCCAGGCTGGAGGTGCAGACGACCACTTTGAGCGTGCCTTCGTGTAGGGCGTTCTCTACCCAGTCTCGTAATTCTCGATCAATCGAGCCATGATGCATGGCTATGACGCCAGCCAGATCTGGTTCAACATCCAGTAACCGCTGATACCAGATCTCGCATTGTGCCCGGGTGTTGGTAAAGAGTAAGGTGCTAGTGCTGGATTGAATGATAGGGATCACCTTTTCCAGCAAGCGGATACCCAGGTGACCAACCCAGGGAAAGGTTTCAATGGTGCCCGGCAAGATGGTATTTATCTCAATTCGCTTGGGTTGACGTGAACGCACAAACTGATAAGGGAGGTCCTTCCATTGCGGCCCAAACAGCACAGCCTGTGCTTCTTCCAGGTTGCCGATAGTAGCAGATATGCCCCAGACCTTTAAACCGGGCAGAAACCCGCGAAGGCGACTCAATGCCAACTCCAATTGCACCCCTCGCTTGGAACCAATCAGTTCGTGCCATTCATCGACAATGATTGTTCTCAATTCCTTGAACCAGCGCTCATAGCCTTTGCTGGCCAATAAAAGATGTAGGCTCTCTGGCGTGGTAATCAGAATTTCCGGCGCGTTTTTCTTTTGCTTTTGGCGTTCACTTGAAGAGGTGTCACCAGAGCGGATGCCCACCTTCCAGGATAAGCCTAATTCTTCAATAGCTTGTTGGGCAGCATATTGAATTTCCTTGGTGAGGGCTCGGATAGGAGTGATCCACAAGGCGCGCAGGCCGTTGTTGATTTGATCGGCATGCCCTTCTTGCTCACGAATGAATTCCAAAAGGATAGGTAAAATGAGGGCATAGGTTTTACCACTGCCAGTAGGGGCATTGAGAAGGCCATGCTTACCATTAAGGTAGGCTTTCCAGGTTTCTTCCTGAAAAGGAAAGGCTTGCCAGTCGCGCTTAGCCATCCAGTCTTCCGCTATCTGCAATAGCTCTTCGGTTGCCTTCATGCTTTAGAGAAAGTAATAATTTCGGAAAAGTTTAGAGAATGGGGAATCAAAGGAACTTTTTGGGTGAATTTTCGGTAGTATAGGTATTCCTCAAATAATCTAGAAATGATTCCTTAAGCAAGACTTTCCTCTCATCTGACTTTCGGCAAAAGCCTGTAGAGAGATCCAGGCCCGTACGGGCCCTAGGCTAGTGGGTAGAGAGATAACAGGGACTAAGGTCTAATTTCCAACATGGGTAGTTGGTAGCGATCTTGGAAAATGCACGCTCTGGCTATTTAGGCAATTCCCTCTACCTTCTACCATAGTGACGATTCCATCGTCACGTTTCCCTCTACGGCTTTCGGTTTTGCCGAAAGTCTAAGTCATTATCGCTTGCTAATTGGACGTGTTCCATTCTGGAAACACCTGTCCGTAATTTTTCATTTTCTAAATGCTGTTTTTGTTATGCGACCTTCGCTTACTTATACGCTGTGGTTTACCCAGCGCCAAGGCAGTTCTTTGCTCTGTGACCTGCTAAGCTCAACCGGTATTGCCGGCAAGCCCAATGAATTGTTCCGAATGACTCCCGACGAGCTTGTGCCGGGCTTCTCGAAACAAGCAGACTATATTGCTCTACAACAAGCTATGTACCGTCAGTGTAGTACCCCCAATGGGGTAATGGGTTTTAAAGGCCTGATCTTGCGGGCAGATTTTGACCAATGGATGGAACGTTTTCGACATTTTGTTGGGGTGCCCAAGGAGGCTACTATTGATTCGCCGGCGCTATGGGATGAAGTCTTTCCCAATTGTCATCATGTTTTTTTAACTCGCCGCAATCATGTTCGCTTAGCCGTATCCTGGTGGAAGGCAATCGTTACCCAAGAGTGGCATCGGCCTGCTGGCGGGCAGCGTCCTTACAATTTGGAGAGTATTCGTGACCGTTATGATCGCGACGCTATCCGACATTTGGTGCAAGAAGTGGCTTTTCGAGAAGCGGCCATACAAGATTTCTTTACTGCCGCCAATATCCAGCCACTTACCTTGGTGTATGAAGACTGGATTCAACAGCCGACGGAAGCCGTCTATCAGCTACTACAATATTTAGGGCTTTCCACTGAGGGAGTCAAAGTAGTGGCTCCAACTTATGATCGTTTGGCTGATCAGTTAACCGATGAATGGGTGGAACGATTTCGCCTCGAAGAGCAGGCTAGTTGGGAACAGCCTGTTTGGTAAAGTGCAGCCGACCTCGGGAGGTCGTGTTTTCCCGGGGTCGGCCCTTAACATTTTCACAACTCGAAAAAACTTGCCGGGCAAGTAGGGGTAGCCTAACTTTACGAAAACGAAAAGCGACATCTCGCCGGCCAGCTTCAATGACAAAGGTATATCGGGAACTGAGTGGCCGTCAATAGGGTTTATCTCTCCTGAATGCCATTAAAATAGGGTAATGAAAATTGTACAGCTTCTCATCTTGCTTGCCATTGGTCTTTCCGTGCACTCCTGTGGCAATGAGGCCCCTCCGGTAAATGAACCAACTCCTGTAGATCAACAAGAAACACCGGCTACACAACCGGCTACTCCTGAGGATAACGATACCGGCTTCAAAGCAGACTACAAAGACCAGGATCGCCTGGTATGGCAGCGCCCGGAAATGATTATGAATTTATTGGGGAATGGTGATATGAGCGAAAAGGTCGTAGCAGACGTTGGCGCCGGCACTGGCTTTTTTGCTCTTCGCCTAGCTCAACGGGTGAACAAAGTCATTGCCCTCGACATTGATCCACACTTCATTGATTATCTGGATAGCGTGAAAGTGATGCAGTTATCGGAAGACATGCAACCCAAGTTGGAAGCTCGACTGACTCCCCGCGATCACGCGGAGCTGTTAGACGAGGAGATCGATGCTGCGCTGATTGTAAATACCTTCATGTATATCGAAGATAAAGTGAACTATTTGCGGAAGCTGAAGAATGGCTTGGCAGAAGGTGGCCGCGTAGTTATCGTAGATTTTAAACGGAAACGCACGCCCTTCGGGCCTCCAGCTGAGCTTCGTCTACCACTCTATATGGCCGAAAATCAATTGTCGGAAGCAGGGTACACCAATATCCGTACCGATGATCGGTCGCTGGATTATCAATACATCGTAATTGCAGAAAAATAGTTAAGAGTGGGTAAAGAGTAAGGGGGTATGGGTTGTCAAAAACATTTACACCCTTACACTTTTGCACACTTAAACTCTTCCACCACCTATTTGTTACCTTTGTAGAATTATTCTAAATAACGATCTAGAAAAGAGAGCCAGCAATGGAGAATAATACGGCAACAAAGAGTCCAGTCTTGCTATACACAGAGCAAACTCCGAACCCGGAATCACTGAAATTTGTGACTAATCGGATGCTATATAAAGGTACCGCCGACTTTCGGGAAGAGGAAATGGCACAGGAATGGTCGCCACTGGCCACCGCCATTTTTGCCTTACCTTATGTAAAAGGTGTCTATATCTCCAATAACTTCGTAACCGTCACGAAGGAATTCAATTATGCTTGGGAAGATATTATGCTCAAGCTAAAGGAGTTCATCAAGGATTATGTCCAGGACGGCGGTGAGATCATCAAAGATGGATTCGACGAAGCCATGGCAGCGCTCGAAGCGGAGCGCGGCGCCAGTTACGAATACACAGAAGATGAAGCGGAGATCGTTCAAAAGATCAAGGAACTAATTGATACCTACGTGCGCCCAGCCGTAGAAATGGACGGCGGTAATATCGCTTTTAAGAAGTTTCACCAAGGAATTGTAACCGTCATCTTGCAAGGGTCCTGTAGCGGTTGCCCTAGCTCAACCGTAACGCTGAAAGCAGGTATTGAAGGCATGCTTAAGCGGATGGTGCCAGAAGTACAGGAGGTGGTTGCAGAAATGGGTTAGTGTCACCATTGCATTTTTTCCTTCCCCTTTCGTGTTTACTATAAACCGTTTCTTACGTATTTCACCCCGTTGCAAAAAGCAGAGGGGGTTCGTCTCCCTATTAGGTACTATTTCTTCGGATATTCACGTTTAGATTTCGAACATATTCAAACGGGAAAAACAAGGTTGCTGACTTATCTCTTGGTTGAGGCCAATAAATCCTAAGTTAGTATTACCATCGAAACGGAATTAGTCAGCAGCTCCAGCGAGCGCTGTGCCGGTGAGTTGTATACTCATTGATGGATAAGCTAACAGGACCATATTTGACTTTCCTAATCGATCTGCTACAGTTCCCTCCCAACAAGTATAAACCCCCTCCAAAAAACCCAACGCGCCCGATTGGGCGGCGAAACGCTTTATTAATCCCCATGGACATTTCTTTCGGTTCGGTTGGGCATCTTTGCTCAACCGATCCCCACCTCAGTTGATTCGCGTAACACATTAAGGCTTGTAGCGAGCTAGCCCTTGTTTTGTGGCTAAGTCGCTTTGTACCTACGCTTGCCGGCGCCGGCAAGCCTGGGCTATAGTTTCCGTACGAGTGCACATGTACGGAGCAGTAGTTTGTTGTAGTTGGACAGAAACTGTCCCCTTATGATTAAGTAACCCAAAAACGATCGAATCACGATGAGAGTGAGTCTAAGATGTTGGCTATGGTTGATGGTAGCCACTTTAGGAGGAAACCTATTTGCTCAAAGCAATTCTTCCATCCGCCCGGTAGATCTGGTAGCGGCGCAAGCTGCCGCCATCCACCAGGAAACACCCAAAAGATTTATACAAGTTGATAACAGCCGCTCCTATGATGACTTGGAGCTGGAGGTTTATGAAAGCTTTACTGTACCGGCAGAAGAACGTGAAGCGTTCCGCCACGAAGCACCGGCAGCCGTAGCACTCGAAATTCCACAAGCTGGAGGTGCCCCCTTAACACTAGAATTAGTGCGAGTAGAATTACCGGCCTTTACGGTGATCGAAAGCGGCACCATGGCGCCCATGGAGGTTGAGCAAGCTGTTCACTATCGCGGGATTGTAGCCGGAGAGCCAGAGTCATTGGTTTCCCTGAGCGTTTGGGATGGGGAGATGGCTGGTTTGATCAGCTCGCCTTCACGCGGAGGTAACTTAGTACTTGGGCGTTTGCCCCAGGACCAGGGACGAAATACAGGACCAGATGATTATATCCTTTATCACGACCGTGGGGTGTTTCAATCGGAAACCTTTAGTTGCCAAACCCCTGATAGTGGCATTGGCTACACTGTAGAGGAACTCCGGCCAAGGGAAGAAACCGGGCGCGGCCCCGGCGATTGTGTTCGCGTTTACCTGGAAGTGGATCACGATATTTACCAAAATAAAGGCGGAACAACTAATACGACACAGTATATCACGTCGCTGTTTAATCAGGTAGCCACCCTGTATGCCAATGATCAAATCAGCATTGTCTTATCGGAGATGTTTATTTGGTCGACGCCCAGCCCATACAATGGCGCTACTAGTGGCGATATGCTCAACCAATTCCAATCGATCCGTACGAATTTCAACGGCGATGTTGGCCAATTACTTTCTTTCCAGGCAAGCGGTGGTATAGCGGTAGTAGATGGCCTGTGCCATCCATATACCTTGGCTAAACTGAGTTATTCGGGGATTAGCAGTTCCTTCAATACGGTACCCACTTACTCCTGGTCGGTGATGGTTATTGCTCACGAACTGGGGCACTTACTGGGGTCGCAGCATACCCATGCCTGTGTGTGGAATGGTAACAATACGGCTATTGACGGTTGTCCTGGTTATACAGAAGGTGGATGCGGCAATCCTGGCACTCCTTCTAATGGCGGCACCATCATGTCGTATTGTCATTTGAATCAAGTTGGTATTAATTTTAGCAATGGTTTTGGAGCTCAACCTGGAGCCCTAATGCGCAATCGGATCACGGCAGCTACTTGCCTGACCACCTGCAATACCGGTGGCGGCGGAAGTGGCGGAGGCGGTGGTGGTGGCGGAGGCTCCGGCAATAACGGCGACGACAACCCGCCCGTGCCATCCTGTGCCCAACAAGAGTTGATCGTGCGAATTAAATTGGATACTTATACGCCGGAAACTACCTGGCTGCTGAAGAATCAGCAGAATAGTATCGTCGCCCAGGGAGGCCCATATCCTAAAACCCAGGCTGGCGAAGTGGTCTTGGATACCTTGTGTTTGCCGGAAGGCTGCTACAGTTTCCAGATCATGGATAGCTATGGCGACGGGATTTGTTGTGATTACGGTGATGGCCTGTATTTGCTGGTTGATGGCCAGCAACAGGTCATTGCTGAAGGTGGAGAGTTTCCAAGCTCGGAGGAAGTTGATTTCTGCTTGCCAAACGAACCAGGTGGCGATGATTGCCAGGGGATTGACTTCTCTTCCTATAACATCGTTTCTTATGGCACGAACCAGGATGCTGGGCAGTACGAGGTGCAAGACGACGGACTAACGTTATACATGGAGAATAATGCCTGGAAGTCGATTGCACTGGATTATCAAGTAACACAGAATACGGTGGTTGCCTTTGATTTTAAATCTACCCGGCAAGGGGAAATCCACGGCCTCGGTTTTGATGCGAACAATTCTATTTCCTATTCCTACACCATGAAAGTACACGGTACGCAGAGTTGGGGTAACCAAACCTTCGATTCTTATCAGGGAGGCGGAATTTGGCAGAGCTTTACCATTCCTATCGGGCAGTACTACAATGGCTATTTTGATCGACTGTTCTTTGTCTCCGACCATGATGCAGGAGCTCGCAATGGGAATTCCTGGTTCCGTAACGTGCGCATTTATGAAGGAAGCGATTGCATGAGCGGCTTAGAAGAACCTTCGACACAAAACCTGGAGGTAGGTCCGACCAACTTACAGGTGTTTCCGAACCCAGTGACCTACGATCAATTGCGCCTTACTGTCGATACGCCTGTTCCCGGAGATGCATCCTGGACGATCCTTTCATTGACGGGACAAGTCCTTCGGCGACAAGCGACTTCGGCAGTCATCGGCCGGACGCAAGAAACGATTAATACCAGCGGCCTTCCTCCTGGTGCCTACCTGCTGCGGTGGCGGGATGCTAGTGGGGAGCAAACAGCCCGCTTCACGGTTCAATAAATTTCCTGTGATAAATTTTGTGGGCCTGCTCAAGTCAAAGGTCATAAACGTCCGCCACAGGCGGAGAGTGTTGGACAAGACCTTAATAGACCTTGCTCCGCAAAATTTGCCAGAGAACCTAAATAACTAACGGGAGAAGTGGGCTAGCGATAGTCTGCTTCCACTGAAGATTGTGCTCGGGAAATTCAATCTCATTACACGCGAATCATTTAATGAGGTTCTTGGAAGACTCTGCTGCGGCGGGGTCTTCTTTATTTTTCTTTTGCCCTTCAATCGTTTAACCTCTCCTTAACGCAGGTTAATTCGGATTTAAACTATTGACAAAACTTTACTTCTTACCTACGCAAGTCGATATTGAAGGTAGAAAAGCCACAGAATATGACCCGACTAAGCTTATTATTAATCGTTGGAACCGTTCTCTTGAATACGTCTTGTACCGACTACCAACGACTGGAGCGCAAGGAAGACCGGCTAATTGGTGCCTGGGAATTTGACAAAGCCTTTTACAAGGACGATACCGACTTGTTTCGCGATGATGTCTACGATCAGTTTCGCAGAGATGTCATTGAGTTTTACACCGATTACACGGCCGTTTACGACGACGATTCTGAAGGCGAGCTATTCGATGGGGATTGGCAAATGTCTTTCGAACGTTTCTATGACGATTGGGAGGATGATTCGGATGTCGAGTTCTATTTGGACATGACCTTTTGGGACCATACCATTGGAGAAACCTTTTCTTATTACACCAGGGTAACCTTCATTACCCGGAATAAGATGACGCTCAAGGCGCGCACCCGGAATGGTGTGTATACCTTTAAGTTTCGAAAAATCTAGTGGTCAGATGGCCTCGCTAGCTGCTCCAGTTGGTCCTGCCAATGGTTGAATTGAAAGCTGGTCATAACCTGCTCCAGTTTCGCTTTAATCTGGGGCGTACATAAATTCCCAAGGCTTCCTTCGTGGGTGTGTGCTAAGTCGGTTGGCGGGTCAAAAGTGCCCGCTTCAATTTGCCGCCCGATGAGCTGGTAAGCATCTCGGAAAGGTGTTCCTTTCAAAACCTCTTCGTTGACGGCCTCTACACTAAATAACAAACGGTATTTCTCATCATCCAGGAGATCGGGCTTCACGCTTAGGTGCTCCAGGGCGTACTGTGCAATACTAAGACAATCCTTCATCTGCTCGATCGCTGGGCAGAGCACTTCCTTCAATAATTGAAAATCGCGGTGATAGCCGGAAGGTAGATTTCCCAACAATTGACTCACTTGCGCTGGAAGACTTTGTAGTTGATTACATCGGCCACGGATCAATTCAAATACATCCGGATTTTTTTTGTGTGGCATAATGCTGGAACCTGTCGTCAATTCATTGGGCAAACTCAAAAAGCCGAAGTTCTGCGAATTGTATAGGCAAACATCCATCGCCAATTTACCCAGGGTTTGAGCTGTAGCAGCTAGTGCAAAACCAAGGTTTAACTCTGATTTGCCGCGCCCCATTTGGGCGTGAACCACATTGTAGGCCAAGTCGCCGAAGCCCAATAGTTCTGTCGTGCGCGCTCGCTTAAGTGGAAAAGAAGAGCCATACCCAGCGGCAGAGCCGAGCGGATTCTGGTCCAACACCTTGTACACGCCACTCCATAGGTATAGATCGTCGATTAGGCTTTCAGCATAAGCGCCAAACCATAAACCAAAGCTCGAGACCATAGCCACCTGCAAGTGCGTGTAGCCTGGTAGTAAATCATCCTTGGTTTCTTCGGAACGTTTCAGGAGCGTTTCGATTAATTCACCTACTTGCTGAATTAACGATGTTGCCTCCGCCCGGAAGTAGAGGCGAAGGTCAACCAGAACCTGGTCGTTTCTGGACCGACCACTGTGTATTTTCTTACCGATGTCACCTAGTGCTCTTGTCAGCATCAGCTCCACCTGAGAGTGGACGTCCTCGACGCCATCTTCAATGACAAAATCACCAGAAAGGGTTTGCTGATAAATCCGCCGCAATTCGGCAGCCAATTGCTGGTATTCTTCTTCTGGCAGAAGGCCTACCTCGCTCAACATGCG
>SPJK01021032.1_pt1 | contig 14251 bp, 17 predicted proteins | sample 3741771 | NCBI WGS metagenome assembly SPJK01 (sample SAMN10925997, study PRJNA522277) | cold seep metagenome | isolation source: Elba SIP-enriched marine methane seep metagenome, extraction at timepoint T2 | place: Italy: coast of Elba, Mediterranean Sea | reverse complement strand
CTTTCGTGCCTTTCGTGGACAATGCGTAACGTCAGTTAATAAAATTGATGCCCCGCATGGGAACAAAAATAAAACCAAGAAGAAGACAGCACAGAAGCTTACAGGCAATGATGTGAACCTTTTCAGCCAATTTTTGCCATAATACTGGTCAATATTGAACTGGCAAACACCCTGTCTCTTGAACCTCCCCGAACACTCTCGCAAAATGTCAGCATTGACCGATGTGTATCAATTTCCAAAGTTGTGCTGATGAATAAATTCGCTTTTTTCAAAAACACGCCGCGCTGGCTGCTGCTACTCGTCATGGTCTGTACTCTGACAGGCTGCCTGCACTGGGTGCGAGCTTTCCAGACCTATCTTCAACTCGACGAGTTCGACAGGCATTTCACCATCAACGACAGCGGCACTTTCACCGTCTATTTCAATGACCCGATTCTGTACAGCAACGATTTCGTGCTGTTGTCCAAGCTGCAACCTAGCCGCAAAAGCGCAATTCCGAATGGTGAAAAATGGCGTTATCTTTTCCGCAAGGTCGATGACAAGCGCAAGTTTTTCAAGCCGGAACTAAGCTTTTTTTTCGATCTGGATTTCAATCAGCAACAGCGCATTTCTGCGTGGGTTTTTTCCGAGCTATTCCTTGAAATCGCGCCACCGAAGTTTCTGGAGGCTTCGCTGCGCTCTCTGGCAGGCGGGGAAATAGACAAGGAAAACCGCAGGCTCAAGGCCAAGTCGCGAGTCAAGATTAATGCAAAGCTGCCGAAAAAATCGGTGGTCGTGGGCCGTCTCGGTGAACCTGTGGAAATAAAAGAGGAAGACGGGCAGGAAGTTTATTATTATCATTTCCTGCTGGATACACCGGAAATCGAGAAAGGTTATGAGGATCGCGCTTTGAGCGTGGTCAGGCTGAGTTTCGACAAGAAAACCCAGGAGCTGACGCGCATGGCAGGACGTTTTGCCGGGGCCAAGATTTCCATCCGTTACCGACGCTATTTGGCAGAAAACAGAGGATAGAGAACAGATGACAGATTCGGCGGTGATACAGACCAGAAAATGGCTTGAAAGCTTTGTGATTGGATATGAGATTTGTCCTTTTGCCCGCAAGGTATTCAATGATGACAGCATCCGTTATGCGGTGGACGAAAGAACCGATGCCGAAAGCTGTTTGCAGCGGCTGGTCGATGAATGCCAGCGTCTGGACGCGAACGAGGACATTGAAACCACGTTGCTGATTTATCCGTGCAATTTCTGCAATTTTGATGATTATCTGGACTATCTTGAACTGGCGATGGAGTTGCTGAAAGTACAGGGCTATGAGGGCATCTATCAACTGGCAAGCTTTCATCCAGAATATTGCTTTGACGGGGCGGACGAAGATGATGCCGACAACTACACCAATCGCTCGCCGTTTCCGATGCTGCACCTGATCCGCGAGGCCAGCATTGATGCGGCCTTGAAGTCCCACCCGGATCCTGAGTACATTCCTGACCGCAACATTGAACTTACCCGTTCACTGGGGGTGTCAAAACTGAAACAGATATTGGCCACAGCCAGAAAAACAACATGAATTGATGCTTTTGCAATGATGCAGACCCGACAGGTTGTGGTTTAATAGACATTATTTCTTCACGACCTTAAAGGGCCATGGTTTCCATCTACATAACAGACATCATCATTCTTCTGATTGCCGCCGTAATCATCGTTCCGGTGTTTCAGGCACTGCGGCTCGGTGCGGTGCCAGGCTTTCTGGTGGCAGGCGTGCTGGTGGGCTCATCCGGTTTCGGACTGATTGACAATGTCTCGGAAATCAGCGATCTGGCGGAAATGGGCGTGGTGCTGCTTTTGTTTGTGATCGGCATCGAGCTGAAACCCTCGCGCCTGTGGCTGATGCGCCGTTTCGTGTTCGGGCTTGGGAGTTTGCAGCTTCTTCTGACCGGTGCATTGCTGACAGGGCTTGCCTATATGGGCGGGCTTTCACTCAGGGCTTCCATTCTGGTCGGCCCGGCACTCGCCTTGTCCTCGACCGCTTTCGTGTTACAGCTTCTGACCGAAAAGAAAGCCCTGAACTCCAGTTACGGGCGCACCTCGTTCGCCATCCTTTTGTTGCAGGATCTGGCAGTGGTTCCCTTGCTGGCCCTGATCCCGCTGCTGGCAACGCCTGAAATGAGCATCGGCAAGGACATCGGCATCGCTCTGGCCGAGTCGGTACTGGTATTGTTTGTGGTGATTGTCGGCGGACGCTATTTTCTGAATCCAATCCTGCATAGGGTCGCGCTGTCCGGCAGCTCCGAAATATTCACCGCCTCTGCGGTGCTTATTGTACTGGGAACTGCGCTGATTACCGAGCATATTGGCCTGTCGATGGCCTTGGGGTCGTTCATTGCAGGACTTCTGATTTCCGACTCTTCATACAGGCATCAAGTGATGGCCGAAATCCAGCCGTTCAGGGGGCTTTTGCTGGGGCTGTTCTTCATGTCGATGGGCATGTCCTTAAACCTGAGCTATTTTCTGGAAAACCCGAAAATATCCCTGCTGATACTCGCTGCGCTGGTTTTTTTCAAGATAGCGATGTTATGGCCTCTGGCCTACATATTCGGCCTAAAGGGCAAGACGGCCCTTGCGGTCGCGCTGACACTGGGACAAAGCGGTGAATTTGCGATGGTGCTGTTCGCCCTCGCCCATGAATCGGAATTGCTGAGTGAACCGGTGTTCCAGCAACTGCTGCTGGTGGTGTTGCTGAGCATGTTGGTTACGCCTATCCTATCCGCCTTTGCTGGCTGGCTGCTGCGAGGTGGCCACCTCAAGGGCAAAAAAACCATCGAAAACATAGAGGCGATGATCGATGCACCCATCGTGATTGCGGGTTTTGGCCGTGTCGGCAACCGTGTCGGTGATATTCTTTCGATCATCGGCCAGCCCTTTGTCGCCCTCGATCTTGATGCCGAAAGGGTCGAGCGCGAAAGGGCGAACGGTCATCCTGTTTTTTATGGCGACGTGCGCCAGCCGGAAGTACTGAAAGCGGCTGGAGCCGGAAACGCCAGCATCATGATTGTCACCTTGAACGACACCGAAGCCAGCGAGCAACTGGTCGCCACCCTGCACGAAACCCGCCCCGACATGAAAGTGTTTGCGCGTGGACACGATTTGCAACAATGCCGTCACCTGAAAGAGCTTGGCGCGAGCGAAGCCGTTTCCGAAAACGTCGAAGCCAGCCTTGAGCTTGCCAGAATCACGTTGTCGGAAATCGGGGTCCAGGAAGTCGATCAAGACATGCTGCTGAGCAATTTCCGCCGCTCCTATCATGCGCAGATTCAGGCTTCGGGAGATAATGAGACCCAAATGGAAGAACAACCATGAAACAGGGGGTCTCCGTCGAGAAAATGCCTTGATACCCGCTCCCACTTCCCCTATTCTTTTACGCGATTGAATTTTTATCAGAACCTGACAGAACAAGAACATGACACTTGCAACCGAATTATTTTCCGATGCCAAAAACGTAATCCCGGGCGGCGTGAATTCGCCTGTGCGCTCATTCAGCGGCGTGGGCGGAACCCCCGTTTACATAGACCGTGCCAAAGGCCCATATCTTTTCGACAGCGAAGACAGACGCTACATAGATTATGTCGGCTCCTGGGGGCCGATGATACTCGGCCACGCCCATGATGAAGTGATTGCAGCGGTCAGGGAAACCGCCGAAAAGGGCCTGAGTTTCGGCGCACCGACCGCACTTGAAACACAGATGGCCGCAAAAGTTTGCGAACTCGTCCCGTCCATCGAACTGGTGCGCATGGTCAGCTCAGGCACCGAAGCGACCATGAGCGCAATCCGTCTGGCACGGGGTTTCACGGGTCGCGATAAAATCGTCAAATTTGAAGGCTGCTATCACGGCCATGCCGACTCTTTGCTAGTGAAAGCCGGTTCCGGCGCATTGACACTCGGCGTTCCCAGTTCCCCCGGCGTTCCGGCCTCCCTTGCAGCAGACACCATCACGCTGAGCTATAACGACAGCGACATGGTCAAGCAGACCTTTGGCGAAATCGGCGATCAAATCGCCTGCATCATCGTCGAGCCAGTTGCAGGCAACATGAATTGCATCCCACCGGTTGCAGGCTTTCTGGAAACCCTGCGCGAAGTCTGTGACCAGCAAGGCAGCATACTGATTTTTGACGAAGTGATGACAGGATTCAGGGTGGCCCTTGGCGGTGCGCAACAGGTCTACGGAATCACGCCTGATTTGACCACACTGGGCAAAGTCGTCGGCGGCGGAATGCCGGTCGGCGCGTTCGGCGGCAAGCGCGAAATCATGGAACATATCGCCCCGCTCGGCCCTGTCTATCAGGCAGGAACCTTGTCCGGCAACCCGATTGCAATGGCGGCGGGCCTGAAAACGCTAGAGCTTATTTCAGAAGACGGCTTTTTCGAAGAATTGGGCGCGAAAACCCAAGACTTTGTCAACGCAATGCAGCAACGGGCCAGTGATGCAGGCATTCCGCTGGCGGTCAGCAATGTCGGCGGCATGTTCGGACTGTTTTTCACCGAAGCGGAAAAAGTCACCTCCTTTGCGCAGGTAATGCAATGCAATCAGGAACGCTTCAAGACGTTTTTCCATGCAATGCTGGAAGAAGGAGTCTATCTTGCGCCGTCAGCTTTTGAAGCGGGTTTCGTCTCCGCAGCGCATACCGAGTCTGATCTTGAACAGACACTGGATGCAACGAGCGCGGTTTTCAAGAAACTATAAAGTAACTGCTCAGACTGATGGCTATCTGAAAGACGCACTCTTTTGGATGGCTGCCAGCCATTTGGAACATGAGAGGTTGGCAAATGCTTTTCACAATAACCATAAAGCAGGAAAACGAAAAAAACTGGCTTGCCCAAGTAAATGAGCTTTCAGGCATTGCCGCTGATGGAGACACGCCTGAAAAAGCGACGATGAAAGTCCAGTCCCTTGCATTGGAAGCAGTCTCAAAACAGCCCGCAACAGATGAACCCCCTGTCTTTTATTGGCGAAAGGACTGGGGAGGCAAAGCCCATACCGTCAAAGTTTCCCCAGAACCGATGCAAGCCCCGCCAAATTATCGTGAACTGGAAAAGCGCGTTGTCACCAGCGATGGCGACGGACTCTGGGAAACCTGGCACGGCTCGGGAACATCAAGCAGCATCGCCTGCGGATTCTGCGGCAACAGCGAAAACAACAAACAGATTTACGGCAACTGGGGATGCAGTTACCCGAACGGCAACAGCTGGGATGACAGCGAAATAGAATGCGGAAAATGCAAAAAATTCACATTGACCTGCGAATTTCAGGAAGGATAATCAACCTCATAACTCATAACTCATAACTCACAACACCCCCTCATGTACAAATACGACGGCCTGTTAATTCACCAAAGCCATGATGAAGACGGCATCATAGAGGTCGTCGATAACAGTGGCATCCGCTCCCTGCATTTTGGCAATGCAACCCGCCAGAGCAGCCTGATCCTGTCCGAACCGACCATGCTGCATTCACGCTATGCGCAGGCGATCATGAGCTGGCTGCTGTTCAAACCGCCAGTGGACAAGACGTTGATGATAGGACTTGGCGGCGGCATTCTGGCAAATTATTTTCTATACCATTTCAGAGAATGCCATTTCAAGGCGGTCGAATATAGGAAAGGAGTCGTCAGAGTCGCCCGCAGCCATTTCGGGCTACCGCATCAGGAAACGCGGCTGAAAGTGCTGATAGGCGATGGCGGCGAATACATTTACGGCCAAAGCCAGAAATGCAGCGCGGAACAACCGTTAATCATCGTCGATGCTTTCGATGATGTCGGGATTTCGGAAGCGGTCATCAGAACCGCGTTTTTCGACAACAGCAGAACCCTGCTACAAGAAGATGGCCTGCTAGTTATCAATCTATGGAATACCGATAAAAGCCTGTACCTGAGTACCGCACTGAATTTGCAGCAGGCATTCGATGACAGGGTATTGTTCTTGCCGGTGCGGGGACGGGGCAACGTGATTGCCCTTGCTTTCAATGACCGATTTCCCAGACAGAACTTCAAAAAACTGACGGCAAAAGCCCGGCAACTGCAACAGCAATATCATCTGGACTTCCCGTTGTTCCTGAAAGACCTCCGAACTCACAATCCTCGAAATTTCAGTTATATCGTTACAAATTGACAGGCCGAAGTTTGGCGTGTCTTGATGACATGAATCATTCAAAGAATGAGCTTTCTGTCTTATCTGCGGTCACGCGGCATGTAAAAATGATTTTCTTCGCGCTTTGACTAAATCAGGCGAAAATCTATTTTTATCTTCTTGATTTTTAAACCCTAGCCGCAGGTAAACATCGCCACCGACTCCCGGAACGACATTGCCATTATCAAGACGCTCGGAGTCCTCGGCAAAATAAATATAGCGAAACCTTGCTGCAATATCAGCAGGAAACTCTTTTTCCAGTTTTTCAGGCTGCATCTTGTCGATTAAATTTGTCAGGTTTGTTTTTACAACGCCGGCACTAAAGACAATTGACTTTATCACAACCAGCGTATCTGCCCGAAAAACTTTCGGCTCGCGGCTACCAACTTAAGACGGGACACTACGGAGCGAGGCTTGACCGTTCGTCCTGAGCCTAGTCGAAGCCTGTCATGAGCTTGACGAATGGGGCGGACGGTTAAGCCGTTCATGCTTCGACAAGCTCAGCACGAACGGCTTAGCCTCAACTTGTCCCGTCTTAAGTTGATAGCCCGGCTCGCAGTATCGTCGAAAAATGGGGGCAATTGTTGCGCTGTTATCTGCAAGTTGTTGCCGCTTATTCCAGAAACGGGCAAAAGAGACGGTATGTTGTTGCAAAATGTCAATCATTCCTTTTGCAAGATAGTCAGCATCTTCAACCGTGTAAGCCAGACAAATTTGCCGCGAGTCTTCTTCCTGCCTTGAAATCAGCACTTGAGCCAATGCCTCACCCAGTTTCAGCATAGCCGACTGATAACATACATGCAACGGAACTCGTGTTGTCAGCAAGCAATGCAAGCTGATGCTTTATTGACGAATTAACGTCATCAGAATATTGCCTGCTCATAATAAAACCTCTTCCAGTTCTTCAAAGTTCTGTGGTCGTTGGCCAATCAGGGTACGCTGGAATTCCAGGCTACCAACTTAAGACGGGACAAGTTGAGGTTAAGCCGTTCGTGCTGAGCTTGTCGAAGCATGAACGGCTTAACCGTCCGCCTTTCGACTAGGCTCAGGACGAACGGTTAAGCCTCGCTCCGTAGTGTCCCGTCTTAAGTTGGTAGCCAAGCCTCATCATCCACAGGATAATCAAACATTCCCGAATCCAGGCCGTTCTTGTAATTCCAGGTGAAATAGCCATTTTAGATGTCATGGCAAAAATCTGGAATGTCCTGCAAAACCTGCTTCGCCTAGCTGAGCCAGGAAAAGCCATCAATCTTTTTAACTGATGTTGCACATGGATGAAAAAATGTCCACGAAAAACACGAAACTCACGAAAGGGCTACCAATTTAAGACAGGACGGTATTTTAGAACCTAGGATTGGGAGCAACTTTCTCACCGTTCGCTTAGCCCACCAAGCCCATTATAGAGAATCAGCGGGAAACCAAGCAGTGCCAGAATTCGTACCTGCACAGGGGTTAACGAAGCCATGCAATATTGCTTGTCGCCGTTGAAGCTAATGACCGTCAGATCAATGCCCCGAAATGCTTTCAGTATCATTTCGGTGGTCGGCCTGGCCGTTGACCGCTTCGGGTTGCCTGCGTAAATGCCAGACAGCGTTTCTTCATGTTCACGCAATTTCTCGCGCACCGAAAATTCGACCAGGCACAGTACCCGCAAGCCGATGCTCAGCAGGCGGACCACCCCCTTGATCCGCGTGGTCGAACTCAAGTGCAGCGGGGTCATCCCCAACCTTTTACCCCTCATGCGGTTGAAGCCTCTTTCCACAAGGTATTCCTGGCGGTAGGCCAGCACCGCTTCGGTCAGGCTCAAATCCATCTTGTTGGTCGCGAACACGCGCCAGCCCAGTCGGCGCATCGTCATAGGCAGTCTGGTCGAGTGTGCTTTGGACGCTGACAATTACCGAGGTTATTGTCTGAGCAAGGCGTATTCCGTAGGCTCGCTTGGTCTTCGTCTGCGTTTCAGATCGTAAGCAACCCCTCGGCCTGATGGCGTTGCAGAATCGCGGCCACCGCCTCGCGGGTTTCTTCTTCGTTGCGGTTTTTACGCCCGCGCCCACGGCGGTTGAGGGCTTGAAGCTCTTTCTGGCAGGCCTTCAGGTTCTTGTCGAGGCTGTTCTGCTGCGCCCTGGCCTGCTTGAAAGAGTGGACGACCAGCAGGTTTTCCTGCCATTCAATGCGCTGCCCCTCATGTTCGCAGTGCTGGGCATGACCATGAACAAAGCCTTCGGCAATCAGTTCTTCCTTGTCGCTGTCCGTTTCAATGGGGCGATAGACCGGTAGCAGCGGCTGCTTTTGCTCAAACACGGGTTCGAGCAGTGCCTGCAGCTTCTCTTTCGGCATCTGCACCGCCGACAGCGGCGACAGGTAATGATCCCCCGAATTCGCGACATACGCCCGAATACCCAATGCCGACATTTTGCAATCGCCCACATGCAACAGGCCGCGCGTTTGCAGGCTGGCCTGAACTTTCTTGATTTCAGGGACATACAGCGGGTCATCAGCCTTCTCGCCGCTGACGACCGTCGTGGTCAGCGGGATGCCCAGAGGGTCAGGTGCGGGCTGGCTGATTTTCACCTGCGGCAGATCTGGACGATGCTCCTTGCTGTGGCCGAACTGGAACAGCCCGTCCTCGCTGACGTTGACATAACTTTTCGCCGCTGAGGTTTTTTTGCATGAGTTGTTCTATCGTTTTTTGGCTCCAGTTATGATAGCTCTTTAGGGACTGCAAATAAATCAGCTTGCAATAGCTTGCTGTCGGGGTCATGTCTTTTGAGCCTATCGCACCTATTTCTTTGTCTGCAAGCCAGCTTCCTGCGGCGTAGTCTTCTAGGTTGACGCTACCTTTCAATACCTGGGTGCAATCGACAATCACTGCGCCCTGTTGCCGCGCTTTTTTCAGGGCTTGATAGATTGCGCCTTTTGTCGGGGTCTGGCTGTTTCCTGATGGAAAATTTCCGCTGCCGTAGGATTCAAGTATCAGGCCATCGACTCCTTGGTTGATGCAGGCTTCAAGCATCATTGCCAATGTACTCCCGCAGCTCGGATAGGCCGGAAACGGGATTATTTTTAAGTTGTTTATTTGTTCGCGAATATGTTCAAGTCTTTTTATCAGCTCTTTTCTGATGATCGGATGGCTGGGTGACTGTACTCGATCGCTGTTTTTTGAGTGTATGTGAGCGGTAGCTGAAAATTCGATGCCTTGGTGTGCAAGTTCTGGGTAGTTCGGCGATGAAAAGGCGTTGAAGCCTTCCGCATCGGTCTTGATGCTGCGGTTGCCGCGCAGTAGAAAATCGCCAAAAAAAAGCCCGACTTCGTTGATGCCAGCATGAGCCGCGTTGATTGCACCGCAGATGTTTTGCAGCGCATCGGTGTTGTAGCCAAGCGTTAGCGTCTTGTCCGGTTGTTGCTGAAATAGTGGGAGCTGGGAGCCTGTGAAGATGACGGGTTTGTCCAATCGCGCATCGACTTCGCCCTGTTGATCCAGCCCCGTCAGCAGGAATGACAGTGCCGAGGCCGACCATTCCATGCTGTCGGTACCATGCAGGATAATGAAGCCGTCATGGTTTTCATAGTTTTGCAAGATTCTGTCGGCGAGCTGACACCAGTCATCGGCAATCAGGTCGGTGCTGTCCAGTGTTCTTTTGTCATCTTCTGGGTAGAAATCCAGAAACGCGAATACGCTGTCCTTATGACTGTTTTTCAGGATGGGTTCGATATGGGTTGTGAAAGCCTGCCTGAAATCACGGCCTGCTAACGGGGCAAGCGGATTGCCAACACAGCCTAAGGTTCCGCCGGAATATAATATTGCCAGTTTCATGCTCATGGGTCTGTTTTATAATGATGAATTTCCACCAATTATCCCCGATTCTCTGATTGCAATGTACAAACTGTGTTTTTTTGTGCCCGAAAGCCACCTTGAAATCGTCAAGCAAGCACTATTTGCAAAAGGGGCCGGTCGTTTCGGTCAATATGATTGCTGCTGCTGGCAAACGCGGGGACAGGGACAGTTCAGGCCGCTTGAAGGCAGCTCCCCGCATCTTGGCAACGAGAACGAGCTGGAAACGCTTGAGGAATTCAAGGTGGAAATGATTTGTGCAGATGAGTGCCTGAAAGCGGTGCTTATTGAACTGCTTGAAGTCCACCCCTACGAAGAACCGGCCTACGAGGCTTATCCGATACAGACCCTGTCCAGTCTGAAAATAAGTTGAACCGTTACACGTCATCAGTTTTTCATGTTATCCATTTAACGTAAAACAGGCCTCGGAGGTTTTTGAAACTTCCGAAGTCTTCAACAACACTCAGTCACGGGGAGCAAGATAGCAGCAGCTCCTATTGCGCCCTTGCTCCTTGGCCTGATACAAGGCCGCGTCCGCCTTGTGCAACGCATCTTCATAATCGCTGTCTTCCGCCGACAATTGCGCGATGCCGGTGCTGACGGTGAAATGCACCTTGCCTTTCTTATGGTCGAGACTGGCATCCGCGACTTTCTTGCGCAGACGTTCTGCAATCATGAGTCCGCCTTCCTCCAGGGTTCCCGGCAGCAGCGCGGCAAACTCTTCGCCACCAAGACGGGCGGCAATGTCGATGTTGCGCAAATTCGAGCGCAACATCTCTGCAAAACGGCGCAGCACTTCATCACCGGTTGCATGGCCATAGTTGTCATTCACCTGCTTGAAAAAATCAAGGTCAAACATCAGCAGCGCGGCCGAATGATGTTCCATGCGCTTCAAACGCCGGGTTTCCTGCAACAGGCGTTCCAGAAAAACGCGACGATTGAAAAGACCGGTCAAAGGGTCGGTGTCGGCAAGCCGTTGCAGCTCCTCCTCCAGCCGCTTGCGCTCGCTGATGTTTTCCTTGACCCCGACAAAATGCTTGATGACCCCGGCCTCGTTCATGACCGGGGCGATGCTCAATTCCTCATGATACAGCCCGCCATCCTTATGCTTGTTGATGATTTCGCCGCGCCAGGGCTTGCCCGCCAACAGGGTGTCCCACATCTTCCGGTAATATTCCTGGTTTTGCAGGCCGGATTTGACCAGCTCCGCCGGCCTTTTTCCTATCGCCTCCTCCAGCGAATAACCGGTCAACCTGCTGAACGCGGGGTTCGCCCATCTTATGGTGGCATCGCGGTCGGTAATCACCACACCGTTTATCGTCGCTTCAAGGGCTGCGACCAGAAGGCGGTTGCGTGATTCCATTTCCGCCCGCTGCAAGGTGTAGCGGATGGTGCGCACCAGACTGTCATCGCTGAAATCGCCCTTGACCAGGTAATCGGCAGCCCCCTCCTTCAGGGCGGTCAAGGCAAAGTCGGTGTCATTCTGTCCTGTCAACACGATGACCGGGGTTTCGCCAGAAAGCTTCCGCACATTTTGCAGGGTCTCCAGTCCCGATGAATCCGGCAATGACAAATCCAGCAGCATCACCTCAAAAGCGTTTGTTTGAAGCTTTGCCTCCACATCCGTAAGGTTTTCTACCCAGTCCACTTCAAAACGGGTGACTTTTGAATTGCGCAGACTGATTTGCACAAGCCCCGCATCGCCCGGTTCATCCTCTATCAGCAAAATCCTGATGACTTCCGCACCGCTCATTTTTTTCTCTCCCCGGGCAGGTGCACCAGCGTGAGCCAGTAATCTTCAAGCCTGCGAATGATGTTGACAAACTCGCTGACATCAATCGGCTTGCTGATATAACCGGCGGCCCCCTTTTCGTATGAATCCAGAATGTCGCTTTCCACCGCCGAAGTCGTCAGCACCACGACAGGGATGTTCTTGAGGGTTTTATCGGCCTTGATGGCCAACAGGAACTCATGTCCGTTCATCCTCGGCATATTGATGTCCAGCAGGATCAGGTCGGGACGCGGGGCATTCTGGTAAGGGGGCTTCTTCTGAAGGAAGTCCAGCCCTTCGCGGCCATCGGAAACATTATGCAAACGGGTCAGTATCCTTCCTTCCTCGAAAGCGAGACGGGTCAGATAGGCATCGGCAGGCTCGTCTTCAAGCAGCAGGATTTCAAAAGCAGTAGAGGCTTGGTCATTCATCAGAGGTCGTTTTAGGGTGTGGAAAATCAATAATTTACCATAAAAGGCGTAATGAGGCTCATGTGTCTTAGGGTCAAGGCCCGAAGAGGCTTCGGCCATCGGCTTAAGGCGGGACAGTCGTGTTCAGGCCTCCGAGGTTTTGAAAACTTCGGAGGTCTTGCCAAGCATTTTTATCCCATTCTAAACCGCTTTTTCGCTCCTTGTTTCTTATTCCGCAGCGGATGCCGAATCTTTCGTTTGTTTCAAAGTTCTGTCATTGTAACTGATGACGCTTGCATCCGAATTCAGCTTCTTTTCGATGGTGACATTCAAGGTTTCAGGCATGGTTGCCATTTTCCATCCGAAGCCGTTTCATTCAAATGCAAACCCTTTCGCCCGCCAGGCATCCGCTCCGCCTTGCAGATTATAAAGCTCCCCATACCCCAATCCGTGCAAAGCTCTCGCCGCCACATTGCCCATCGGCCCACCTTCGCAATAAATGTAGATGGTGGTATTCTTGTCTTCTGGCAGACGATCCTGAAACTTCTCGATTTCGTTGTAAGGGATGAACGCATCCGTGCCCTTGATATGCCGCTGTTTCGGGGTATGCACGTCCAGCAGGAAAATGTCCTGTCGCTGCATGGTCTCATGCAACTCCGTCGCGGTGATGATTTTCAGGTAATCCGGCTGCATGAACATGCAGCCTGCAAGCAAAATTGCAGAAAGGGTGAGGCTTAGGTGTCTTTTTATCATGATGAACTAAATGTTGTGAAAAATAAGCCGTTGCCGCCAGCCTCCCAAAATTTGCATCATGGAGCCTGGGCAATTACAAGACTATGAAGAGCCGTTCACTCTGGCTTTAGCAAAGTCTAACAGAAATTTGACACCAAGCAGCATCAGCAACGGCAACCAGACATAAAACATTTCATTCAGCATGATGCTTGCACCGCGCGCGCTGAGAAAGCGGCGGATGCCAATCGGCGACACTTCCAGCGGCCTGAAATCGAAAAAATACCGCGTTTCATCAAACGGCGAGAAAAAGGCGATGCCGAGTCCGCCATTGGTCATCGCATCCAGCGCCCCATGCGAAGCGATGCTGAAAAAAAGCAGCATGAAAGCAATCAATCTATCACGCATTCGGTATCGCTTGCCGTAGAACAGCACAAGCACCATCAAGGCGGCAAATACCAGGGCGAAAAGCAGGGAATGAGTTAAGCCGCGATGCCCAAGCAGATCACCATAGGCGATTCCGAACGCAAAACCCAATACATCGGCATCGGGCAGAGCCGAGAAAAGCATCGAATACCACAGGCAGCGACGCTGGCCGTTGAAATCAGGGGCGAGTTTGTTGAAGCTGTAAGCGGTAAACGCATGGGTGAACAGGGTTGCCATAATCAGTCATCCGGTTCAATTGGGCAATGTTTCACGTGGAACATCTGTCTGGCTAGATGCAAGGTTTGTTCTAACCGAGATTATTGCAATCTCAAATTATTTTTCTAAAAAGTTTGGCACAGGACGTGGTTGTGAGCGTTTGGATGATTGCAATTCTTCACCGTCATCAAGCAATGTTTTAACTTTCTGATGCAGTTTTGTAGCTAGATTTTTTTGCTCATCTTGTCGTTGCAAAGCTTGTTTTAGCATCCGATAGACTTCCTCTTCTACGGAGCAATGATGTTTTAAGGCGTTGGTTTGTAGCTGTTTGTTGATGTCGTCATCAAGATTGTTCAACGTCAATGTTGTCATGAGTTTAATCTCCTTGATATTTCGGTGGTTCATTTTCGCCTTGGAAATAACCGATAAACTGGCGGGCGATGGTTTGTTGTTCGTTGTTTAAACAGGAGGTGTAGTGGGGACAAATCCCGTTTTATTGGCAAAAGTTTTTTCAGAGGCTTTGACCTATGCCATTAAAGAATGATTTTGCAAAATAGCCAAGCTTTCATCTGATTGTTGAGAATATCGCATTTCTAAAAATTTCAGACAATGCAATAACTCATTAGCAATAGGGGCTACCAACTTAAGACGGGACAAGTTGAGGTTAAGCCGTTCGTGCTGAGCTTGTCG
>SPJK01007834.1_pt1 | contig 14266 bp, 13 predicted proteins | sample 3741771 | NCBI WGS metagenome assembly SPJK01 (sample SAMN10925997, study PRJNA522277) | cold seep metagenome | isolation source: Elba SIP-enriched marine methane seep metagenome, extraction at timepoint T2 | place: Italy: coast of Elba, Mediterranean Sea | reverse complement strand
GCGAGGAAGGTTTCCCCGCGCTTCTCGATTCCGGCCTGGTCGAAAGCCATCTCGGCGCAGTGGAAAGAATACTCTTTGTCTGGGACGATGCCGGGGTCGACGCACTCCCAGGCGAGACTTCGAAACAAACGGCGCGCCAAATCTTCGTCAACCGGCGAGTCGTCCTGCACTCTCTTGCACTCATCGCGGAGATCCTCGGCGACCGTATCGGGCAGCCATACCTTGACCTTCGGCGCGTCGTCGCGAGGCGCGGGCTGGGCCTGCTCGGCCTGGGGAGCTGGGGCTTGTCGATTTTCGATTGCTTGACGCTGGCCTGGCGAGTAGATCCCGAAATCATAAATCCTGCGATCCCGGCCTTTTGCTTTCTTGCCGAGAACCGCGTCATCCCCGGTAACTAGGCCGTGGAATCTCGCATCGTTGCCCTTGAGCCAAAGGCCAGCACCAAAGCGCCATCCAACCTTCGCAGCTGCGCGAGCCAGGGCGCGACTCTGAGAACTCTTGAAAGCGTTAGAGATCGCCGTAAATTTCAGATTGCTCTCGGCGACGAACGAGGCCAGGCCATCGTGCTGAGTCAACAAGACGCCCTCGCGGAGAATCTTTAGCCGGACGCAGACAACCGCCGACGCTCGCCAGTTCTTCTTGCCTTGCCTTGAGCTGTATTCCTCGGAGCCGATGAGCTGCTGAGAGACGACCTCATCTGTCCAGCCAAAAGGCCCAAATATCTTGTTTAGCTCGCCCGAGATAACAACCCAGGGCACATAGTCGAGGGGCTGCCCGATGCCGGGGAAGTCGAGTTGCTGGACCAGGCCGCCGTCAAGCGGGCTCATGCATTCCATCTCTAGCTTTTCGATTTCCCCCTGCCAGTCAGCTTCGCCGCTGTTTTCCGATTCTTCCATAATCTAAGACTCCTTTCATAAAGTCGTGAGGCGGGGCTCAAAGCAAGCCCGCGCCTTTCTGAAACTTCTCTTTGCGTCGGTTCATAGCCTCGACAACATCGTCAATTTTTACATCAGCCGCATAGACATCTGTGATGAGCGTCCGTCGCTCCTGGCCGAATCTGCAAATTCGATCCTCCCATTGTCTATTTGTTTTCGGCAGGTAATCGCGATCAATGCGGAGCATATTGCAAGCCCTGGTGAGCGTGATGCCCTCGCTTCCTGCAGTACTGATCGCGATGCCTTTTAGCTTCCCATCCTGGAAGGCTTGGACGACCTTATCCTTTGCGGCGCTTGTCATGCCGCCTATGATCTTGCCCCAGCCTTTACGCTCGGCGAGCTGCAAAATCGGCTCGCGGTGGCAACAGGTCACAACGACGGGCTCGCCTTCCTCCTCGCGGTCGCGAATCCAGCTTAGGACGTGGGGCAATTTCGCTGTCGCGATCTCGCGCCGAATGCGCCCCATAATCTCGTATGTATTGGCGCGCTCGCTGGCCTGCATCCCCTCGGTCGTGAGCTTAGAGAGCAGGGCTGCCTCGCCTCCAACCTTCTTAATGAGAGACTTCATCGCTTTGCTAAGAGCTGGGGAGGAGACCTCAACCCACAGTCGAGCGTATGACTTCTTCGGGATCTCCTTTGCAACTTCTGTTTTTAGACGGCGCTTGCAGATGAGCTTCGATAGCACGGCGGCGCGTTTATCAGCTCCTATACACTTCCCTTTGCTATTGAACTTGAAGTAGCTAGAACAAAAGACTGTCTGGCGACCGCCGACGTATTTATGGAGCTGCGCGAGCTTCAAAACGTTAAAGAAATCTTTCGGCTTATTGTCCATCGCGGTGCCAGTCAGAAGCCAAACTGCATCACATTTCCCTAGTATCGCCCTGGCGCTCTTCGTGCGATGCGTCGAGGGGTTCTTGCCTCTGTGCGCTTCGTCGACGACCCCTAGCATCTTGTATCTTGGTTTCCTCTTGAGCGTCTTGATGGCTGGCAAGGATTCCCATTTGGCTATAACAATTTGGCCCTTCTCCGGCCAGCGAAACGTAGCCTTTGAAAGCTCAAATACCTCATAGTCCGGGCGCCATTTCTTCACCTCGCGAAACCAGTTTCTTTGAAGGCCCGCTGGCGCTATGACCACGACGCCGCACTTAGAGGCATCGGGGATCGCCATCAGCGCTTGGATGGTCTTACCTAAGCCCATGTCGTCGGCGAGCAGAGCCCCGCGCCTATGGATTAGATAATCAATGCCTTCCAGCTGATACTCGGGGAACTTAAACCCGTTCGCCCTATGGTCGCTCAGTCGGCGCTGAATCATTAACTCAGTATCAAACCAGGACGGAATAGCGAAGGCCCCGAGTTTTCGATTTTTCGCGCTGCGGAGCTGCTCGATGATTGAGTCGGCGGTGTCGGTCTTAGGAGGAACAAAGAGAGGCCCGGCCATCGTGTCCAGAAGGGCGGGTGCGATCACGACCCGGCCAGGCTTGGCGGGTATCTTCGCGGGGCGCTGTATTTCTTGGATCGCGACGTTTCGAGGCGCGAGGCGAAACTGTCTTTTTTGGCTCGTCCTGGGCCTTATCGACCTGGCGGCCTTTTGCTTCCACATCTCACGCTGGATACTCCAAGGTATCGCGACGCGCACAGGCTGCCCCGGAACGAATGACGGCGGGGGCGCCGGGCTGCCTGGTGGGGGCAACCGGCGAGGATAACGCGGCATAAAAAGACTCCTTTCAGAAAGAAAAGATAACATAACGTTATGGGGAAGTCCAAGCCACGACCGATAGAAACATCAAGCAACAACTAACCAAAGGAATACCGATGATAGAAGAGACCAGGGACCAAAGAATCGAGAGAATCAAAGAAGAAATCCGGGGAGGCCGATATGAGACGAAAGAAAAGCTTTCTCGCGCAAGTTTTCGATTTTTCTTAAAGCTGAAAAACTACAAAACCCCGCGTGACTGAATCGCGGGGTTCTGAGTGAAAGGAGACGCATCTTGCTGTCGGGAGTATGCGAATTTTCACTATAACAAAGAGTGTCGGGACCATGACTCAAAATTTTTGAGTGCTTGCATCCAAGTTCTTTTTTGTGGTAACTCTGAAAGGGAAGGGTTCCCGACTCACCTTTCAAGCCTCTTGCTAAGTAGTCGAAATAAAACCGGACGGCCCTAACGAAGCCGCCCGATTACAACTGATTCTTGGCCTGCCCGGTTTGGAATCATTGAAAGACTGATATGATTGAAGCACTAGCGCCGCTAACATGTCAAGAGGAACTCATAGCGAAAATTCCCTCATGCTATGACGCTTTTCTGAAATGGAAGTACATCAGGCTCAACTGTCCCGACTGCAACGAGCGAGGCAAAGCCTGGATAAACACGACCGGCACCCGCTGGCGCTGTAATAGAGTCGGATCATGCGGGGGCGAGGGCTGGATATCCGAGATCACCGGGAAGTCCACGCAGCCCAACAGATATAAATACCGCCCCTCAAAAATAAAAAAAGAAAATCATTTTTTACAGACGAGCCAGACAAAAGAAGCCCTGGGGGTCATCACCACAGAGGCGAAAGCTTGGATTAGGTCTCGCCTGGGCAGCCAACCACTCTTCGACACTGCGATGAAAATGGCGAAAACGGGGCTCCTGGGGGCATCAAAGAAAGTCAAAGACAATTGGACCAAGCAAAGGGCAAGCGAGGGGTACGAACTCTTCGCGCCGCTCTTCCTCCTCGGGTCGACTCGCGCGGTTTCCGGCCAGGTGAGATTTACCGGCCAGGGCGGCCCCGCGCCAGATTTCAAAGGCCGCGCTCTGAAGACAAAGACCCTCGCCGGATATAGCACGGGAGAAGGCGCGACCTTTGGGCGCTCCGACCTGGTGCTGCAAAGAGCTGTAAAAGAGAACGAGCCCATCTATCTCTGCGAAGGGCTCCCCGACTGGATAGCTATGCGGGCGCTTGGATATAAAACGGCCCTCGGGGTCGCGGGTGTAAAGCTAGCCGGGCGCGTCGCTAAGTGGATCGGGCAGAAAAACAAACAGGTGATGCTCATCCTCTGCCTCGACCCCGACAAGGCCGGAGATGAGGGCCTGGCCGATGTTAAAAAGGCGCTCCGAGATTATCCCAACGTACAACTCCACCAGGCCGAGCTGCCGCGCGGCGAAGACATTAACGATGTATTACTGAGCCGAAGCCCTGCTGCAGTACGCAACATCATGACCAAGGCCGTTTGGATTCAGGGCGGGGTCGAAGTCGAGAAGGCCTGCAAACTACTGCGCGACATGGAAGCCAGGCAGAAGGAAAACGAGGAGTTAGGATTTCACGCGAAGCCTAGATACCTTACCAGGGCTCACAAGAACGGACTGCGGAGCGGCTACAGATACTTGCGCGAGATATGCGACGACCGATGGAAATGGTTCAGCAAACTCGCGCACTCAGGCGAGCATTTCCAATGGAAGGTCGAAGAATACCTTGATGGATCAAGAGCCCTGGCCGGGAAGCGCATCCTGGTGAGCGACTCCCCGTTCTACAACCCGACCTCCTCGATGGTCTGGAATTTCGCCGTCTGCGACTGGCTCCGCGCAAACTTGCCAGAGAATCTCTACGTGGGAACAGTACACTTTGAAACTCGCCAGGAATCGAAGGACAAGCGCAAAGCCCTACTCCAAAGCGCGAACAAGCAACACGCCCCGGACATGCTTTGCATGACGGACGCCGCGCGCTCTCGCCTGGTGGTCATCATTCCGAAGGATTCGCCAGACACCGCACACGCCCGAGTCGGGGCGAGCGCTTCAGATATTCAAGAGATGAGCCGGGACCAGGCCATCGTCGAGCGCATCATGCCCGCCTGGTTTGGCTCCTCCGACTATCTCATCGAGCAGCTCGACGCAAAGGCCGGTATAGCTCACGATCCCTGGTTGCTAAAAAGATTCAACCGATACGCCGGGCGCGGATCTCTAAGCCTGCCAGGCGAAAAGGCTTTCCGGGACAAAGCCCGCGAGGCCATGAAAGACATCAGAGACGCTCGCGACGAAATCGAGATGGCATCCGGCGACAAGCCCATCGTCGACCGCGAAATTTTTATATCAACCAACAAGCAATCAGGCCAGGTGAGCGCCATCACGTTCGAGCCTTGCTCATTCGCAAACATAGTCAAGATTTCAGAGGGGCAGTTTCCCTCGTTCAGCCCTCAAAGCCAGGGCAACTTGCTAGCCGATAGAAGCTGGCGCGACCTCTGCATCGAGCTTGTCGAATTCATCAACAAAGAAGAGCAGATGAACCTCGACATCTCGGAGTATCCGGGCTCCGATCGCTTCGTGGAGAAAGCGCAGGAGGCGCACGGGCAAACGCCCGAATATAGGCCGCCGCCCGAGTATCCAGAAGAGAACCTGGGCCTGCTCATCGACTGGACCTAGCGAAAGAAAGCGACAACTCGAAAGCAACAGACCGGCCAGGAGGCAGGAGGGCGAAACCGCGTCTCCTCGTTTTCTGAGTCGGTCTTTTTTTGTGTTTATCGTTCTAATACGCGGTCAAAAATTCTTAAAAACTCTTTTAAAAGCTTTGCTTTGCTTCTCGGGCGTTTCTCTTCTTCTTGTTTGTTCTACTATTTCTGTCTGTGAGCCCTTATATAACACGTTAGGGTTTAGAGTCAGGGGGAACATTCAGATCAACCGGAATGAAAGCTATGGGGCACTCTGGCAGCTCTTTAGACTCAATCAAGATCGACTCTTCCCCAGACTCCGAGACAAAGGCCGTGCGATTTCTGTTTTGTATAAACGAGTCGATGATGCTTTTCTCTTCGTATCGGGTTAACTGGATGTCCTCAAAGGAAACCTCACCTGCTAGCAACTTCACAGCCTGGTCAACGAGCAGCTCGACGCACTCGGGGAACTCGATAAGCTTATTTAGCTTTTGGAGCCCTGGAGTATCGACTGGAAGCTCTGAGACGATCTCCCTTAGTTGGTCATTCATAGCCGCGTATATAACGAGCGTCGCGTAAAACATGGCGGTCTCGTTCGAGAAGTTTCTAGATCCTGCCCGGCGTCCTATGATTTGGCTTGAGTGCATCCTCAGTTTCCGAGCAAGCTCTGTCGCGTTTCCGCCAAAGAATCCGCATACTTTTCTGATCGCGTCTCTTGCGATGTCCTGGTCTATTTTCATGACGGGGCCTTCCGTTGGGGGTCTAGGCTATGCTTGTTTGGGGTCGTGCCTTGGAATATACACTAGATGGAGACCCTCACGCTATGTATTATAAGCATCGTTGAAACGGTATTAACATTTCGGGTGCTATATGTCAGGCAGAGAGATACTGAGCGATTCATACGTTGATGCGGTCGTCAGGAAGCGCGAGGAGCGAAGGTCTGGGGATATTCACACGGGCGGTTATATAGCTTGTCCTTTGTCGATGCTTCCGGGCTGGCCGGTCCACATGATCGCGGTTTACTACAGGAGCCGATTGCTCGCGCATTGCGACGACTGCGGCTTTAACTGGGGCATGTATGGAAAATTCTGGAGCCATCGGCCCTGGAAGGCTTGGGTGGAGAGTGGCGGGAGAATCGAAAACAAGCCACCGCCGCCGCCCTATACCCTCACTGTTCCAGAGGCGAAGCTTTGGCTTTCCGTTCTCCCCCACCTAAAAACCCAGCTATTCCCCGGCTTTGCTAGGAAGTAAGGAACGAAAAATGAGCAATGATCCTTATGTTTACGATCCCCAGGGCAACCCCATCTTGCTTTCGGAGTATCAGAGGCTTTACGGAACACAATCTAATCTAGGGATCGCCGATGACCCGCCGCAGATCGAGACAATCCCAGAAACTTCGCAGATAAAGGTTTTCAGAAAAACCCCTCGGGCTTACGCGGGATTTTATCGATCGTTCCCGGCGATCAAGGTTAATGAAGTCGAACAAGACATTCAGAGCGAATTTGGGGGCGGGCTCTTTGAATTCCAAATATGGAACATGGGGCAAAAATTGCGGCACTGGTCAACAAAGCTCCTCGGCGAGCAGCTCGACCAGGCGCACGAGCCAATCCCCATCGATGAAGTCGAGAGCGAGCAGAGTATCGACGATAAGCCGATGTGGTCGCGAGGGAGCCCTGCCGCGCCAGGCCGACCAGGCGTAAACAACCTTCATACAAAACCCGATGGCTCGATGATGTATGAATCCTTTGGAATGTCCGGGGATGACTGGTGGCGAACGACATACGCGGAGGCGCAAGCGAAGATCGCGAAGCTTGAGCGCCAATTGATCGAGGAGCGCGAATTGTCGCGGCGTGACCGCGAGGCCCTCCTGGAGTCAAAAAGCAAAATCGCGCGCCTGGAAGAGCGAAACGAACAACAGAAATACTTTCAAGAGCTTTCGCTTGAACTCAACAAAGCCAAGCAGGGCGGCGATAAAGACATCATGGCCTTGATCCTTCCGAAGCTCCTAGACCAGTCTCTCACGAAGGGTAAGCCAGAAACCCTCGCCGATCAACTCGCGAATCTCCAGAAACTAAAAGACCTCACGGGAGGCGATGGGGGCAGCGGTAACTCTGATGGTATTGAGTTTGTGAAAGCACTCGGCGGCATGGTTGCCCAAGTCGCGCCGACAATCTGGCAGCCAGGACAGTCAGCGCCCGCGCAGGCAGGGGCCGCTCCCGCTGGCGTGGAGCCCTACGCGACCGAAGGTTTTAAGGCCGTCTTGCAGACCGGGCTCGAAGAGACCCCGGATGATTATCAAGCCTGGGCTAAAAACGCCGCACCTCATCTTACTCAGGCGGGCGCCGTTGCTCTCTTGAAGATACCAAGCGACCCCGCAGGAATGGGTCGGGGCATCGCGACCTGGGCGCAGCATTTGCCCGGCGTCGATGTAACGAAACTTGTTGAGATATTGAAAACCGACCCATCCCTTATGGGCTGGGCTATGAACGCGGTTCTCGCGTTGAAGGATGTGATTAGTGCCTAAATTCGACCTGGGGCCAAATGGCGGAGTTGTGCCCGAGCCCAAAACCTCGAAAACAGAATCGCCCGCCCCGGAATCAGGGGCCAAAATGTGCCATCTTGGTATCGAGGGCGTTTGTATCAAAGACCGATGCATGGCCTGGAACGATGACGAGGATGATTGCCAGGATCTCATCGAGCGTGATGAGAAAATTCAGCTCTTAAACCGTATAAATACGGCGATAGACGATCATGGGGAGAGCATAGCTCTACTTCTGGCAAAGCAATTCGGGCCAATGATGATGAAGGCGGAGCCCGACGACCCGAAACCAGAGAGCGCCTAAAAACGACATGAGCCGTTAGGGCTTAAAGGCTTGATTAATGGGCTTCGCGTGAATTACGATCTAGCGCGAGGCCCATTTTATGCACATTGAGATAATGAAAAACGATGCAAGCGCCATCGATAAGACGGTTCAGTCGGTCGTCGAGCTTGCCTATAGTCCCGCTGATACGCGGGCTGTGCGCTCTCATGCCCTCTTGCTCACAATGGGCACCAAGTCAAAGGACCAGGCCGCAAAGCGCTTGTTCGATTGGGTGCGTCGTCATATCAAATACCAATTCGACCCGCGTAATAGAGAATTTGTGCAACGCCCCGCCTGGTTGCTTCAGCACGGGCGCCGGGGAACTCACTTAGCCGCTGGCGATTGTGATGATCACTCAGCGGTCCAGCTCGCGCTCTGCTCTGCCCTGGGGCTCCGATGCCGCATCGTCTTGACCGAGAACCCCGACAACATGGGGCCTTTAGATGATCCCTGGTTTGAGCATATCCATATTGAAGTAGAGATTGAGCCGGAGCGCTGGCGCCCCATCGATTCCTCCCTTGAGTGGCTAGATTTTGGCGAGCGGGCAACGGGGAGTCGAAGGAAATACATCGACCCGGAGGCCCTCGGCGAGCGCGTCTTGAACGGGCGCCCATCGCTAGGCTTTGCCGATCTCGTCGCGAAAGGCGCGGGGATGGCGACCGACATCGCGGTGTCGGTCATCGGTGGCGAGGCTCAAAAAAAGGCTGCGAAATACGCGGCTCATGCAAAAGAAGTCGCGGCCCAGGCGGAGCTTAGACTATTAGAGGAACAGGCCCGGCTCGACTTCGAGGCCGCGCAGTTGTCAATGGAGCGTATCGACGCAGCAAATCGAGAGCTTCTTGTATTTCAGGAACTAGAGAAACAAGCACGACGAGGCGCTATGATGCCTCTTTACATTGTAGGCGCGGGGGCGGTTGCGCTCCTGGCCTATAGCTACTGGAGGAAATCATGAGTCGCCACAGAAGAATGAAGAGCCGCACACACAGCAGGCTTGCACAGAAACCCGCGCACCTCGGCTCATCGGCTGGGATTGCTCAGAATTTCATGAGCGAGAAGAACGCGCCTTATCTGAAGGCCGGTCTAAATCTCTTTCCTGGCGCACCAGGGCTCATCGACGATACCATCGGCTCAGGTTATAGCGACCTGGGGCTCGATGCTGTTATCGACTTCGACGACGCGATGCGCTTGGTTGAAGATGCCACAAGCTCCGAAGTCGAGGCGGAGCAGCGCCGACGCGAGCTTGAGAAACAAAAGGCCGCGCAGGCCGGGCTCATCATGGGGTGGTCTCCGATGGCTTTGGGCGTTATGGCTCTTGCCGCTGGCGGCCTGGCTTACTTCGCTTTCAAAAAGTAAAAGAGAGGCCGACCAGGCCGGGAGAAAAAATTGTGTCAAACGCACTCACCGCGCGCCGGGTCCGGCGCAAGATCCGCAGGCAAAATCGGACGCTTGGACAATTTGACTTTGGCTCCGCTTTTGGCGGCCTGGCTTCGGCTGGGCTTGGCATTTGGCAGGGGATCGAACAAAAGGATCTTCAAGAAACTCAGATTAAAGCGCAGCGCGACATCGCTATTGCTAAAGCCAACGCGGAGGCTGCCGCAGCTGCGGCGCAGGCCGAGCGAAATCATGCCCTAGCTCTTCGGGGCCAGGTGCCCGAGAAGGGCGGGATTCCGACCTGGGCTTACGCCCTCGGCGCCGTGGTCATTTTGGGCGGTGGCGCTTATGCCTTCACCCGCAAACGCAAACGATAAAACCGCTCCCCGGTAGTTAGAGGAAGTCATGGACAAGAATTCATGCGGATGCGCTCGACCAGGCAGGCCGCGACGGCGAGGCACTCACCGGCCTTGCGCCTACCAGGCGCCTTATAACCCGGTGGGAATCTTCGCGACTCACTTACCATCATGGCAACGCAAGATGCGCGACATCGGCGAGCAGGAGCGGGCCTATATCCAGCAGAGAGAGAACGCGAACGAAGAGGGAATCAGCCCTCAATGGGTCGCTGGCCTAATCGCTGGCGTGATTCTGTTTGCTTACACTCGATAGAGGGGGCCTTTGATGGCTGGGAAACAATACTACAGACGGCGAGCTGCGGCGCGTAATCGCCGGGCTCTTGCCGGTGGTCACCTGGCGAAGAAATACGCCGCGATGAACGCCGATTCAATCGGGCCTAACGGCTACTCATACCCAAAGGCGCCAGTCGTTCGCAACCTTGGATGGTCTTACCCTTGGGAGGATGACGAGCCCACGGGTGCCCCTGCAATCTCGGAGGATGAAATCTTTCAAGATAAGGTGCGGCTTCTTCAGAAGCGCTACGCCTGGCGAGGCCCCGCCTGGTCGAAGAGCGGGTCTTTCTCGACGATGCTTTATAGAGCGCAGATGGCCTATGACAAGGGCGAAGGCGGAGACTCAAGACGCCATTTCAACAACGCCCTGGCAACACTTCAAGCTCAGACCGACAATGCGATTTTTGAGCATGGCCGGGACTTGATGCAGATCTTTATCGACCATACAGGCATTATCGACCGCCTCCCCATCTCCCCCGCAGAGAAGGAAGCCGAGCGCGCCGCCGCTATCGCCCGTAATAAGGAGATCGAGGCAAGCGCTCAATATGAGACAGAGCAGCGAGCAATCGAGGCTCTGGAGCTTTGGGACGAAGACGATGAGGCCCTCGACCAAGAGTTGCAGGCTGGGCTTACTGATGGCTCATTCGGTGGCGCCCTGGCCTATGCGGTCGGCGGCAAACCGGGGAAAGTCATAGCTGAAACGGGGAAAGGGGTATCAAAGGCCCTCGACCCTGCCGAGTGGTTGAAGACCCCATTTATCCGCAATCTGGCTATTTTAGGGGCTTTGGGCTTTGGGGCTTACGTCTACTCGAAGCGTTAAGATACAAACCCCTTTTAGTCGTCGCTCTAGACTAGGCGTTTTTGTTGAAAAGCTCATCGCGAGCTCTTCGACACAATAGTATCCGAACAGTAAAAAGGCGAGCAGGATGGCCTTGATTCTCGACAAATTGCCGCCAAATCGGGACGCGAGCTATAGGCCCGGCGTCTTCTTTCCCCAATGGCGCGACCTGGGCGTCAATGAAGAGGACGAAAACTGGATTAATCAGCTCTTCTCTTGGTGCGATGGTCATCCTCATGGAAGCATTTATGCTCTCTACTTGCGCCAGGCCGTCTTGCTGCGCCTCGTCTATGATCTAAGGCCGGATCTTCAGCCAATCATAAAACCAGCGGGCTCTGCGCCTCTTTGGGAGGTCTTCGCTGCGCGAGCTGGGCAGAACTACCAATTCATCGGATATGGCGCGCACTACTTGCAATTCATGGCCGATACGGCCTGGGAGGTCTTCAGGACTGGCGAGCTTCCCTTCGAAGTCATGGGATGGGATTGCGAGGGAGACCAGGGGCCGCCGTTTCTAATCATTCCTCCTCAGAAGCCAGGCGAGAAAGTCACGCCGGACCAGGCTAAGGCGGTTCAGGATTTATGGGATCGAGTCTCGCAAATCGACCCGGCCATCTATGCCGAAGACCGCGCCGATGAAATTGCCAAGGCGAAGGCCGACCAGGACGCGGGCTTGATTCCCACGAGCCAGGGGCCAGAACTCGCCGTCGAGGCTCAGAAGGCCATCGAGGACTATGAAAGGGCCGCCGACGAAGGCGAAGCGGAGATTCTAGAGCTAGAGGCCGCCCGCGACCTGGTGCGAGCGGAATACGACGAGGCCGCCCGCGACTTCATCGCAGCTGGGGGTCGCAAAGAGCAGCTTTCGGGCTCCTTCTCGAAGAGTTGGAAGCGAATTAGGAAGAACGTCAAGCGCGTTATCAAAGACGTTATCACGCCCGCTATAAGGATTCGCAACGAGATCTCACACTCTATCTTGCCGAAATTCGTTAGGGAAATCGGGCGAGATATCGACCAGGAGACCCGGAGACTAGGCCGGAGAATCGACGACAACCTGATGCGAGCGGTGAAGGAAACCGCGCAGATAGCGCCCTTTCTGAGAGTCTTGATGCCGATCCTTGGATACATCCCCGTCGTGGGGTGGCTGGCCCTTCTCATTGTCGCGCCGACCCTTGCCATCGTCGAGATAACCTGGGCGGCCAAGCAAAAGCGGGAACTCGACAAGAGAATTGACAGAGCGAAGGCTGCCCTTTACGCGGAGATCGCGGCGATGGAGGAGCAGACTTTGCACCTTCGCGACCGGACGGCAGCCCTAAAGGCTCAACGCGAGCAGCTCGCCGAACTCGCCAGGGCCGAAGAGCTGCGGCGGATGGTCTTCGCAAAAGGCTTTATCGAGCAGCAACAGAAAAACGACATGACCGCCCTTGCTATCGCGAGCGCCGCGACCGTTGGAACTTTGTTTGTATCTAGAAACAAACTTTACGCCCTAGCCCCTTTGGCAGCTTATGCGGGCTGGGCTTATTATCAGAAGAAACGAGGCCCGATGGCTCCATTTTGGGAATGCATCGCGCTTGAGGGCGGTGAGGCGGAGTGCCGGGAAGTTTGGCTAGAGCGTCAGCTTGGAGCCCGCCCCGACTGGGAAACCATAGAATTAAACGAGGTTGTAATCGATGTCTGATGCACGAATTCGAGAGCTACAGCGCCAGGCCAGGCTCGACCCGTCGAACCTTGATAACTTGAGGCGCCTTACTGCGCTTCAGACGCGGTTCCCCTCTGAGCTTCCCACGCGCCAGGAGGTCTTCGAGCGATTAAGCGCTTTTGCCATCGCTGACAAGGCTACATTTGGCGCAGAGGTCAGGAAATACAGGCAGCAGTTCGGGGTTCAGAATCAACCGTTCCATACCCGGCGCGCGGTTTGGCTCATGGACGCCATCAACACTGGCAAGGATGACCGGGGATGGGATATCTCGGACGACATTGAAGACTTCAAGGGGTCTCTGCGCGGCGCCATCGCCTTGCTTGTTGGTCGTCTATTCGCTCAATACTTCGGGAGCATATACTCAGGGCTCATCGCCGATAGCATCGCGCCCCGGAGTATCACGCGAAACGGCGAAACCTTGTATCTCAGCGATAAATTCTGGGGCCAGGCTTTCAAAAATTGGGGCAGGCGCCGAGGTGGAAATATCCGCTCTTCGACAAAGTTCCATCTCGATGTATTCTCTGAGAGCGACCCTGGCCGCCAACTCGTCGCGTGGATAATGCCATTCGACGGCGAGGCCGGAAAAGATGGCGTGAGGGGCCACGCGATGAATCCGTGGGCGACTCGCGGATACGACGAGGGCACGAAGACCGCCGCAGGAATTCTCATCCCAAACGACTACGTGCCAGAAATTGCATTTGAGCTTTACAAGGTTTTAGACAAGAAATACACAACGGCGCCCACAGCCCAGGGGCTCGCCTGGATTGAAGCGGGTAAGCCTAAGCCGAAGAAGGCGAAGCCGAAGGCCCCACGCAAGGCTAAACCAAAGCCGGTCTCCCCAGTTCCGGCACCGACTGGCGAGGGCTTCCTTCCCCAGCCTAACCAGGGCGGCGATATCCTCATTCACCACAGCCCCGAACACGGGACCATCATCACGGGCGGGACTAAGACCTACAAAGACGAGATCAAAGAGTTAAGAGACCCCCGCTTTCGTTGGTCTCGCAAGCTTGGCGCGTGGTATGTCTCCCGCTCGCGAGGCGTTCAAGGGGATGGCGGCTATGACTGGGCCGCGCTCTCGAAAGTCTTTCGCGATGCTGGCGCCAGTGTCGAACTTGAATTCCCCGGCGTCGAAGAGTGGCAAGCCGCGAGGACGCCCCGACCAGGTGCGCCTGCCCCAGTTCCGGCATCGAATATCGAGGCCGCGAAAACTGCGCTCTTCAAGGTCGCTGAGAGTATCTCGGACCTTATGAAGCCGGTCTGGCAGAAGCCCTATAAAGGCTGGGATCTAGAGATTGAGTTTCGCAACTCCGACCTTGATTCCTTGCGTTATGCATACGATGACGACGACGACGACGATTATCAAATGGATTCGTCTGTATCAGAGATAGAGGAGGATTTCGAGGCCAGGATAAAAGAGGCGGTCTCCAGCTTCGGGGAAACGCAGCTCGAATTTAGCGAGAAGGGATTTGGCCCCATC
>SPJK01057675.1_pt1 | contig 14268 bp, 11 predicted proteins | sample 3741771 | NCBI WGS metagenome assembly SPJK01 (sample SAMN10925997, study PRJNA522277) | cold seep metagenome | isolation source: Elba SIP-enriched marine methane seep metagenome, extraction at timepoint T2 | place: Italy: coast of Elba, Mediterranean Sea | reverse complement strand
ATGACCCAAAAAAATATCAATGATTTTTTTCTGTTTTCAGCACAAGTAACCGCTCATCCGCAATATCCAGAATGCCCACTGATTATACCAACGCGTTCAGATAGAAAGCTTGAGCACTCACATTAGGAGATAAATAATGACCGATTCATGCGAACACCTTCTATTGGCAATGTCTAAATATTGTCGAATATACGCCTGTTTAAAATGCCATAAAGTGCATTTTGAATTGCCATACCATATTTCAATGCAGTTTCAATTTGGGCAGTTTTTTGGCATTGTTGAAAGCTTTATCGAAGCGAATGAAAATTTGCAAACCCTGCAGTCAAAGCAATCCTGGCAACCGGTTGTTGTAGATGCCAAGACAAAAACCATTAAGTGATGAGGGGGCTTTGGTCACCCGATAACAAGCGGCAACAACTTAACGCGACCGCGTATGCCTTCTCCGGCGGCCACGATTCGTGGTGCTCCCTCAAGTGATTTGACTGTTCGTATGGCTGTTTTGCCTCTGCCGCTCGCGCACGATGGCCAAACAGTGCGCCCGGGTCACTATCGCGGACTAAAAATCTTCTCTTCGCTAACGCTCCGTTGCCCAGATTTTCAGCGGTTGAAACGTTACGCGCATAGTGTGAATAGGTAAATCCCACTTCGTTTGTTCATCTTTGACTCATCAAGCCGGCACAACAAATTTAGTTCTTCGCGAATCATCATTAAAACTAAGAATAGTTATCATTTTTAATGTCACGCATTTGTAGCAATTCATCGTTAGTATGAAACTGCTTTCAGGTCTGTCTAGGTTGACAGGCACCAACAGGAGGTTATTCGCTCTGGCTTAACGTTTCGATGATGTTGTTTGCTGTCGCATCATCGTGATAGGAAACGGTTTGATGCTTTTTTTCAATCCTGAAGCCGCGTAGAAAGCATTAGACTAACTATTCACGAGGTTCTTTACATGAAAACATTGTTCAAACTGGCGGCAACGGCAATTACGTGCCTATGTCTAAGCCAAAACGCATACGCAGCCAGCGGTTATACAGCGCAAAGCCATGTCGCTTTGGAAGTGGTCGGTATCAGCGATGCAAACGGCAATCAATATGATGTCTTTGATTTGCCTACTGGATTGTCTATTGGTACTGAAGATTACAAAGATGCCTATTATTCTACTACAGGAGAATTTAGCTTCGCTGATGGTATTGCAAACACATTGGTTGATACAGGTCTGGTCATTGTTGACGCCCAAGTCATAGGCGACACTGATGCCATTCAACCTTTCGCACAGGCTTACTCTGATGCAATTGCTGAAGCATCAATGATTTTTTCAAATCAGTCTTCGCAAACCTATTTTATTGAAATGGCTCTGGAATATGAGTTCAGTGGTGAAGCGATCATCGGTAATCCAGCAGATGAAAGCGCGAACGTTGTCGCTTATATTGATGTGGCTGGCTTGTCATATGTGCCTGATCTGTTGTCTGTCGATACAGAATCAGAAGGATTGGATTCATTTGAATCCCCACTGACTTCCGTAGCTTTCAGTTTTTCTCTGGATGCCGGTCAGGAGGAAGAAATTTACACTGATATTTTAGTTTCTGGTGAAAGCTCCTCTGTTTCTGCAGTCCCATTGCCTGCATCTATTTTTCTTATGGGGCCTGCCATTTTTGGACTTTTTGTCCGTCGTAAACTCAGCTGATGTTCTCAGGTGTAACAAGCATCAAAAAACGTGTCACATATAACTAATAATTCTGGAGGCTTCCAACATGATAGATAAAAATATAAATCAGCCCATTCAAGAGATTGATGAAAGTGAAAACATTTCAACCAACCTGTCTGATAACCGTCCGTTCAGCGATGTACTGAACGCAACTATGACCCGTCGTTCCATGCTTAACGGGTCACTTGCTGTCGCTGGAGCAACCTTCCTGGCGCCAACACCCGCACACGCATTGGTGGGTAAATACGGTGACGAGTATGATAAAGCTGATTCATCAATTGATTTTAATCCGCTGACAACTGAGCAGGTAAATGCAGCGGAAGGTAAAACAGTAACCATTTCTTCTGATTATGAATACGATGTATTGATTCCGTGGGGTACGCCTATTCATCCAAATTCTGGCGTAGCAGAATATAAAGGTGATCCAAATACACGTCCTACAGCCGAAGAAGCAGAGCAACAAATTGGTATAGGCCACGATGGCATGTGGTTTTATCCAATGAATTTGCCATCATCTCTTCGTGTTGATATGCATTTGTATAAACGCAGTAAACGCCATCCTCGTTTTGCTGAGCGTTTTAAAAGCAAAATGGGTAAATGGCATTTAAATAGCCGCGTAGGTATGTTGGTAATCAATCATGAATTTGGCACTAACTCACATGTTCTGGGTAAATCGTTGCCTGAATCTTTGGAAGACGTAAAACTGTCTCAAGCTATTCATGGTGTTTCTGTTGTTGCCATTGCCGGAAATTGGCGTGGTAAATGGCGCCATATTGGCAATAAAAACAATCGTCGGATTACGGTAAATACACCCGTTGAGTTCTCGGGCCCAGCGGCTGATAGCGCATTGTTGAAAAACCTTGCCAACAACACGCCAAAAGGTACGGTGAACAACTGTGGTGCCGGGCCAACACCTTGGGGAACGTACGTTACTTGTGAGGAAAACTTTAATGGTTATTTTGGTAGTAAGGATACCAGTTCATGGGATGCCGATACCAGTGCAACCGATGAACAAAAGCGCTATGGGTTCAGTAATGACGGTTTCCGTTATGGTTGGCACCTCTTTGATGATCGCTTTGACCTGAGCAATCCAGACTACGCCAACGAAGGCAATCGTTTTGGCTGGTGTGTAGAAATCGATGCATTCGATGGCAAGAAAAAACCAGTGAAACGAACAGCATTGGGACGTCTTAAACATGAAGCTGCCGCGTTCATGCCTGAAAAATTTGATGAGCGCGCCGTGGTTTACATGGGTGATGATCAACGTGGGGACTACTGCTACAAATTTGTATCCGACAAAGCATGGCGTGAACATCTGATGGACGGTGAAAGTCCTCTGGATCATGGCACATTATATGTTGCACGTTTTGATGAAGGCGCTGATGACAATGATGGTATGGGGACTGGCGAATGGCTTGAACTTTCCATGAACAATCCTACCCTGGCCGCACATTTCAATGGTCTAGATGAAATTCTGGTTTACACACGTGTCGCAGCAGACATGGTAGGCGCAACACCTATGGATCGTCCTGAATGGTCCACAATCAGTACCGATGGTGGTGTTTTCTGGACGTTTACTAACAATGATCGTAAAGATGATGGTCAAGGTGCGGTTAGCGAAGCTAATCCAATCTTTGAAAACAAAGACGGTCATATCATTAAAACCATGGATACCAGCGATACGACATTTGAATGGAACATTTTCATTCTTGCACGTAACACACGCCGTCCTGCTGATGCACCTGCTGCTGACAGCAATGATAAAGCATACGCTGCCTACACAGCGCCTGCTGATAATGGGGCCAATGTGTTCAGTGATCCGGATGCCGCCTGGGCTGATCCATTTGGTCGCTTGTTTATTGGTACAGACGGCGGGCAAAGTGATGGTCTGCAGGATCAATTGGTGGTCATTAATGTGCAAACAGGCGAATACAAACGTTTGTTATCTGGTGTAGCCAGTGATGAAATCACCGGTATTACTACAACGCCTGATTATCGTACGATGTTTACTAACACACAGCATCCTGGTAACGGTAGTCCGGAAAATACAAATTTCCCTGCGCCGTTCGACGGTGTAACAATCCCTCGCGATTGTACTCTGGTTATTAAGCGCAAAAATAAAGGGATCATTGGTTCTTAACTGAATGGCTAGTTGCTTAACTGGAGGTAACAGATACATTCTGTTACCTCCTTTAATGGAAAAATAAGGTTGGAGTGTTGGAATAACGGGCAATTAACATATAAGTGGTCATCGTTTGTTAACCCTTTTATATAAGAACAAAGCCTTTTTTTGATTAAAACCCAATGACCATGAATAAATTTCATCGACCTGTTTTTCAATCGAAGATAGTCAGGTTTTATTGATCAGAATTTTTATGCAGTGGCAAGGTAAGTCATTTTGTTGTGTACTCATGGCGATGGTGTTGTTGATATTTACAGGCACCCTTCGGGCCAATGTCTCCACTTTGCCTTTATTGGCCACCGGCAATCATTTAGGGTTGATTATCGGGTTCAATGCTTCCCATCCCGTAGCGACAGAACAAAGTATCACTCAGCATTGGCATCAAGCTATCAATGCCGGAATGAGATCGGGGCGGGTGCAAATGGACTGGTATGCGCTTGAACCGCAACCAGGTGTCTATCATCTGCAAGAATTGACGTCTCAACTGAAATGGCTATCAGATGCAGGAGTCCAGCCCTTTTTATTAATTTCAACGGTAGCGAGTGAAGGTTTCTCCTTGCCGGCTGATTTATTGGATAGTCATTCCTCAACAGGTTTGTTTGAAGGCCGTCATTTGGATGATCCGATCATACAGGCGCGATTTAATCAACTTATGGATCAGGTCGTGCCTTTGTTAGTCGCCCACCAGGGCTGGGCAATTTCAATCGGTAATGAACCCGGCAATCTGCTGGAGCATCAACCTCAGCATGAGACGCCTATGGTCAATTTTCTCAGGAATGCACGCGAGCATATCCATCAGCTGAATGAGCAAATGGCTGTGACGATGACGCTGGCCTATTTTAATGTCGAGCTCGGCTATAATTTCCATCGCCAGATTTTGCAGTACAGTGATTTTGCCTGTTTTAATTATTATGCCACGACAGGTGATGTCTTTTTCGATGGGACGAAAGACATCGTTGAGCAGGAAATAGATCATATGTTGACGCTGGCTGAGGGAAAGTTGTTGGTATTGCAGGAATTAGGCGCGGCAGCAGGCTTTACAGACAAGCCTTCGACCATGCAGGCGAATGAACAAAAACAGGCCGTGTTTTTTGAGCATGTGTTTGATAAATTGAATCGTGAAGCTCGTTTCAGGGCGGCGTATATATTTCAAATGGTGGACTGGGATCCTCAACTGGTTGATTCCTATTATACGCAGGTTCTTTTGGCTGAAGGATTATCAGTGGATTTTGCCACCCGTTTTGCCGAGTCTCTTGAAACAACCGGGTTGATTAAGTTAAGCAATGGGGGGGAACGTGCAGCATGGCCCGTGTTTATTAAATGGGTGCAAACCTATGGCGACGTAATCAAAGAAGACCTTCCTTTACCGCTGTGGAGCCAACAACTGCTTATCATGTCGCTGATTTTTATAGCTATTTTACGCAGAAACGTTTAGCAGGCTGTTGAAAAACTATTGCGCTTGCCAATTCGGTGTTAAAAAAAAGATTCAAAATGCTCACTTACACTATGTAATCCACACGTGGTCATCTTTTTTTCCTTGACGGCCGCGTAAACGTTTTTCCATAATCTGTTAGGGGTCAAGACTAACAGTACTCAATTTGATTTCAACGGCAAACCGGGCACTGTGCCTGAAAATATGTCTCTGCTGCGGGAGCACACATATCTTAGGCTCTTCAATTTGAGTGTATTTTGTAATGAATTCTGTAAAGTGTGAACTGGTTCAAGTCAGGAATTTATTCTAGATATTACATTAAGTTTGTAAATTAACTTTTTATTTAATAAGTAGCAGTCATTGTTAATTTCTAACGAAAACAAACAACTGGTTAGGGTTATGGAAAAAAGATATTATCCGCGCGTAGCCACTGATTTACCTGCCAGCGTTGCTAATAAAGAAGGTATCTCTTTTAATGTGAGGGCATTAGATGCTTCGTGTGAAGGTATCAGTATTGAATGTAACACCATTCAAAGAAACCTGGTGACGCCTGGGGGCAGTTTTATCAGTGGAGGTAAACCCATTGAATTGATGATCAGTCTCGATGTTCCGGATGATCAAGGGGATATTGATAAAATACAAGCCATGTGTCACGTCGCGTTTTCACGCAGAATTGCGAATAACCGATGCAAAATTGGCATGCGATTTATTGAATTGGGTGAAAATGGCTTGTCAAAATTATCCCGCTATATTGAGAGTTCTCTAGATGGCGCAGAATATCATCACAGTTGTTAAGGAACCTCTGATCAAGTCCAATTATTTTTAGCTTGCTAAAACTGACGCTATTTTCCACGAAGATCGGCGCAATAGAATGACTATTACTGCTCACTTCGCGAAAAATAGCGACAGTTTTTTCTGCGCTAAATTCTAACCAACTTAATCAGAGGTTCCTTAATACTTATTCAGCTTCATCCAGCATAGTCAGGATGGTATTTTTTATATCTGACAACTGAGCTTCATTCGTTATCGGGTTTGAATCCTGGTCAGAAATTACAAACATATCTTCCACCCGGCTACCGATTGTGGTGATTCTTGCATCATGCAATTGGATTCTTTTTAACACAAATGCTTGTCCAAGGGTTGATAATAAGCCTGACCTATCTGTTGTAATGACTTCCAACAGCGTTAAGTTTTCTGTCGGGTCTTCAATAAATGATATTGTCGTTTTAATAGGGAAGTGTTTGGCTTGCCTTGAATTCTTATTGATATTTGAACAACGTTGTTCCGGTTTATGCACAAGATGATGTCTTAGTGAATCACAAATATGTGTTTGTCTGACGATTTCATTAATGGCTTCACCTGATTGCTCCAATACCTGGAAACTGTTCAGCACAAAATTATCCGGCGTAGTAATAACGCGCGCGTCCAGTATGGTTAAGCCCAGGTTATCAAGTGCAGCAGTACAGGTCGAAAATAATGATTCTTCATTTGCGCTATATACAAAAACTTCAGCGCTGCCATGCAGAGATTGAGAGCGAATTAATACTAAAGGCAGTTTTGTATCTGAATTTGAAGATAAGGCGATGGTATGCCAGGCAATTTCATCTGGGGAATAACGTATAAAATATTCTTCCACATTCAATTTTTGCCAAACTCTGTTTATGGTGGCATTGGAAAGACCTAATTTATTGAGTTTTTCTCTTGCATCTTTTTTGCACTCAGACAGACGCTCTTCTTTACACTGTGGTTCAACCAATCCTCTGTGTAATGCATTATGCGTTGATATATATAATGCTTTTAGAAGAGAGTCTTTCCAGGAGTTCCACAGGTTAGGATTGGTCGCCCTTATATCAGCCACAGTCAGCAAATAGAGATGATTAAGGTATTTTATATTGCCAACTTTGGACGCAAATTGATGAATGACTTCCGGGTCACTGATGTCTTTACGTTGTGCAGTGGTAGACATTAGTAAATGGCATCTTACCAGCCAGCAAATTAATTTTGTATCGCCAGAAGGTAATTGGTGTTGTTCGCAAAATGAATATGCAATTGTTTCACCCAGTACCGAATGATCCCCCCCAAGTCCTTTGGCAATATCATGAAACAAGGCAGCAAGGTATAACACTTCCGGGTTAGGAATCAGCAAAAAAATATCATTGCAGAATGGCAGTTCATCTCTATGTTTGTCCAGGGAAAAACGTCTGATATTCCGAACAAGGAACAAGGTGTGTTCATCTACTGTATAAATATGAAACAGATCATACTGCATGCGCAGGACTATGTTTTGAAAACCGTTAATGTAGGCCGCAAGAATGCCGTAACGGTTCATTCTACGTAGTTGATGCGTAATTCCGTTATTTTGTCGCAGGATATCTAAAAACAGTTGATTTGCTTTCGGATTAGAACGGAAGTGGTCATCAATTAAATGAAGGCTGGTTCTGATCAGGCGAATGGTTGTTGCACGGATGCCACGAAAAGAGGGGTGTTTCTGCAAGATCAAAAATACTTCTAATAATGCTAAAGGGTTCTGCGTAAAGACATCATTATGTTTTGCTTCCAGATAACCATTTACCACAGAAAAATCTTCACTCACTGGTTGTGGAAGGTGTTTCTTGTTTTCTGCTACATATCGTTCATTAAATAATTGCAATAAAATATCATTCAACTGTTCGATGATTACTACAGTTTTAAAATAATATTGCATGAAATTTTCTACATCAGGTTCACCCTGTTTATCAACATATCCAAATTCGGCGGCTAATGTTCTTTGGTAATCAAAAAGTAAGCGGTCTTCGCCACGAAGGGTATGCGCATGCAAAGCGAAGCGAATACGCCATAAAATATTACGGCAGTTAATCAGTTCATTGTATTCAGAGTGTGGAATAAACTCATATTTGATTAATTCCCGCAACGTATTAGATTGATAATGACGTTTGAATACCCAGGCAATCACTTGCATATCTCTTAAGCCGCCGGGGCTTTCTTTTACATTGGGTTCCAGTTTGTAAGCGGTATCATCATATTTACTGTAGCGGGTGTCCTGTTCCTCCATTTTTGCTTTGAAAAAAGGTTCCGAAGGCCACAGTTGATCATCATAGATGATGTTTCGTAATTCATGGGCTAATTGAGTATTTCCTGTAATCGGGCGCATTTCCATTAAATTGGTGAAAACCGTCTGGTCATCAGCTGCCGCCTCAATACATTCAGATATGGATCTGACACTGTAACCAGGTTTTAGCCGAATATCCCACAAGAAATTTACAAAATTAGATAATGAATTTTGCATCTCCGGATCAATATAGTCATTTTCGGGGAGCAGAATGACCAAATCTATATCTGAATAAGGAAAGAGTTCGTTTCGACCATAACCGCCTGTCGCAATCAGGCTTAACGATTGGGCATAATTTTGCAGAAAATGTTGCCAGACAGCAATCAACACCTGATCAATAAAAAAAGATTTCTTGATTAATAATTCCCCAACATCTTGCAGAGGGTTGAATTCAGCCAACAGTTCCGCATCTTTATCCTGAATGGCTTGTTTAAAGTCGTTGAGTGGAGTGTTATTCAAAAAAAGATGTTTGAATTGATCTTGTAATGGCAAGTTGAGGCTCACATTTCTTCCTGTCTAAGTGTGAGAATTTCATAACCTGATTGCGTCACCAGAATCGTATGCTCCCATTGTGCAGACAGGCTGCGATCTTTAGTGACGGCTGTCCAGCCGTCCTTGAGAATTTTCATGTGGCGTTTGCCAATATTCAGCATCGGTTCGATTGTAAACGTCATCCCTTGTTCAAGCACAGCGCCTTCACCCGGTTTTCCAAAATGCATGACATGCGGGTCTTCGTGAAATTTTTTGCCAATGCCATGACCACAGAATTCGCGCACGATCGAATACCGATTGCTTTCTGCATGCTTTTGAATAACGTGACCAATATCTCCCAGAGTAGTCCCTGGTTTTACCAGTTCGATGCCTTTAAATAAGGATTCACGCGTAATGTTAACCAGACGTTTGGCATGGGGCGCGACGTGCCCAACACAAAACATTTTACTGGTATCACCATGGTATTCATCTTTGATCACAGTAATATCTATATTGACAATATCCCCATTTTTTAATTTTTTTTCACTGGGTATACCATGACAGATTTGTTGATTAATCGACGTACAAATGGATTTAGGAAACCCTCTGTAATTCAAGGGTGCTGGAATGGCCTGTTGTACATCGACGATATAGTCATGGCAAATCCGGTCCAGTTCATTCGTTGTCACGCCGGGGACGACATGAGGCTCAATCATGTCCAATACGTCCGCAGCCAGTTTTCCGGCGATGCGCATTTTTTCAATTTCTTCCTGAGACTTAATTGTGATACTCATTAATGGGTCAATATTTTATTTGTTGGCGCGGTTTTCGATAATGTTTTTAACGACGGAGGGGTCAGCAAGTGTAGAGGTATCACCTAGGTTTTCCAGTTCATTGGCGGCCACTTTTCGCAGAATGCGACGCATGATTTTACCTGAGCGGGTTTTTGGCAAACCGGGGGCCCATTGAATAACATCAGGCGAAGCGATGGGGCCGATTTCCTTGCGTACCAGCTGGACAAGTTCCTGCCGTAAATCGTCTGTAGCATTAACCCCGACATTGAGTGTGACGTAGGCATAAATGCCCTGTCCCTTGATAGCATGTGGAAAGCCGACAACGGCGGCTTCTGCAACCGATGTGTGCAGTACCAATGCGCTTTCAACCTCGGCGGTTCCCATGCGATGACCGGAGACATTGATGACATCATCTACCCGTCCGGTAATCCAGTAATAACCGTCAGCATCACGACGGGCACCATCACCGGTGAAATAATATCCTGGAAAGTTGGAAAAATAAGTGTCAACAAAACGTTGATGATCACCGTAGACGGTGCGTGCCTGTCCTGGCCAGGGGTGCTTGATGGCCAGCACACCTTCGGCTTCTCCTTCCAGTTCATTCCCTTCATTGTCCAGAATGACGGGTTGAACACCAAAAAAGGGCAGGGTGGCTGAGCCGGGTTTTAAATCAATCGCACCTGCTAACGGTGTAATCAAAATGCCGCCGGTTTCCGTTTGCCACCAGGTATCAACAATAGGGCAGCGCTGCTCGCCAACGACGCGATAATACCATTCCCACGCCTCTGGATTAATGGGTTCGCCCACACTGCCCAGTAAACGTAGACTGCTACGTGAGGTTCTAGTTACAAAGTCATCACCCTGCGCCATTAACGCTCTGATTGCTGTAGGCGCAGTATAAAAAATATTCACCTGATGTTTGTCAACAACTTGCCAGAAACGGTCAGCGGCAGGATAAGTTGGCACACCTTCAAACATCAATGTAGTCGCGCCATTACATAATGGGCCATATATGATGTAGGAGTGCCCGGTGACCCAGCCGATATCGGCAGTACACCAGTAAATATCCCCGTCCTGATAATCAAACACATATTTATGTGTCATTGCCGCGTAAAGCAGATAGCCGCCCGTTGTGTGCAGCACACCTTTCGGTTTGCCCGTAGAGCCTGAGGTATACAGAATAAATAGCGGGTCTTCAGCATCCATCGCCGTTGGAGGACAGTCATCAGAGGCTTTATCCATCGCCAGGTGATACCAGACATCTCTACCTTCAGTCCAGGGAACTTCTGCGCCGGTATTTTGAATAACAAAAATATGGCTGAGATTTGGACAATGCTCAGCGGCTTTGTCCGCATTCACTTTTGAGGGAACAGTTTTTCCGCCCCGATATCCCTGATCTGCACAAATTAGAAATTGACAGTCTGAATCAAGAATACGATCTTTTAAAGCATCAGCCGAAAAACCACCGAAAACGATGGAATGAACTGCGCCAATTCGGGTACATGCCAGGATAACCACAGCGGCTTCGGCAAGCATGGGCAGATAAATACACACCCGGTCACCTTTTTTGACCCCGTGAGATTTTAGTACATTGGCACATTTGCAGACGTGCTGATGCAGCTCCTGATAGGTGATTTTTTTATCATGTTCGGGGTTATCACCTTCCCAGAGAATGGCCGTTTGATCGGCTCTCTCGGGTAGGTGACGGTCAATACAATTGACACTGACATTCATTTCGCCACCTTTAAACCAGGCAAGCTTTCCGGTGGGATAATCCCAGTCCAACGCGGTATCCCATGGTTTGCTCCATGTGAGAAACTCCTTGGCCTGAGCTTCCCAAAATGCGACCGGGTCAGCCATGGATTGTTGATACAAAGCGTGGTATTTTTGACGGTCAATCAGCGCTGAAGTCGCTGTCTCGGGATCAACCGGATATCGTTTATTTTCTGCCATGGTAAGGTTACTTTATTGTTGTATGTAACGATTATAAAGTAATTGTGGTTAATTTTTCCAAACGGGTTGGGTTCCAATGTGCAATTGCCCAGTCAAGAATGGTGTGTTTGTCGCAATGAACCAGTTCTGAAGGGGGCGCTTGCTTTAATAAAGATAAAATAGTGCACAGGGTTTTTTCTATCGGCCATTGGCCAATTGCAGGGGCGAGCGTTTGTTTACTGAGTTTGTCACCTGACGCATTAACCAGGACCGGCAAATGCATATAGTTGGGTACAGGGTAGCCTAATAATTGTTGTAAATAAATTTGCCTGGGGGTCGAGTCCAGCAGATCATAACCTCTTACCACATGGGTGACGTGCTGCTCAAAGTCGTCGACGACGACAGCTAATTGATAGGCATAAATAGTGTCTTTGCGCAGAATTATAAAGTCGCCGACATCCCGTTCAAGCCGACTGATAATTTTACCTTGAAGCTGATCTTCAAATTGTATCGGTTGGTTGGTTGTTATTAACCGGTATGCGTGCGCCTGATCAGATACTCGGTGATCCCGGCAAGTTCCAGGATAGACATTGTGATTAAACAAGGATTTGCGACTGCAATAACAGGGGTAGCAAACATTATCATTCTTCAGACGGGTAAATGCGCGGGTGTAAAGCAGAGTTTGCCGGGATTGACTGACCATTTCATCATCCCATAACAGACCAAACCTTTCCAGGTCGCGTTTAATAAGCGTGTCAGCATTTTTTACAATGCGCGGGGTATCTATATCATCGATGCGTAATAACCATTTTCCCTGCTGGCTGTGTGCATCAAGAAAACTGGCTACGGCTGTGAATAATGAACCAAGATGTAATGGGCCGGTTGGCGATGGAGCAAACCGGCCGATATAAACAGATGACAAAAAGAGAAACGATTATCCGGTTTGTTTTTCCCTGATTTCATCTAGGGTTTTGCAATCAATGCATAAGGTTGCAGTGGGGCGTGCCTCAAGGCGACGAATACCTATTTCAATGCCGCAGGTTTCACAGTAACCGTAGTCGCCGGATTCTATTTCTTTTAAAGATTCATCAATTTTTTTGATCAGTTTACGTTCCCTGTCACGCGTTCTCAGCTCCAGACTAAACTCGGATTCCTGGGTGGCACGATCATTTGGATCCGGGAAATTAGCAGCATCATCCTGCATGTGGCTTACAGTCCTGTCGACTTCTTCCATTAACTGCGATTTCCAGTTTTTTAATAGTTGCTCAAAATGTTCCAATTGAGCATCATTCATATATTCTTCGCCTTCTTTTTCTTCATAAGGCTTAAAACTGAATTCAGATACGTCAGTTTTAGAGTCACTCATCCTATAACTCCTAAAATAAAAAAACTGCGCATTTTTAGCAGAATAATGTAGCCAGTGCAAGAGTTTGTTATTATTTTTGGTTTTTAATGCAAACGAGTTATGGATAATTTAATCGCAAAAAAATTGGAAGAGGTGACAAACTTTCATGTAATGGCCTTATTAAACAAGGCAAAACAATTGGAAAAACAAGGCAGAGATATTATCCATATGGAAATAGGGGAGCCTGACTTCCCTACCCCTGAAGCCGTCGTCAAGGCGGCACAAAACTTTCTAGCAAAAGGAGATATAAAGTACACCTCAGCGGCAGGACTACCTGAATTAAGACAACATATTGCCGACTATTATGCCAAGCATTATAGCGTGACTGTGGGTGTCGAGCGAATCTTTATCACACCGGGTGCTTCGGGTGCCATTTTACTGGCTATGGCAGCAACGATGGATCATGGGGATGAAATCCTGCTCACCGACCCAGGTTATCCATGTAACGCTAATCTGGCTCATTTACTAAACGCAAAAGCCATACGAATTCCTGTTCATGACAAAGAGTCATTTCATATGACTGCCCGGTTAATAGAGCAATATTGGGGAAAGCGCTGTAAGGGGGTGTTAATCGCATCACCATCAAATCCTACAGGCACAGTGATCGACTCAGACATTTTGCAGGAAATTATTCAGGTAACGCATGCACGAAAGGGCGTGTTTTTTTCAGATGAAATTTATCACGGCCTGGTTTATGGTGATGTTGCTGAAACCGCATTAACGTATAGTGATCAGGTTTTTGTGATTAACAGCTTTTCAAAGTATTTTGGCATGACTGGCTGGCGAGTCGGATGGATAATCGTGCCTGAGGGTTTCATTGAAGTGGTCGAAAAATTAAGTCAGAATATTTTTATTGCAGCCTCAACCCTTTCCCAGGTCGCTGCTGTTGCCAGTTTCGATGAAAATAATTTAAAACAACTGGAGGCACGCAAAATGGAATTGCAAGAGCGGAGAAACTTCCTTTTAGCTGGTTTGCGTGAGCTTGGTTTCAGTATTGAGGTAATACCGCAAGGCGCTTTTTATATTTACGCAAAATGCAGCATGTTTACTGAAAACAGTTTTCAATTTGCATTGGAGCTGTTAGAACAGGAAGGGGTTGCTGTCACTCCAGGGGTGGATTTTGGAAACAATAAGGAAAAAAACTATATTAGGTTTGCATATACGGCACCAATAGATAGAATATCAGAAGCTTTATCTCGGATAGGAAGGTTTACATGCCGATAAATCAATTGTCAGCT
>SPJK01017516.1_pt1 | contig 14284 bp, 14 predicted proteins | sample 3741771 | NCBI WGS metagenome assembly SPJK01 (sample SAMN10925997, study PRJNA522277) | cold seep metagenome | isolation source: Elba SIP-enriched marine methane seep metagenome, extraction at timepoint T2 | place: Italy: coast of Elba, Mediterranean Sea | reverse complement strand
GGCGCAGGTCACGGAAGAGGCGATGGCCGCTCCCTATGACCTGCTGCTTGGCAGAAAGACCTATGAAAGCTTCGCGGCCCACTGGCCAAAGGTCGAGAACGATCCCCACGCCGACAAGCTCAACAGCGCTACCAAGTTCGTTGCGACCTCCACCTTGCGCGAACTCGAATGGAAGAACTCCGTGCGCCTAACGGGCGACATCGCGGCGGAGGTCTCTCGGCTCAAGGACCAGGACGGTCCCTTGCTGCAGGTCCACGGCAGCTGGCAGCTGATCCAGACCCTGCTGTCCCACGAGCTCATCGATGAATTCCGGTTATGGACCTTTCCTCTCCTGCGAGTCAGTATTTTCAAATTTATATATTATTCTGACCGTATCAATTGTGTAAAAAAAGCTGTTTGCACCTGAATGATTTTCTGAAAACCAACAAATTTGAGATTGATTATTTAAAGAATGAGTTTGTATGTCAACATGAAACTGTCACTGAAATCAGGCCAAGTCTATACGCCTGAATTGACGCATACCTTAAAACATTCAATCTTCCAGCACATTTTCTCTGGATCTATCAATCAATTTTGAACCATTTCATGCAAAGGATAACATTGATATTAATGAACATGAATGGAATGAATTATTAGCAGATATAGAAAACCCTGAAATATTTAAAAGCTATCACTGGTATGTTGCCTGGTTTCAGGCTTTTGGTAAAAAGAAATTAATGGCATTACTAAAAGTATCAAATAGAAAAAAATGTTGAGGCATTTTTCCATTAATTTCAAGCTTAGTCTATAGACGAACCTTGTTTTCCTTACATCATATTTATTCTGAAGATTTACAATTTTTACTCGGTAATAGAAAATTTGGCAATATTTTACCTGTTCGTCAGTTATCTGTTCCGGCCAATTTTCAATCCGTGAGTATTAGAGGTGCATGGTTATGCCATGAGGAAGACAATACGCAAGTTTTATCTGAACTGGCCGAACAACTGAAAAAAAAGATGACTGGGATATGATGGTTTTACCCGGCATGCAGAAAACAAAATCAAACAAATGGGTGATTATGTAACCAGCAGTACTTCAGAAAATCTGGAACAATCGATAGAAACGTTATTTAATTTAGCTGAACACTCATGGAAGCAAGCTCCTCGAAAAGGTCAGAGCTGGTGCATCCCTTTAACCATAGAATTTAAAGACTTCATTCGAAATCTAATCAAGCATCCAGATTCAAAAAAGAACTGTGTTATGCATCAGGTCGAAATTTACGGAACGATAGCAATGATGAAGTTTTCCATGAAAACCTCATCTAAATTATTCACTCTGTATACCTAGTACCACCCTGATTATTCAAAGTTTTTACCAGGCAGGCTGATGATGAAAGAACACTATCAATGGAACTACCAGAATCACATAGATTGGGTAGGTTTGAATGGCAATTCACCTTATGTACAAATGTTTGCAGATGAACCGATATACCTGAAACAGGTTTGGCTATTCAGGCCTCAACTCTACTCCAGCTTTTTATATGGGGTATATATAACCGCTGAAAAACTCAATAAATTTTTACAACAGCGATTTTTTTCAAATGACTTGATGAATTAATAAAATTGACTGAATGCTTCTTGTATAATAATACACATATAAACTACAAGGTTATACATAGGTCAGATTATGAATACTCATGACAATCGTTTAGAAATCAAACGTCACTGGGGACAACGTCCTCTCTATTTTAACCCGTCATTTCTGGAATTAGACGAGTCTGCCTATCAATTAAATACAATTCAAGCTCTGATTCCTGAAATGCCTGTTGAAGATATTATATATCGCAACGCATCCGCGGGGATAAACAAAGCGATGAAACGGTTGCCACTGGATAAATCCTTGCTGAGTCAGAACCTTTCAGATCTGCTTGCTGGCGAAGTTTCCAGTCTGATGTTACAAGATGTAAATCAATACGATAAACTTTATCAACAAATCCTGGATCAATGTGTTGATTTTCTGGCCCAGGCTTTAGAAATTAAAACGACTGATTTTTACCGCCCTTCGGCTTCTTTCTTCCTTTCTTCTCCAAGCGCCATCTCTTCCTATCATACTGATAGAGAACAAAACTTTCTAGTTCACTTACTCGGAGAAAAAACCCTCAGTGTTTTTAGAAAAAAGGAAAACCTGTTGGACGAATGTTTGGTCGCATTTTTCAGAAAACGAAAGGGTATCCATTTTGAATATGAAAATAGTTTGCAATCATCTGCCCAAACGTTTGAAATGTCACCAGGAACCACTTTATACTTACCAAGACTATGGCCTCATTGGGTACAAAACGGAAACCAGGTTTCTGTTTCCTTAAGCTTAAATTTATTTTTAAAAAATGACTATATTATGGAAAAACTATATTTAGGCAACGACAAATTACGGCGAATTACCAGCAATGCCTTTACTGCTTCCAAACCGGTTCATTCCTGACTTGTAAATATCAACGCATGCTTGGTTTTATCAATTCCTTTATACCCAAACAGGACAGAGCTTGGAAAATACCTTTATTCCCTACATTGGATTGGCTAGACTTTAAATTAGAAAAAGCACCGGTATTTCCGTATTCTGAAGCAAATTGCCTGATGAGTTATAATGCCAGAGAAGCCTTAAAACAAGGGTTAGTGCTGTCTGATTTAAAACCAGGCGACCCAGTACTCATGCCAGTCTATGCTTGTGGCACTGAAATTAATATACTCCTAGAATATGGCCTTAAACCCGTCTGGTATGGATTAAATTCAGACCTGAGCATTAACTTTACTGAACTAAAAAAGACTTTACCTCCTGACACCAGGGGTTTTTTTTTCATACACTATTTTGGCTTTCCTCACCCATCCCTGAATGAGATTATAAAATTCAGTCACCAACATGGATTAATATCAATAGAAGATAATGCCCACGGACTTTATTCTGCCACTCAATCAGGCAAATCTTTAGGTAGTTTTGGCGATTTTTCTATTTTCAGTCTCTATAAAATGCTGGCGACACCCGATGGCGGTGCCCTGATGATGAACAACGGTTCAGATTACAGCCAAAAAGCCAGGACATTTTCACCTGGCTTATTCTCGGTCATTACCGATTCACGCATGCTTCTGGAAAGAACTTTTGCCCGACCTATGTCCAAACTGGTTTTTCTTCTATCCCGTTTTTTTCTTGACCCTGCTTCAAGATTGGCTAAATCGGCTATCAGTTTGATAAAAAACAAAAAAAATAATCCAATATCAACCCCGCATGAAGCAGTGCAAGCTCCCTCCTCTATCCCATTTTGCCGCAAAGATACGTCTAGAATTACAAAATGGCTGATAGCCAGGCAAGACCACAAAAAAATTGTTGACCGTCGCAGAAAAAACTATCAATACTTATTAGATAAACTAGTGCCCGGTGGACGGGCAAAAATTTTCATTAAAAGCCTGCCGGAACACTGCTGCCCCTTATTTTTTCCTGTCCTTCAAACTGAAGGCGGGCGAAGTCTAAGGTCATATATGGCGCGTCATGGTATAGAAACCCACGGATTTGGTTTTGAAAATCAAGCAATTCCCAAGGATAAATTCCCTTGGGAAGCTGATTTAAAATATAAACTTGCCTGCCTGCCAATTCATCAAAACCTGGATATATCTGAAATGGACAAGATTGCAGACCTGGTTAATCAATGGAGTCAGGACAGTTCCCTGCAATAAAAACCTGGCTCAGACCTGTTTTTTGCACGGCTTATCGGTTTTTCAATCAATTAAAAAGTTTTGAGCCAACGTTCCAGATTCATTGCAAGCCAGATTGGCGTTGGGTCGGCAGTCTTTCCTGAAAAGAAAGCATCGCAATTCTGTTCTAAAACCTTCCAGTCCATATATTCACGACTCAATTGTTTATTTCCTTTTAATAGCTCACGAATGGGTTTTTCATAGACTCTCTGAGTAAACCTGTGCAATGCGAAATGAAAATTTTTCTTTAAATGATCGTCCAGAATTTCTTTAGGCAAAAATGGTTGCATGGCACTTTTTTGCATTTTTCGAATAATGTCGCCATCCAGTTTCCAAGCTCTGTCAATTGCAAACATCGCTTCGACAAGTCGGGTATCCAAGTATGGAAATCGAGTTTCAATCCCAAATGCAGCGCTGGCTTCATCATGATAGGGAATGGCTCCACCTAACAACTCATAGTGAAAAAGAGTAAAATTATGATTATCAAATGCTGTTGAAAACAGTGAATCCATACCGGTTGGAATTTTTTCACCTAAACCAGTTTGTTGCAAAGCCTGTTTAGCAATCCAGTCAGGTGGAAACTTGTTTCCCTGATTCACACCTCTGAGTTGCCTTAGCCAATACGGTATCAAGGGTGAGATGATATAAGCGCGCCATAAATGACTTAAACTTGTCGGTTTTCCAGTGCTTTTATCAATCGGATAAACCCCTTTCATGACTTTGTATAAGGTCCCCCATTGGCCTCGCCTAAACAAATCGGAAAAATAATGCAGAGTCCCCATGAATATTTCATCCCCCCCCAGGCCACTTAATAAAACATTAATACCCGCTTTACTGGCTGCGGATTTCTTGCCCCATAAACATAAGACGCTACTTTCCAACAAGGGACCATCATGAATATGAATAAAAGCATCCATATCATCAAAAAAACTGGGGGGCAAAGCATCCGTATGGTGATGTTTTGCACCTACCCGATCTGCGACCAAATCTATTAGTTCAATTTCATCCGCATCATCACTGTCAAAATTAAAAGAAAAAGTATCCAGACTGGCCTGCTTTGTTCGTTCGGTTCGATTGATATGGTCCATTAAACAGACTATAGAAGAGGAATCAAAACCTCCACTTAATGCTGCACCCAACCGGTCCCCTTCTGGCATTCTTATTCTGACTGCATCAACAATAAGTTCCCTGATCGATTCTATACATTCCTGGTCGTTGGCATAGCTATCATGTCGATTTGGGTCCAGTCGCCAAAAGATATGCTGTCTGTCAGATTCTCTATCAATGTTAAAAATGGTTGCTGCTTGCAATCTCTCAATAGTTTGATAGAAAGTATTTTCGGCGGGAAATAAAAAACGATTTAACAATAAATAATTGACTATTCCAACGGGATCCGGGTTTTTACTCACACGAGGGTCTGCAAAAACACCCTTCACTTCGCTAGCGAAAACTACATAGTCTGAAGTGATGGAAAAAAACAACTGTTTGATCCCACAAGGGTCTCTTACCAGTGTCAATTGATTCGATTGATTATCCCAGATTGCACAGCTAAACTCGCCATTCAAACGTTCAAATGCCTGATCCCCCCAACATTTAAAGGCTTCAAGCATTAATTCAACAATAGAAAGATTCCTACCGATATGAAGCTCATTTTCTAACTGGTCACGAATTTCATTGTCATTAAAAATGCGTCCGTGACTAATCAGGGTATAGCGACCTGATGCATCCTGAGTAATTTGATCACCATACGATTTACCCGGTAATATTTCATTTCCAAGTTGAACGAAACCGATGCAACCATTTACATACACTTGGGGTTGCATTGTTCCACGATGTTGCAATGCTCCTATCTGGTTTTTTAAACTACTTTCATCTACTTCTTTCCCATTTCTATTAAAAATTCCCGCAATAGCAGCCATAATGAACCCTTATCTTTGTTAGTTTTATTCTATACAAAAAAACAGCCATTATAATCTTTAGCCGGAGAAATAAAACAAATAAAGGCTTAATCTGATTTCGCCTTAGACAAAATTATATTTTACAAAAAGATTCGAGCTTAGCCCGGAAATTACTATTAGACACACAGCATTTCTGGATAACTTTAGCGTACCTCATCAAGGTATGTAGCAGACTGGAAAACTTAATCTATTAGCGCTCTAAATTATCTAATTTTCAGGCTTTGGATACAGTTCATGCATAGCAATTGAGTGGCTATTCTGCTGCACAATACGGACATGCTTACGTTTCATTAATCGTGGTCTGCTGACACCGCATGAATGCGAAATAACACTGTCTTCATAATAATTTTCTGATAAAAATTGATAAACAGATAAAAACAATTCTTCATAGTAATCGTTTTTAATGCTCCAGTTGGATCAATCGTTGATTATAATATCTCAATAATATTAATTTTTCTGATATATACATTTCCCGCTCAATGATAGAAAATGCAACTATATCCATACCGTGTGATTAAATTGGTTTAACCGGATATACATCAAAGGATGTATGTAAATAAAACACATTTCAAACCATTCTGCTATTCAATTTGGAGCAGTCATGAATAAACATGCAAAAAAGAAAATTTCGAATAAAGTTTACAACAATGAATTATTTCGTCTGCAACTGGAATTAGTTAAATTACAGGAGTGGGTAAAAATTAAAGGCTTAAAAGTCGTGGTGGTTTTTGAGGGACGCGATGCAGCAGGCAAAGGCGGAGTGATCAAAAGAATCACCCAACACATGAACCCTCGCATCTGTAAGATCGTCGCGTTACCTGTACCCACTGAACGTGAAAAAAATCAATGGTATTTTCAACGCTATGTTGCCCAATTGCCCGCTAATGGTGAAATTGTTTTATTCGACCGGAGCTGGTATAACCGGGCCGGAGTGGAAAAAGTGATGGGATTTTGTACTGAACATGAATACCGTGATTTTCTGCAAGCTTGCCCTAAATTTGAAAAAATGTTGGTAAAAGCAGGAATTATTTTAATTAAATACTGGTTTTCAGTCTCGGATAAAGAACAGGAAAAACGTTTTCACAGCCGCTTAAATGAGCCACATAAACGCTGGAAATTAAGTCCTATGGATCTGGAATCCATTAACCGCTGGAGTGAATATTCAAAAGCCAAGGATGAAATGTTTGCACATACGGATAGTAAACTAGCCCCTTGGTATGTGGTCAATTCAGAAGTAAAAAAACATGCTCGACTTAATTGTATCAGCCATCTGTTAAGTATGATTAACTATGAAGATTTAACACCGCAAAAAATAGAAATTCCTAAACGAGCAAAAAATCCCAATTATATTCGTCCGCCACTCTACAGTCAGACTCTGGTCCCGGAAATTTATCCTTGAATCCAGACTATAGATTGTTTAGAAGGAATCAAATCACTATGCTTCCAGCCACCCAAACTGATACAAACCTGCATAAACCATTAACAGAATAAATGCAGTCAACCAGAAATATAAAGCAAACAGCATGACTTTAATTGGTTTTTCAGCCATTTTTTTACGGCTGAAAAGCCAGCCAGCAACAGTAGAAAGGATAAAAATAATAATTAAACCTAAAACGACCTGATTCATATTAATCTCTTGGTGGTGGGGCAAGAACCTGACGAGAACCATTGTTCTCTGGTGCACTGACAACTCCAGCCATTTCCATCTCTTCGATCATTCTGGCAGCGCGGTTATATCCTACTTTAAATCGTCGTTGTACACTGGAAATAGATGCTTTTCTTGAGTCCGTTACAAAAGCAACCGCTTCATCGTATAAAGCATCTGATTCAGAACCGCCGCCTTCAACAACCGATTCACCGGTGTCACTCCTCTCTTGAGTAATTTCATCCAGATAGTTGGCAGGTGCCACCTGTTTTAGAAAATCGACCACTTTATGTACTTCATGATCATCAACAAATGCACCATGCGCCCTAACCGGAATACTGGTGCCAGAAGGTAAAAAAAGCATATCACCATTTCCCAATAGCGCTTCAGCACCTGCCTGATCTAATATCGTTCTGGAGTCGATACGTGAAGACACCTGAAATGAAATTCGCGTTGGAACATTGGCCTTGATTAAACCTGTTAAAACATCAACAGAAGGTCTTTGCGTAGCCAATACCAGATGTATGCCTGATGCTCTGGCTTTTTGGGCCAGTCGAGCGATCAATTCTTCAACCTTTTTACCGACAATCATCATCATATCTGCCAATTCATCAATGATAATAACAATTTGCGGTAATTTTTTTAAAGTAGGAAACGCCTCACCTTCTGCTAAAGGTTCTTCAGCTACAAACAGAGGATCTCGAATTGGTTGACCTTTTGCTTCAGCATTCGCAATCGCCTGATTATAGCCCGAAAGGTTTCTAACTCCGAGTTTAGACATTAATTTATAACGTCTTTCCATTTCAGCAACAGCCCAGCGCAAGGCATTTTGCGCATCTTTCATATCGGTCACAACCGGAGTCAAAAGATGAGGTATCCCTTCATAAACGGAAAGCTCCAGCATTTTAGGATCAATCATGATCATACGAATATCTTCAGCAGATGCTTTATATAGCAAACTTAGAATCATGGTATTGATAGCAACCGATTTACCTGATCCGGTCGTTCCTGCAACCAGTGCATGAGGCATTTTAGCCAGATCAGCCATTAACGGTGTTCCCGAAATATCCTTGCCCATCGCCAGTGTTAAATTGGATTTAGCTTTTTCAAATTTTCTGGAAACAATCAAATCCCTTAATGACACTAATTCTCTTTCTTGATTGGGAATTTCCAACCCAATCACTGATTTTCCCTGGATGACTTCAACAACTCTAACACTGGTCACAGATAACCCACGTGCAATATCTTTTGACAGTGAACTGACACGACTGACTTTAACGCCAGCAGCTAATTGCATTTCAAATCGGGTAATAACGGGCCCAGGATTCACTGCAACAACTTCAACTACAATATTAAAGTCCTGCAATACATTTTCAACCTGTCTGGACATTTCTTCCAAATCGCTTTGGCTATACCCTTTGCTGGTCACCATTCGTTTGTCCAGTAATTCTATCGGTGGCAAAGTCCCTTGATAATTACTGGCATCAAAATCTTCAATGGAGTCAATTTCTTCAGGCTGATCGTCTGAATTTGTTTCAATTCCCGTAGCTTCGATTGTGGGCTCGATTTTAATTTTTTTTCTTTTTTTAGCGGATGTTTTTACAGTTTTAACCTGACTGTATTCTTCCTGCTGCGGATTTTCTTCAAGTAATTTTTCTCGGGCTGATTTTTGTTTTTTCTCAAAGCTTTTATCTCGTTGCCGATCATAAAATTGATAAAACAATGAGGAAACATATTGAACAGCCAGCAAAGTCATTTTTCCTGTTTTATCAATCAGGTTGATCCAGGATAACCCGGTCAACAAAGTAATTCCTGCCAAAAAAGCCGCCAATAAAATTAAAGTAGCGCCTGAATTACCCAAAAAAATCAATAACCAATCACCTGTTTCCTGCCCTAAAATCCCTCCTGTACTTCGTGGTAACTCAATACCACTACGCACTAAATGCAGATTTAACAAAGCAGAGCCAGCAACCAGACTAAAAATAAATCCTAGAACTCGGAGAAACAGAGTAAAACGGGAGCTAGTCAGTTGCTTATATTTAAGATAGCCCAGACAAATCAAACTCAATGGCAGCATATAAGCCATCAAGCCCACCATACTGAGTAAAAAATCTGCCACCCAGGCACCCAGCATACCACTGGCATTTTGTATATCCTGAATCGAACCGCCATGTGACCAGCCGGCATCCTCGATATTAAAACTCAACAGGGAAATTAAAAAAAAACTGGCAATACTTAAATAGGCGAGAAGCATGACTTCTCTGATGCCACGTACTGTTTTCTCACTGATTACTGCAGACATAAATATCTCAAATAACTGAATTGAGGAATCCAAACTGCAATATTCTGATGCAGGCGTTTACAACTCGAACAGAATAAACAGTTTTTGATTTTAGGGATAATTCTATCGTTTAGATAAATTATAGATGAATCACAAAACAAATCATATATTAAATTAAATTTGTAATGTAAATCATTGATTAAATGAAATTTAACTCAATCAATTCGACTGATATCGTGTGGGGTCTACTATACCGGCCTTTTCAAAACCTTCTTTTCTTAAATGACAGGCATCACAATGGTTACAAGCGAAACCGGAATCATCAGCTGCATAACAGGAAACTGTCATCCGGTAATCTACAGCCAAAGAATGACCTAATTGAATTATATCTGCCTTGGTTAAATTGATTAAAGGCGCATGAATTTGTATTTCATTACCTTCAACACCGGTTTTGGTCGCAAGATTAGCCAATTTCTGAAAGGCCTGGATAAACTCGGGTCGACAATCAGGATAACCTGAATAATCGACTGCATTGACCCCTATAAAAATTTCAGGCACCTTTAATACTTCTGCCCAACCAAGCGCAAATGCCAGAAAAACGGTGTTTCTAGCGGGCACATAGGTTGCTGGAATTCCTTCAGAACCGCTTTCAGGCACAGCAATATTTTCGTCGGTTAAGGCGGATCCACCAATCGTTCCTAAGCCTAAATCAATAATTTTGTGTACAATCACTTCATAATTCAGCGCAATCTGCTTTGCTGCGTTCAACTCAGCATTATGTTTTTGACCATAATTAAAACTTAAGGCATAGCAATGATATCCTTGAGCTTTTGCTTTAGCCAGCACTGTAATTGAATCCAGTCCTCCTGATAGCAGAATGATAGCTTTTTTTTGCATAATTAGATGATTTACAGATGAAATAAATTGACTGATTTAGATGCGTGTCTATCTGAACGGTGAAAAATCAAGGGGACTATTTTCCAGCCACATCCCCCCAGAGCACTTTATGTAATTGGATTTGAAAACGCACTTGCAACTGATCCTGGATAATCCAGTCGGCTAATTGTTGAGAGGAAAGCATTCCATTAACAGGTGAAAATAATATTTCACAACGTTGAGTTAACTGATATTGATCCATGATAGATTTGCTCCACTCATAATCTGCCCGATCAGCAATGACAAATTTCACCTGATCATTCGAATCAAGATGTTCAATATTGCTATACAGGTTTTTTTTAGATTCAGCTGAAGCCGGTGTCTTAATATCCATTACGATACTGACAGCCGGGTGTATAGTAGAAATATCCATCGCCCCGCTGGTTTCCAACGATACTTCATACCCCTGTTCTATCAACATCTGCATCAGTAGTAGTGATTCAGTCTGAGCCAATGGTTCACCGCCAGTGACTGTCACAAACCGGGTTTGAAATTGCTGAACCTGACTAATAATATCTGATAAAACCTGCTTTTCACCGCTATTAAAAGCATAGGCTGTATCACAATAAACACAACGTAAAGGACAACCCGTCAAACGGATAAACACGGTTGGTAAACCGGTATATCTTGTTTCTCCCTGTAGTGAATAAAAAATTTCAGTGATGCGTAAGCTTTGTTCTGTCAAGGTTGAGCCATCCCAAGTTGTACTAATTTTTTTCGGGCTAAATGTTCTGCCGTAGTTCCAGGATAATCCAAAGTAATTTGAGTCAAATAATCTTTGGCTTTCGCCATATTTTTTTGATCAACTTCAATATAAGCGAGTTTCAATAAAGCATCGGGTACTTTGGGACTGGTTTTATATCGACTCAGTACGGTTTTAAAGGCTTTTTTTGCAGCCGAGTAATCTTTATTGACCTTATAGGCTTCACCTAGCCAATACTGGGAATTATCTGCGTATTCACCTTCAGGAAACAATTTCAATAACGACTTAAAAGCTGTTATGGCACGGCTGTTATGTCCGTTTCTTAAAGTCTCATACGCTTCCTGATACAATTCTTTCTGGCTCCTGGCAGGTTCCTTTTTTTGCTGTTCAACGCTATTTGCAGTTGTCGAATTTGCATTCACAGCGGCCACTGCCACTGGTTGAGCCACTGTATTGGGCAGTGCTGCCACGGCTTCGATGACTGGCTGGGTAGCCTCTGCCAATTGCTGAACCCGCTGATCAAGATCTTTATAGATATTTGACTGTCTTGTTTGTAAATTAAAAATGGTTTGCGACTGCTCTTCAACCTGCCCTCTTAATAGCTGTAATTCAGCTTGCATTTGCTCCATGCGTGCCAGAATTTCATACAATGAATTATTCGAAGGTAACCCTTTAGCATGTCCTGATTTGCCCGCCGGATAACTCGAATTATCAATGACAGGCGGTAAGGGATTGCTATTTGCCGAAAGCCACAAAGGGTAGATTAGAAAAAAAAATAAAGCCCATTTATTCATTTAGCCCCCTTGATAGGCAATTTCAACCCGTCTGTTCAATTGAAACGATGCATCGTCCAACCCAGGTGCAGCGGGTTTTTCTTCGCCATAACTGACAATTTCTATTTGATCGGCTGTCACACCTTGTGCCTTCATCATTCTATAGACTGCTTTAGCACGTTGTTCACCCAGAGCGATGTTATATTCTCTTGAACCTCGCTCATCAGCATGTCCACCCAAGATAATTTTTTGAGCGGGATGATAATTCAGATATTGGGCATGTGCCGCTATCACAGGCAAAAAATCCTGACGAATATTACTACTGTCATAACTGAAATAAATTGTGCTTTTAGATAAAGGATTATTCGGATCGCTAAATTCTGGCCCCAACTGTTGTGGGGTTAAATCTTCTCCAGACAATGCCTGAGTTTGAAAGGATTCCCCAGCCAAAGAATTATTCTGATTAAATGGACTGGTCGATGCATTTTCAGATTGATTTTGATTTAACTCATTTTGCAGCAGTTCATCCTGTTTTTCATCCGTTGAACTACAGGAAGATAAAAAAGCGGTTATTAATGCTAATGACAAAACCGTTTTGTATAAACTCATGTTAATTTCTCTCTGCTAATCAAAAAAATAGACGCTGGATACTCGGCAAACAGTTTCAAAAACTGCTTAAGGGGACCAGGCGGGTTCACGCACACTACCATTATTAAATGACAGGTTTTGCTGCAACCTGCCATCAATTGAAACTGCCGACAAAATGCTGCTTCCTTTAACCTTGGAAGTATATAACAACATGGCTCCATTCGGCGAAAAACTAGGGGATTCGTCATACTTTCCAGCGGTCAAAACATTGATGGTTTTACTGACTAAATCCATGACCGCAATTCGATAGTCCCCACGATTGGCATGAACCATTGCCAAAGATTGCCCATCGGCTGAAAAACGTGCTCTGGCATTATAGTCACCACTGAATGTGATACGTCTGGATCGCCCTCCCCGACTTGGAATTTGATACAACTGTGGTTTACCGCCACGATCCGAGGTATAGACGATACTGTTTCCATCAGGTGACCAGGCCGCTTCAGTTTCTATTCCAAAACTTTTAGTGAGTTTAAACAAGGCATTAGTTTCAAGATTTAAAATATAGATATCGGCACTGCCATCTTTTGATAAAGTCAAAGCCAGACGTTTATTGTCGGGTGAAAAGGCAGGCGCGCCATTAATGCCTGAAAATGCGGCAACACGTCTTCTTTGCCCCGTTGCCAATGTTTGAATATATATAGCAGAACGCTTGTTTTCAAACGATACATAAGCAATCTGTTTACCATCACTCGACCAGCTCGGTGACATAATCGGCTGTTTAGAACTGGCAATTGTAATAGGATTGAATCCATCCGCATCAGCAATAATTAACTGATATTTTTTATCAGACAGATTACCTGTTGTTGTAACATAGGCCAAATGAGTATTAAACACGCCAGGCCTGCCAGTCAACTTTTCGTAGACCAGATCACTGATATGATGAGCCGTTGCTCTGAGTTTATCTTTATTCACATTGAGCCGATAATTAAGTAATGCATGCTGCATATAGATATCGATTAAACTAAACTCAACCTGATAAGTGCTGTTTTGCTGGCTGATTCTGCCAATAACAATATATTCCTGACCTAATACTTTCCAGTTTTTGTATCTGACTTCATGTAACTGCTGAGGAAGAGACAACATGTTATTGGCAGATAGAGTTTTAAACTGCCCGGTTCTATACAAATTGGCACTGATCACATCAGCAATGTTAACGGGCGCCTGATTTGCATTTCCTGTCCAGCCAAATGGAACAACAGCCACAGGCATGGTGGTCTCCACACCTTGTGTGATCTCTATGGTTAATTCAGCCTGAGCAATCGAAAACCAGGACACTATGAAACCGATTAAAATGAATTTAGAGAATAATGGCTGCATTTTATATGGTGTTGAAATAGACATGTAATGATTTCGGATAATTCTTTCTGTTTCCGACCGAGAGTTATTCCGGTTTAAATTTAAATGTAAATATTCTGAATTGTTGATTAAATAAAATTTTATCGTCAGGCACCGGCAATGGCGAAGCTTTTCTCACGGCATTCTCAGCAGATCGATCAAAAACATTATCTCCACTACTCTGACTGACCTGTACATCCATCACATCACCACTGGCCAGCAACTTGACACGCACGGTGCATTGTAATCCAGATCTGGAACCAACAGGCCTTATCCATTGCTGATT
>SPJK01056514.1_pt1 | contig 14290 bp, 14 predicted proteins | sample 3741771 | NCBI WGS metagenome assembly SPJK01 (sample SAMN10925997, study PRJNA522277) | cold seep metagenome | isolation source: Elba SIP-enriched marine methane seep metagenome, extraction at timepoint T2 | place: Italy: coast of Elba, Mediterranean Sea | reverse complement strand
GTCGATCCAGGATACGCGTCCACAGGGTGAGCCGTCGCCGCAATCTTCAATCGTCACCGTCGAGGTTTTGGCCTGGGTTAAATAGGTTCCGAACACGTCGTGTCCGTTCTGGGCCTGCGCGGCCCCTCCGAACATCACGGCACACATGGCCAATCCTGCAATTCTGATCATACGCCTCTCCCTTTTCGCACTCACTCACCATAGCGTTATGGCTGCATGTGACAGATTTTCCACCTTCACAGACATTAAACCTCGTTTACCTTCTCTGAGATGATTCACATGGTGAAACTCTGCGTCGGCGCCGATGATGCGGCGGATATTGAGCGGTGGCAGCAACGCTTGCTGAAAACCTCGCCCTATCCGTTTCATCACACGCGGATGGTGCCGAAGCGCGGCGCGGAGTTGAGCGATGGCGGATCAATCTACTGGGTGACGAAAGGGATCATTCTGGTTCGGCAAAAAATCGCGGACGTGCGTGAGATCACCGATCGCGGTGGCCGCAAGGCGTGCGAATTGGTTTTCGATCCCGAACTTGTGCCAGTTGAGCCGACACCGAAACGCGCCTTTCAGGGGTGGCGTTATCTCAAACCCGAAGATGCACCGACAGATCTGAATGCCGGATCGGGCACAATCGAATTGCCCGCGAACTTGCGGGCGAAACTGCGCGACGCGATGGTCTGGTAGTTCCGCTGACTGACTGGTCTGAAGCGCGGCGCTCTGCGCCGGCAAACTGTTCTCCATGGCGCGCTATTTCTTCATGAAGGCTTTGATCCGATCATGCATATCCGGGCCAACCCCTTCATTTTCCATCACTTCCCATTGCAGCCCGGAATCGAGAGGATCGTTATCGGTAGCTTCGAGGAGGCGCTTATTGGCGGCATGGGAAAAGCTGGAATTGGCCAGAATTGGGTCTGCAAATAACGTGCGCAGTTCCACCTCGAACGTTGCATCCGCCAGGACCGCTTCGCAGAGGCCTATTTCGAGTGCCATTTCGGCGCGGACGGTTTCGGCGGTGAACATCAGGCGTTTGGCAGCGGCAATCCCGATCCGGCGCGGCAGGCGCTGGCTCATGCCCCAGATCGGTGTCAGCGCCCATTTGGCATGCGTATCGGCGAATTTCGCCGACTCCGCAGCGACAATGAAATCCGCGGCGAGCGCAACTTCCAACGCGCCCGTATAGCAATGCCCATGAACCGCGGCGATCACCGGCTTGGGGAGTTTTTCCAGCATGCGAAGGGTCTCAGAATGCCAGCCCGGAGACGGAACTTTCTCGCCTTCGGCAATGTCGCCGAGGTCATGTCCGGCAGAGAAGCACTTGCCGGCGCCGCGGAGAATGACGCAGCCAATGGAATCGTCTTTTTTCAGGTCAATCACATGCTGACGAAGCTCGCGAAACATCCCGACGGTCAGTGAGTTGAGCTTATCGGGCCGGTTCAAGGTCAGCCAGCACAGCCCGTTCTCGTCTTTGCGGGTCACCAATTCAGCCATGTTTTCCTCCTGCAGGATCTGCGTTTCCGGCGCAGCATGCATGCCTCACCCGGGGTCCGCATAGACCCTATTCCGATTCTGGCCCTAGGCTTTCGCGAGGACAGCCTCTTATGTAAGGATCGTGAAAACTGCGCAGAGACCGCAAAAGGAGAGCGCCAAGTGGCTGATACAGAGTATAACCCGCCAAAAGTCTGGACCTGGGACAAGGAAAGCGGCGGACGCTTTGCCAATATCAACCGGCCTATTGCGGGCCCGACGCAAGACAAAGAGCTGCAAGTCGGCAAGCATCCTCTCCAGCTCTATTCGCTGGGCACTCCGAACGGGGTGAAGGTCACCATCATGCTCGAAGAGCTGCTTGCGGCAGGTCATTCTGGCGCTGAATATGACGCCTGGCTGATCAATATCCAGAACGGCGACCAGTTCGGCTCGGGCTATGTCGACATCAATCCGAACTCGAAAATCCCAGTCATGGCGGATCACACCACGGACCCGGTGACACGTGTGTTCGAGAGTGGATCGATCCTGGTCTATCTTTCAGAAAAGTTTGACGGCGCTTTCATTCCGAAAGACCACAAAGGCCGTACCGAAGCGATGAACTGGTTGTTCTGGCAAATGGGGTCTGCGCCATTCCTTGGGGGTGGCTTCGGCCATTTTTATGCCTACGCGCCGACCAAGATGGAATACCCGATCAACCGCTATGCGATGGAAGTGAAACGCCAGATGGACGTGCTCGACCGCCATCTTGCTGACAATGAATTTTTGGCAGGCAGCGAGTATTCGATCGCAGATATGGCCACCATGCCGTGGTACGGATCGATGGCCAAAGGTATCCTCTACGAGGCTGCTGAATTTCTCGCTGTGCATGAATACAAGAACGTGATCCGCTGGACCGACCAGTTGATGAAACGTCCCGCTGTTCAGCGCGGCCAGATGGTCAACCGTGTCTGGGGCGAACCCGAACGCCAACTGCCCGAACGCCACGATGCCAGTGATTTCGAACTGCGCACGATGGACAAACTGCAACCGACTGAAGAGGGTTAGGCGAGGACGCCTAAAGCAAATCCCCGCCAGCCGCGGCCGCTGTTGTTCCATCCTTCTTGAACGCGCGGATAACATTCTTGCCGGTGATCCATTTGTGCACTTCGTCTGGGCCATCGACCAGGCGTTGTGATCGGATGTGGGTGTACCAGGCGGCCAGCGGTGTGTCGGTGGAATAGCCGAGCGCGCCGTGCAGCTGGATCGCGGTGTCGACAACTTTTTGGACCATATTGGCGAGGAAGACTTTGGCGATGCCGTTCTCCTGGCGAATATCGAGGCCATTCTCAGCCTTATAGGCGATGTGCATCAGCATCAGGCGAGCGATATAGAGTTGGCTTGCGCACTCAGCGAGCATGAACTGAACGCCTTGCCGGTCTTCCAGACCGGTGCCAAACGTTGAGCGCTGGGTGACATGCGCCGTAGCGAGATCGAGCGCGCGCTGGGCCATTGCGACATTGTGCATGCCGTGGCGCAGACGGCCATAGGCGAGGCGGTGCTGGCCCATGGCAAAGCCCTGACCTTCGCCGCCGAGCAGGTTTTCTTCTGGCACGACGAGATTATCGATCGCGATTTCGCAATGCGCGGCGCCCATCTGTTCAGCGATCTCGCTGTGTAAGGCCATGGTCGGAATGTTGCGCAGGATCTTGTAGCCAGGGTTGGGCAGCTCGACGATGAAGGTCGAGAATTGCTGGTGGCGCGGGGCGTCGGGATTGGTCTTGGCCATGACCACTGCAATGTCAGCGACATTGGCGGAGCTGGAGAACCATTTTTCGCCGTTCAGGACATAATTGCCTTTGCCGTCTTTTTCCGCGCGGGTTTGCATGCCGGTCGCGTCGGCGCCCGCGGCTTTCTCGGTCATCGAATAACAGATGCGCTTTTCGCCATTGAACAGCGGTTTCAGGAATTTCTCTTTCTGAAAATCGGTGCCGTGGGCGAGCAAGGTCAGCATGGTCGCGTCATCCGGGCCCTGGCTGTTCATTGACAGCGCTCCGAGATGGCTTTGGCCGAGCTCCATCTGGACCAGTGCATTGGCCAGCGGACCGAGGCCCATGCCGCCATGTTCTTTCGGGATGAAGGGCAGCCACAGGCCCTGCGCCCGCGCTTTCTTGCGCAAGTCGGCGATTACCTTGTCCAGGGCGTCGCCATCTGTGAGGCGTTTTTCAGCCGGGATGCATTCGTCTTGCACCCATTGCCGGACCCGCGCGCGGACCTCTTTTGCATCATCTGGAGTTACAAAATCAATCGCCATGGTCGGGTCCTTCGAAATGAGTTGGGGTTGAGATCAGATCGCGTCGCCTAAAGCGCCTGTTCAAAGATCCGTTCATAATCGCCTTGTTCCGCCGGGCGGGCATTGCCGCGGTGTGCGAGGTCATTGAGTGCATACTCGACGATGCCGGGGCCGTCTGATGAGGCCACGCCGATGGCTGAAAGCGTGGATGGGATGCCGAGATCTTCGTTCAGTTTCGCGATCGCATCACCAAGATCCGCAGTGTCAGACAGACCCATGGCAAACCGCAGGCGTGCATACTTTTCCGGCGCCGCGCCGTCATTGAACCGCAGCAAATGCGGCAGGAAGATCGCGTTGAGCGTTCCGTGATGCAGTTTCTTCTCTTTCAAGCGGCCCGCCGCATGGCTGAGGGCGTGGACAGAGCCGAGGCCTTTGGTGAAGGCGAGGGCGCCTTCATAACTCGCCATCATCATGTTCCAGCGCGCGTCCTTGTCCGATCCATCCGCAACAGCGCGCTTCAAGGCGCCGGTCTTGATGGCGCGGTTCAAGCCGTCATAGCCGATGCCCTCCGCAGGTGGATTCACTGCCGGGGTGAGCACCGCCTCGATACAATGGGTGACCGCGTCCATACCGGTCGCGGCCGTCAGCAGCGGCGGCAGGCCGAGCGTCAGGTCAGGATCGCAAATCGCAGTCGACGGGATCAGGTGCGGGGAGGCGAAGGTTTCCTTGCGGCCATTATTCATCGTCGTGATCATGCCGACGGAGACCTCTGAGCCGGTCCCGGCCGTGGTCGGGACTGCAATCAGAGGCGGAAGCTTGCCAATATGTTTCGCGCCGCCTGTGATCGCCGCATATTTTTCCAATGGACCACCCTGACTGGCGAGCAGGCCAACCGCTTTGGTCAGGTCCATGGCGGAGCCGCCACCGAGGGCGACGAGGCCGTCTGCATTGGCGGCATTGTACTGCTCCGCAACCGAGATGGCTTGATCTTCGGTTGGGTTTGCCACCGTGTCCGCGAATACAGCGCCGGGCTCCATGCCGAGATTTTCCAGGATCGTATCGAGCAGGCCAACCGCCTTGATCCCAGGATCGGTGATGATCATTGGGCGCGACACGCCGAATCCGGTGAGCGTTTTGCCGAGCTGCGCGATCGCGCCATGGTCGAAGATACATGTGGTCAGAAGATTGATTACAGGCATGGCGCGCGCTCCGGTCTGGTTATTTTTTGTTCGCCGCTTAGAAAGCCCAGACAGCGGCGCAGGGCAATCACTGTCCTAGCGGCATCGTGACAAAGAGGAGCAGACATGGCGGGACTGGGGATAGGAATACTGGGCGCAGCCAGGATTACGGAAATGGCATTGGTCGATCCGGTGAAAGTTATCCCGCAATGCCGGCTGATGGCCATCGCAGCGCGCGACCGGCAGCGGGCGGAAGTCTATGCCGAACGCCACGGCGTCAAACAGGTTTTTGACGGTTACGACCAGGTCATCGCCGCAGAGGCTGTTGATCTGATCTACAATCCTCTGCCCATCAATCTGCATGCGGAATGGACAATCAAAGCGCTGGAAGCAGGCAAGCATGTGCTTTGCGAGAAACCGTTTGCAATGAATGCCGGAGAGGCCCGGGCCATGCTGGCCGCCGCCGAGAAGAGTGGCAAACGCCTGATCGAAGCGTTCCACTACCGCTACCATCCAGCTTTCCAAACCTGCCTCGACTGGATCGCTGCGGATGAGATTGGCGAGCTGCGTGAGATTCAGGCGACCTTCAATGTCGCCATCAAGGACAATGGAACCGAGATCCGGCACCGGGTCGAAACCGGCGGCGGCGCGATGATGGATCTGGGATGTTATCCGCTGCATTGGGCCTTGAGCTTTGTCGGCGCTGGACCGAGCGATATCCGTGCGACCGCGGACCTCACGAAAACGGGCGTCGATGAGACGATGACCGCAGACTTGAGTTTTGCGTCGGGCGTCAATGCGCATCTCCAAGCCAGCATGAAGGCTGGCGAACCGTTTCGCGCGGATATGACACTGATCGGCTCAAAAGGGGAGATCGACTTCATCAATCCACTCGCGCCGCATCATGGCCTGGTGCCAGGCAGGTTGCGAACAGCTGCTGGCCGCGAAGCAGAGATCAGTCCGATCTCGACTTATACCTGGCAACTGGCAGCGGTCCTGCGCGGGGTCGAAACCGGCGAAGGCTTGCCAACCGAAGGCGATATGATTCTGCGCCAGCAAGAGGCCCTGGACGGAATTTATGATGCGGCGGGCCTGCACCATTTGCGGTATCTGTAAATCATGGCTTGACAATAGTGTATCAAATGAGACATTATTGTCTCATGAACAATTCTATACGGCCAACCTCGCGCGATGCGATCATAGACGCGGCCTTCGCGGTGCTCAGCAAAGACCCGAGCGCAGCGTTGTCCGATGTGGCGACGCTGGCCGGGGTCGGTCGCGCCACCCTGCATCGACACTTTGCCAGCCGCGAAGACCTTGTCCGCGCCCTTGCCAGGATTGCCATGGCGGACATGGAAGAAGCGGTTGAGGCGGCCTGCGCGCACGTTGAGTCCTATTCTGAAGCGACGCGAAAATCGCTTCACGCTCTGATTCCGCTCGGTGATCGTTTCGGCTTTCTCGAACTTGAACCCCTGGATGATGATCCGGCATTCAAGCGCGAGTTTGACCGCCAGCAGCGCGAAACCGCCGAAATGATCGATGGCGCCAAGCGTGAAGGCCTGTTCGACAAATCCGTTCCGACCGCATGGATCGTGCAGGCGTTCGACCACTTGCTGTACGCTGGCTGGGAGAGCGTCAAAGCCGGCGAAGCGACACCCGATCAGGCCGCCGATCTTGCCTGGCGAACCCTCAAATCTGGACTTGGAGTAGAAAAATCATGACGGCAGAAACCCTTGCTCAGTATGGCACCTATTTCGATGACGCGTTTTTTCTGCTCGGCGGTGCGATCCTCGCCATCGAGTTAATGAAGGGTTGGTTCACCGGCTCAATGAAAGGGCGCGAACTGCTCGATATGGTGGCCAGTGCTTCGACGCAGATCCCGAGCCTTCTGGTCGAAATCTTCCTGATGTCATTCCTGTATCTTGGAATGGTGATTGTCGCCGACACGTTTGTGACCTGGCAGATGCCAAACACGATCTGGACCGCCGCGCTGGCAATCCTGGCTTGCGATTTTGTGTACTATTGGGAGCACCGGATTGCCCATGAAGTTCGCCTGCTCTGGACCCAGCACGCGGTGCATCATTCGTCGCGGGAGATGAATGTTGTGGTCAGCATTCGATTCGGCCCTTTCGAAGGCTTCGCGTCCGCATTCCTGCATTTCCCGCTGATCTTTCTCGGCTTCCCGCCCGCATTGGTGTTTTTCGGGATCATCATCGTTCTGGCGTACCAGACCTGGATCCATACAGAACTGATCGGCAAGCTCGGCCCGCTAGACGGTTTCCTGAACACGCCGGCCAATCACCGGGTCCACCATGCTTGCGACGAGAAATATATCGACAAGAATTATGGCGGCATCCTGATCATATGGGACCGATTGTTCGGAACCTATCAAGCCGAGGAAGAAGCCCCGACCTATGGGCTGAAGCGCGACTATGACAGAGTGAACCCGCTCTCTGTCTGGATTTCAGAATGGCCCGGCGTGTTCTCCGATCTCAGGAAATCGAACAGCTTCGGTGAGAGCTGGATGTATCTCTTCGGCCCGCCAGGATGGCAACCAAGAGCGAAACAGCAACCGGCAAGGCAGGCGCCCGCGGACGCTTAGGCGGCGTCTGCCAGGTGCCCGGTTTTCACATAGATGAGGCATCCTTCATCAGACCAGGGCGTGTGCTTTGATCCGTGCGGGCTGCGGATCCAGGTTCCGGCAGGATAATCGCCGAATTCATCCTGGAAGATGCCGTCCAGGACGAGGATTTCTTCGCCGCCCCAATGTTGATGCGGCAGAAATTTCGTCCCTGGCGCCCAGCGCACCAGCGCCGCACTTTCGGTGCCATGGCTGTGCAATGGCAGGACGCTCAGTCCCGGAACCTGCCCCGGCAGGAATTCAGCGCTGTGTGTCTCGATGGCTTTCTGTTCCGTGTCGGCTTCGTCAAACTGATGTAGCTTCACAAAAATTGTGCAGCCGTCTTTTGAATGCGGCGTATGCTTTGATCCGATCGGATTGCGCACATAGGTGCCAGCCGGATAGTCGCCATGTTCATCGGAAAATACGCCTTCGAGTACGAAAAACTCCTCACCGCCGCCATGCGTGTGTTCGCTGAAGTAGGAGTCTGGCGCATAGCGGACAATCGAGGTGGCGCGGGCCACTTCCTCACCAATGCGATCGAGCATCTGGCGATCAACACCGGCCATCGGAGAGGCGACCCAATCGCGGTCTTCCGGGCGGAGCACCACGCGCTCATCAAAATCTGCATTCAGTCTCATTTCGGTCTCCTAATGTCCGCGGGTCTCGGTCAGGCGCGCCAGAAAAGCCGTCGTCGCCTGGTCAAACCCGGTGATGTTTTCGGCGGCGCGCGCGATCAGCTGAGCGCCTTCCATCAGCGCGAGCGTGGCCCGCGCCTCTGCTTCCGGGTCGGTTATGCCGGACACGGTACCGTCCTTCGACGCCTCAAGATAAACCCGGTGCAACCATTCGGCGCTGTCTTGATGAAAGGCGTTCAAGCGATCCAGTACAGGCGCGGCGAGACTGCCGCGACCGGCACTCATCGCCACGCACAGGCAAAGCTGCGATCCGCCGGCCAGGGCTTTGCGATAGAGCGCATGATAGGCCCGCAACTTGTCTGCAGCGTTTGATTTTACTGCAGCGATCTGTTCGAGCGACTTGCTGAATTGGCCCGCATAGCGTTCGATCAGCGTGAACGCCAGGTCAGCTTTCTTCGGGAAGTGATGGTGGATGCTCGCTTTGCGAATGCCGACATCACGGGCCAGATCGGCGTAAGAGAAGCCATCATAGCCGCGTTGCCGGGCGGCTGTCTCGGCGCTGTTCACGAGGGCGGTTCTTGTGTCCATGGCGCCCTACCTAGTAGTAGGTTGGATGGTTTTCAAGAGGACTCATCTGATCGCTTGACAATTTGAGGCCTCTGCCGCCCTTTGCAGACATATTTCTGAGTAGAGGCAAATCCCCGTGACATCTCCTATTCTATCGGTCCAGGACCTGAAGGTTGAGTTTGATACGCCCGACGGTGCGGTCAAGGCAGTGAAGGGGATCAGCTTTGATGTCTCCGCCGGTGAATGCCTCGGCATTGTTGGCGAGTCGGGTTCAGGAAAGAGCCAGACGGTGCTCGCGGCGATGGGGCTTCTCGCCGATAACGGAACCGCCACGGGCTCGGTTATGTTTAACGGCACCGAGATGCTGACGGCCGATGCGCGGACGCTGCGCGAGATTCGCGGTGACCGCATGTCGATGATTTTTCAGAATCCGTTGACCAGCCTGACCCCGCACATGACGGTCGGTGCGCAGATGCGCGAAGTGTTGAAATTGCACAAGGGTTTGAGAGGCGAGGACGCCAATAAGGTCTGCGTCGACTGGCTTGAACACGTCCGCATTCCGGAAGCGCGCCGACGTATGGATCAGTTCCCGCATGAACTCTCCGGCGGTATGCGCCAACGCGTGATGGTGGCAATCGCCATGCTGTGCGGTCCGCAGCTGCTGCTCGCTGACGAACCAACCACAGCGCTGGATGTAACGGTCCAGGCGCAAGTGCTGGACCTGATGGACGATCTGAAGCGCGACACAGATACGGGCATCGCGCTGATTACGCATGATATGGGCGTCGTCGCGCGCATGTGTGACCGGGTCGTCGTGATGCGTTATGGCGAGATTGTCGAAACCGGCTCGATTGACGATATTTTTTACAACCCGCAGCACGCGTATACAAAAATGCTGCTCGACGCAGTGCCGCGCATCGACCAGCCAAACCGTCCCGGACGGCCGACGCTCGGGCCACCGCCAGCAGCTGAGATCGAACCTATTCTGAGCGCTGATGAGCTGAAAGTGCACTTCCCGATCAATATTGGCGGCGGCCTGTTTGGGAAGACTAAACCGCTGAAAGCCGTCGACGGCGTCAGTTTTGATCTCAAGCCCGGCGAAACATTGGGCGTGGTCGGTGAGAGCGGATGCGGTAAGTCGACCTTGGCGCGCGCGGTTCTCAAACTGGTCCCGCAAACGGCCGGAACAGTTGCCTGGATGGGGCGGGATATCTCCAGCGCAGATCGCAAGACCATGAACGGCTTGCGCGCTGATCTGCAAATCGTCTTCCAGGATCCGATGGCCAGCCTCGATCCACGCATGACCATTGGCAACTCGATCGCCGAGCCGCTCACGGTGCACGAACCTCAGTTCGGCAAAGCAGAACGCGAAGAAAAAGCCCGTGAGATCATGCCGAAAGTCGGGCTCGACCCAGCGCTGATCAATCGCTATCCGCATGAGCTGTCCGGCGGGCAGAATCAGCGGGTCGGTATCGCCCGCGCGATGATCCTCGGACCGAAACTGGTGGTTTGTGACGAGGCTGTGTCGGCGCTGGATGTATCCGTGCAGGCGCAGGTCGTGGACTTGCTGATCGAGCTTCAAAAGGAGCTTGGGCTGGCAATGATCTTTATCAGCCATGATCTGTCTGTTGTGCGGGAAATCTCGCACCGAGTGATGGTGCTCTATCTCGGCAAAGTGGTTGAGCTGGCCGGCCGTCAGGAAATCTACGAAGACGCGCGCCACCCGTATACCAAAGCGCTCATTTCGGCGGTGCCGAACCCTGATCCAAAAATGGAACGCGCGCGGGAACGGGTCAAACTACAAGGCGATTTGCCAAGCCCACTGGATAGCCGGGCACCGCTGCGCTTCCTGAAGTCACAAGTGATTGATGATGCCGACGCGCAGCAATATGCCCCGAAGCTGATCGAAATCGCTCCGGGGCATTTGGTGGCTGAGCATGACCCGTTCGAGGGTTTGGGAGGTCCACGGGCCTAAGGACAGCTCAGCCTGAGCTTGTGTGAGTGCGCCTATTTTGAGCAGAGGACGTCGGTCAGATTGCGGCGGCCGCGATCGGCATAGACGGCTCGGCCAAGTCCCATGTCACGGCAGAACTGATTGGCGTTGCCACGGCCAACCGGGACCCGGTCGCCATAGGCGTCGCGAGGACGTGGAAAGAACACGGTTCGGCGTCCATCAATGCCCTGATTGTGGGCGTGATGATTGCCACGTCCGCGTCGGCCATAGTCCTGGTCACGGTCGCGGCGATGTCCGAAACGACGCGGCGTCCCGTTCAGCGGACGCATCGAGCTGATATTATCGTTCATCCGAAACGTGCTGAGATGCGCGGTCGGGCCGTCGATCACGGCGCATCGCCCGCGAAAATCAGGATGCTCACAGACTTCCCAGGTACCTCTGACTTCAATCGACGAGACCGTGTCATTGAAGCCAAGCTCGTCCAGATTATAGACAGGGCCGTCGACCGCCAGGGCAGCGCCGCGAAAGTCTGGGTGTACGAAAATAACGGCTTCACCGCCGCGGGCCCGGTCACCATATTTGCCAGCGGCAGCGGGCAGGGCGGCGGCGGTGGTGACGGTCGCGGCGAGTGCGAGCGCTTTCAAAGCACGAGACATATATGGGTCCTTTCAATTGTTGAAAGGACCCTAGGAAAGGTAATCTGAACGCGTCGGGAGGCGCGCTTTCAGGTTGCGTTCAGATTATTCGGCGGCTTTCATCAGGCCTTGCATTTGACTGATCCACGCCAACCAGGCCTTGCGCCCGGCTTTGGTCAGGTGGACGCGGGTTTGCGGGCGACGCCCGACAAACCGTTTCTCCTGCTCGACATACCCGGCTTCTTCGAGTTTGCGCAGGTGAGTGGAGAGATTGCCATCGGTTGCGCCAACCTTGTCTCTGAGCTCGCCAAAGATTGCCGGGCTGACGGTCGACAGGTAAGCCATGACGCCGAGGCGCAAACGGCCATGGATGACCTCATCGATCTGAGAATGGTCGAAAGGTTTTTCTTCGTCTGACATGAATGCCCCCTTTCTAGATGACGCTGCGCGGTTCCTGCCGCAGCATAATCAATCCGGGCACGAACACGGTTAGAAAGGCACCGAGCGAGGCGACGGCCCAGATCTCAGTTGAGCCATCAAACCAAATGGCGAGGACAATCATCGCCAGCGCTCCGAACCCGGCATAGGTCTGAACCCTTGTCTTACCCATGATCCCGGTTGTGATCAGGCCGACGCCATAGATTGCAAACACGATCGGCAATGAGCTCTCAAAGCCCGGGGCGGTCACGCCGGTTTGGAATGACTTGACGATCAGCGCGATGAAATAGGCAAACAAGGCAAATCCACCCGCCATCCAGACCGTCGCCTCTGAGCGATTGCCAACAGAGTTGCCGCCCGGCTTGCCGCGCAGCGTGCGAACGAGAATTGCTTGTCCAGCGATCCCCAGAACCATGAAGGATCCCCAAATCCAGGCGAAGGCCATATCTGGCCATCCGAACAGGTTTGCAGCGGTGGCGTAGTGCAGAAAATAGGCTGTGCCGGCCAAGGCACCCCACATGGTCAGGAAGCGGCCACCCAGAAGCGGCGCGCGCTCCCCGGCTTCGACAAGGTCCCGGACATAAGCGAGATCTTCGCTGAGAGATGTTTGATTCATTTCGAACTCCAATAACTTTGAAATACAAAGTAGTGTGTAGTTTCAAAGAGTCAAGATGAGGCCTATCCTCGCGGCCCCCTTGGCGTGGGCGTTGACGGCGTTAGGTTAAGCGCAAAGACAATCAGACATTGGGGAAACGACCTTGCCAGACGCTGCCAACCTGCCGCCCTTTCGACCGCTTGCGCAAAAGCAGCCGGATATTGAGTGCACGCGAAAACCAGACGGCACGGTCTATCTGAAACAGCGCCATGCGCCGGGCGACCGGCCACGTTCGGTGCCGCACGCGCTGGCGACACGCGCCGAGATGCACCCGGATCGCGACTGGTTGAAACAGCGCAATCCTGAAACCGATCAGTGGGAAGTGATCACCTATGGCGAAGGTCATCGGCGCACCCGGGCTCTGGCACAGGCATTCCTGGACATGGGCGCTGGTCCTGATGCTCCGGTGATGATCTTGTCCGGCAACTCGATCGAGACCGCTCTGGTCATGGTCGCGGCGATGACGATCGGCGCACCGGCCGCCCCGATTTCCGTGCCTTATTCACTGATGTCGACAGATTTCGCCAAGCTGAAACATTGTTTCGGTGCGGTGCAGCCGAAAGTGATTTTCGCGGCGCAGCTGCCGCCTTTTGAACCAGCGATCAATGCACTTGGCGATCATGGCTGTACCGTCATCACCGCCGACAGCGCGAATGGTGCGGTGTCCTATCACGGTCTGCTCGATACAGCCGTGACCCCCGCGGTCGATGCCGCGCTCGACGGCCTGACAGATGATACGGTCGGCAAATACCTGTTCACGTCCGGCTCGACCGGCATGCCGAAACCCGTGCCAACCACGCAGGGCGCGATGTGTTCAATGATTGGCGGTGTTGAAGGCCTGCGCGATGATGCGCGTGACCCGGAATATGATCCGGACGCGGTCGACAATGTGCTCGACTGGCTGCCCTGGAACCATATTTCCGGCTCGAATGTAAACTTCAATGGCGCGTTGTGGACCGGCGCGACGTTCTGGATTGATGGCGGTAAACCGACCCCTGCTTTGTTCGGGGAAACCATTCGCAACGTGCTCGACTGCAAGCCGTCCACCTTCGGGACTGCGCCGATTGCGCTCGCTATGCTGGCTGAAGCGATGGAAGAAGATGAGGCATTGCTGCACGCCTTTTTCGCCAATATGCGCTCCATCGGCTATGGAGGCGCGACGCTGTCCGATGATCTGTATGACCGCCTTCAGGCGCTTGCGATCAAGGCCACAGGACGCCGGATTCCGATTATCACCATGTATGGCGCAACCGAAACGCAAGGCATTACGGTTGTGCATTGGGAAGTCGAGCGGGTCGGCCTGATCGGACTGCCTTTGCCGGGCCTGACGCTGAAACTTGTACCGACCATGGGCAAGTTGGAAGTTCGCGTCAAAGGTGAAACCGTGATGCCGGGCTATCACAACTTGCCGGAGAAGAATGCCGAAGTGTTCGACGAGGAGGGCTTTTACTGCCTCGGCGACGCCGCGAAGTTTGTCGATGAGGATGACCCGAACAAGGGCATCATCTTTGACGGCCGGGTCGGGGAGGACTTCAAGCTTTCCTCGGGTACATGGGTCAGTGTCGGCGTGCTGCGTCCTGACCTGGTCGCGGGTTGTTCGCCACTGGTCTTTGACGCGGTGATTTGCGGGCAGGACAAGAATTTCATTGGCGCCATGTTCTGGCCCTCGCCTGCTGCGTTTGAGGATTATGTCAAAGCCGCCAGCGGCGACCAGGTGGCGGCCTTCATGCAGCTCAACAAAGACCTGGCCACCAAAGTTGCGGCCTTCAACGCTGCGGAGCCAGGGTCATCGCGGCGGATCAAACGCTTCCTGATCATGACTGAACCGCCGAGCATTGATAAGGGTGAAAT
>SPJK01099768.1_pt1 | contig 14297 bp, 15 predicted proteins | sample 3741771 | NCBI WGS metagenome assembly SPJK01 (sample SAMN10925997, study PRJNA522277) | cold seep metagenome | isolation source: Elba SIP-enriched marine methane seep metagenome, extraction at timepoint T2 | place: Italy: coast of Elba, Mediterranean Sea | reverse complement strand
GTTGACGTGAATTATGAGATTGTTTTGCTAACTATGCAAGTTTTCATGTATTTCTGGTGTAATTTGGCGATTTTATCGCTTAATTCCTCGATGTTTCCGTTGTTTTCAACAAGATCATCTGCCATCTGAATACGGGTTTGACGTGGTGTTTGCGCGGCAATAATGTTGTTGATTTGCGTTTTGTTTAGTTGACTGCGGGACTGTACGCGCGCGACTTGTGTTGCTTCAGCACAATCAATGGTTAAAATGCGGTCGATAATTGAAAGGTAGGGACTCTCTTGGTCGAGTAGTGGAATCACTAAAATGGCATAAGGCGCTTGCGTATATTGTGCAAGCTGGTCCACAGCTTCTTTGTAAATAGCGGGATGTAAAATGGTATTGAGTTGCGCTAGTGCGGTTTTGTCATTAAACACTAGGTCACGCATTTTACCGCGATCCAAGGCGCCATCTTTTGCCACATAAGATGGACCAAAAGTGTCAACAATGGCATCAAGCACTGGATTTTTGGCTGCGGTTAATTGGTGGGAAATGATGTCTAAATCAACAATAGGCACGCCTAGCTGCGTAAACACCAGCGCTGCTGCTGATTTGCCGCTACCAATACCGCCTGTTAATGCAACTGTAAAGCCCTGTTTACGCATGGTGTTAAATCAAATAAAGGCTGCTAAGTTGTTTGCCGAAGAATAATGCAGCGATGCCGCCCAGTGCTAAAAAGGGACCGAATGGAATCGCCGTATTACCCGATTTTCCTTTCAAGGCAATCAGCGCGATACCAATGGTGGCGCCTAAGGCAGAGCTTAATAACACAACCGCTGGGAGTAGTTGCCAACCAAACCAAGCGCCAATGGCTGCCAGCAGTTTGAAATCGCCGTAACCCATGCCTTCTTTGCCTGTGACCAGTTTAAATAGCCAATAGATAGACCATAAAATCAAATAGCCCGCCATCGCACCAATAACAGCAGCGCTTAAGTCAGTAAAGCCACTGTTTAAGTTAAATAACAGTCCTAGCCAAAGTAGCGGCAATGTAATGTCGTCTGGTAAAAGCTGTGTGTCAAAGTCGATAAAAGTTAGGGTGATTAGTGCCAATGTCAGCAACCATGCGAATAGCGTGATATGGGTATAGCCAAATTGATAAGCAACCAGCCCTAGCAGTGCGCCAGTTAGCGCTTCTACAAAAGGATAACGCATGCTGATTTTTGTTTGGCAGCCTTTACATTTTCCACCTAAAAGTAAATAGCTAATAACAGGAATGTTTTCCCATGCGCTGATGGCGTGGTTGCATTTAGGACAGGCGGAGCGCGGCGTTGCTAATGTCAGTTTTTCTTGCGTTGGCGCAGCTTCTCCTTGCAATTCTGCACAGTTGCGGTGCCATTCTCGCTCCATCATTTTGGGTAGCCTATAAATGACGACATTCAAAAAGCTACCAATTAATAAGCCAAGTACAACGGACAGCCCGATAAAAATAGTAGGGTGACTGCCGAGTGTGTGTGACAAAGGCTGTAAAAAATCAAACATAGTGTTCTCGCGGTTGTGTAAACTTTTCGTATCATCTCACCGTTATTTAAAGTGTGCAACGATGTAAAATGGCATGCAACCTGCTTGAAAAAAATAGGAGTGCCCGCATTTAAGTATTGTAAGCATGAATAGTAAAGGAAATAGCATATGACTGACCATGAAGATTTATTAGCAGAATTGGCTGATTTGGCTGGCGCTGATGATGAGGCTGCGGCCAAATGGAATGAGCCTATTATTTGCCGAGTAGAGGTGGACTTGCCTAGCTGGCTGACACAGTTGGCTGGCGGCAATGAATGGGAAGTCTATAGCGAAGACGAAGACGAAGACTGTATGAGTTTTGCTTTGCGTGAAAAAGTCGCGAAGCCAAAAATGGCAGAAGTGACGTTGTATCACAATGGCTATGCGGTGGTGGATGTTGAAGGCAAGTCTTTATTTGACGGCACATTAACAGCGGGAACGAGTGAGTGTGCGCATTTGAGCTACTATCATGCTGATAGTGGCGAGCCGATTACATTAAACTAGTTTGCTGAGGCTTTAGTATTGACGGGTGACGGCAAAGTTGGCGAGTGCCAGCATGGCTGATTTATAGTCAGAGTCAGGGAAGTTTGCAATTGACTCACAAGCGAGGTCTGCCTCTTTTTTTGCAACAGTCATGACATAGTCTGAGGCTTTGGTAGCTGCCACAGCATCAAGGACGGTGGATAAGTTATCACCGCCACCTTGTTCAATCGCTTTTCGGATATTTTCTGCTTGTTTTGCATCGCTTTGGTGCATGGCATATAAAATAGGCAACGTTGGCTTGCCTTCTGCCAAATCATCCCCTAGGTTTTTACCAATTTTCTCGGCATCACCATTGATGTCCAGCACATCATCAACCAATTGAAATGCCGTACCCAAATGCATGCCATATCGGGCAAGCGCATTTTCATCTTTAGGGTTGTTATTTTCACTAATGACTGCGCCTAATCTCGCCGCGGCTTCAAATAGTTTTGCCGTTTTGTAGTGAATGACTTTGAGATAAGCACTTTCAGTCACGTCAGCATTATGCAGGTTTAGTAACTGCAACACTTCACCTTCTGCAATGATGTTGGTCGCATCGGATAAAATTTCCATGACGCGCATATTTTGCAATGTGACCATCATTTGGAAAGCCCGTGAATATAAAAAGTCACCAACTAATACGCTGGCAGCGTTGCCAAAAATATGATTGGCAGTGCTTTTGCCGCGCCGCAATTCAGACTCGTCAACCACATCATCATGTAGCAGAGTAGCGGTATGAATAAACTCAATAATAGCGGCCAGTTGATGGCGCTGCGTCCCTGTGAAGCCGAGTAGTCCGCTGGATAGCAAGACCAATGCTGGACGAAGACGTTTGCCAGCACTGCCAGTAATGTGTTCGCCAATGGTGTTGATGAGCGCCACTTCTGAGTGAAGTGAGTTGCGGATAACCGTATCGACGGCTTGCATGTCTGCTGCAATAGGGGATTGAATTTTACTTAAAGTCACAGGATTACAATTATTTGTACTGAGTCATATAATAAGACCAGCATTCTAGCATAGACATGACAGTAAAATGGGTATAAGAATGGATTGTATAAACAGTGATTAATTGTTTGCTTTATCCTGTAATTTTAGTATAATGCGCGATTCATTTGAACGTGTGAATCAAGGCAAACAACATGTACGCAGTTATTAAAACAGGTGGCAAACAATATAAAGTTGCTGCTGGAGACTACTTAAAAGTAGAAAAATTAGACGGTGAAGTGGGCAGTAAAGTGGTGATTGATAAAGTCGTCATGTTAGCTGACGGTGACGATGTAAAAATTGGTTCACCATTAGTGGCTGGCGCTAAAGTGAATGCAACAGTGCTTTCACATGGCAGAGGCGATAAAGTAAAGATTTTTAAATTCAATCGTCGTAAGCACTATCGCAAGACGCAAGGCCATCGCCAAAGCTACACTGAAATTAAAATCGAAGATATTAACGGTAAGGGTGGCGCAGCGAAGCCTGCTGCTAAGAAAGCAGCACCTAAGGCGGCAGAAAAAACAACTGCGGCTGCTAAAAAACCAGCTGCTAAGAAAGCAGCAGCTCCTAAAAAGGCAGCAGCGAAGCCTGCGGCTAAGAAAACAACAGCAGCTAAAAAACCAGCTGCTAAGAAATCAGCAGATAAGGAATAAATCATGGCACATAAAAAAGCAGGTGGTAGTTCACGAAACGGACGCGACTCCGAATCCAAACGACTAGGTGTAAAAGCCTTTGGTGAGCAAGCGGTTTCAGCAGGTAGCATTCTTGTGCGTCAACGTGGTACAAAACTGCATGCAGGTGAAAATGTAGGTATGGGTAAAGACCATACTTTATTCGCTAAAGTAGATGGCAAAGTGACTTTTACCACCAAAGGTGCGCTAAAGCGTAAGATGGTGAATGTAGTCGCAGCATAAAAACTGTGCTTAAATGGAAAGCCCTGCCTGTAGGTAGGGCTTTTTTATTTTAAAACGATGCTTGGAAAAATATGAAATTCATCGATGAAGCGACAATTAAAGTGTATGCAGGTGACGGCGGCAACGGCGTTGCTACATTCCGTCGCGAGAAGTATGAGCCGATGGGCGGTCCAAGTGGCGGCGATGGCGGCAAAGGAGGCTCTGTCTATGTAATGGCAGACCGCAATGTGAATACATTGGTCGATTATCGTTATACCCGCACATTCCGTGCAGAGCGTGGTGAAAATGGCCGCAAGCAGGAACAGTATGGCGCCAGCGGCGAAGATATGGTGCTACGCATGCCTGTCGGTACCGTGATTTCAGATAAGGCCACAGGACAAGTGATTGTTGATTTGGCAGATGATGGAAAAAAAGTGCTGTTAGCCAAAGGCGGTGTCAATGGTTTGGGTAATGTGCATTTCAAATCAAGTGTTAATCGTGCGCCACGACAATGTACGATGGGACAACCAGGTGAGGCATTTGAGCTGTTTTTAGAGCTTAAAGTGCTGGCTGATGTTGGGTTGCTTGGCATGCCTAACGCAGGTAAATCGACGTTTATTCGTTCTGTTTCTGCAGCACGACCTAAGGTGGCGGATTATCCATTTACCACTTTGCAACCCAATTTAGGTGTGGTGCGCGTTGATGCCAATCGCAGCTTTGTGATTGCTGATGTGCCTGGCTTGATTGAAGGCGCTGCAGATGGCGCGGGTTTGGGTGTGCGGTTTTTAAAACATCTTTCAAGAACCTCTTTATTACTGCATTTGGTGGATCTTGCGCCACTGGATGGCGTGACAGATCCTGTTGAAGAAGCGAAAGCGATTGTTAATGAATTGAAAAAGCATGATCAAACGCTTTATGATAAACCACGGTGGCTCATTTTAAATAAAGTGGATATGGTCGAGGATGCGAAAAAAACGGCAGCGGACTTTATTCAAGCATTTGGTTGGGATGGTCCTGTATTTTCTATTTCAGCGATTAATGGAAACGGATGTAAGCCGCTGACCTATGCCATTATGGACCATATGGATGCGGTGAGGCAGCAAGAAGAGGAAGCACAAAACAATCATGAGCAAGTCACTACTACACAATAGCAAAGCGTTTGTTGTCAAAGTAGGGTCTAGCCTAGTCACTAAAGATGGCGAAGGCTTAGACCGTGTGGCCATTCGTGCCTGGGTAGCGCAAATTAGTGCGCTGGTGAAGCAAGGTAAACAGGTGGTTTTAGTCTCAAGTGGCGCGGTTGCTGAAGGTATGCAACGACTTGGTTGGGATAAAAGACCTGTTGAAGTGCATGAATTGCAGGCGGCTGCGGCTGTTGGGCAAATGGGTTTAATTCAAACGTATGAAAGCTGTTTTGCTGAACATGGTTTGCATACAGCGCAAGTGCTGTTAACGCATGAAGATTTGGTCGACCGCAAACGATATTTAAATGCAAAAACGGCACTGAAGACCTTGTTGGATTTGCAGGTTATTCCAATTATTAATGAGAATGATACGGTTGTAACAGATGAAATTCGTTTCGGAGATAACGACACGTTAGCAGCATTAGTCGCCAACTTAATGGAAGTTGATGCGCTTGTATTGTTGACTGATCAACAAGGTTTGTTTAGCGCAGACCCAAGAAAAGACGCACAAGCGACGTTTGTTAATTTCGAAACCGCTGGCAATCCTGCCTTAGAGTAGATGGCAACTGGAGAAGGTTCTCATGTTGGTACTGGCGGCATGTTGACCAAAATATTGGCGGCAAAACGCGCAGCGAGTGCAGGTGTGCATACCGTGATTGCTTCTGGGTTAGAACAAGATGTGCTGATTCGACTCAATGCTGGTGAAGCCATTGGCACGCATTTAAAAGCGACCAAGGCTAAAACGGTTGCAAAAAAACAATGGCTTGCTGATCACTTGCGGACAGGTGGTCAGTTGGTATTGGATGCAGGTGCAATCAACGCGCTGGAGACCGAAGGAAAAAGCTTGCTTGCTATCGGTGTTAAAGCGGTTAACGGCAGTTTTGAGCGTGGTGATGTGGTTGCTTGTGTTGATGCGCAGGGCAAAGAAATTGCACGCGGGATTGTTAATTATAATGCACAAGAGGCTGGTCTGATTAAAGGACAAGCGAGTCAGAAAATTGCGCAGATATTAGGTTATATAGAAGAGTCAGAGTTAATACATAGAGACAATTTGGTCTTAATATAAAGTAGTTAATTAAGCGAACTTTAGGAAACGATATGGACAAAAAACAACCATTAGTTGCCATTATTATGGGGTCTAACAGTGATTGGCCAACAATGAAACATGCGGCACAAGTGCTAGCAGACTTTGATGTGCCTTATGAAGCGGAAGTGATTTCTGCGCATCGCACACCTGATATGATGATGGCATTTGCAGCAGGTGCTGCTGACGCAGGTTATCAAGCGATTATTGCTGGTGCGGGTGGTGCGGCGCATTTGCCTGGCATGGTGGCGGCAAAAACAACGCTACCTGTGTTGGGCGTGCCAGTCACGAGCAAACACTTGCAAGGTCAAGATTCCTTGCTATCAATTGTGCAAATGCCAAAAGGCGTACCTGTTGCGACATTTGCCATTGGGGATGCTGGCGCAGTGAATGCAGGCTTGTTTGCCGTTTCTTTATTGGCGAATCAAGACAAAGCGCTGGCTGATAAATTGATTGCATTCCGTAAGAATCAAATCAAAAAAGTTGAAGCAATGGAGTTGAACGAAAAACCATGAAGTCAGAATTAGTTGCAGCACCAGCGATGCTGGGCATGTTGGGTGGCGGTCAATTAGGTCGCTTTTTTGTGATTGCGGCGCATGAAATGGGTTACCAAGTCACTGTGCTAGATCCGAGCAAGGATAGTCCCGCGGGTAAGATTGCCGACGTGCATTTGTGCGCGGCTTATGATGATGCAACTGCACTTGCAGAGATGGCAAAAACTTGCGCGGCCATTACGACAGAATTTGAAAATGTGCCAGCCGAAACATTGGAAACATTGGCGGAAAAAACCACAGTTAAACCAGCAGCAGCAAGTGTTGCTGTTGCCCAGCACCGCGTATTAGAAAAAAACTTTATTAAAGAGGCAGGCTTGCCTGTTGCACCCTTCGCTGTTGTGAAAAGCGAGTCAGATTTGCCTGCGGATGACAGCGACCTTTATCCTGCCATCTTGAAAGTGGCGCGGTTTGGCTATGATGGTAAAGGGCAGGCAAGGGTGAAAAATAAAGCCGAAGCATTAGCTGCATTTGCTGACTTTAAACAAAGCGAGTGCGTACTTGAGAAAATGATGTCGCTTGATCTGGAAGTGTCTGTTGTCTTGGTGCGTGATGCGCAGGGTGAAGTGATGAGCTTCCCAACCGTTGAAAATCAGCATTTGAACGGCATCTTGGATATTAGTATCGCGCCAGCACGTTGTTCAGATATTGTGAAAGCGCGTGCACAAGGCTTGGCGAAAAAGCTGGCAGAAGCGTTGGATTATGTTGGCGTATTGGCTGTCGAATTTTTTGTTGTTGGGCAAGATATTTTGGTGAATGAAATTGCGCCACGCCCGCATAATTCAGGGCACTATACGATTGATGGCTGTGTGACGAACCAATTTGAACAGCAAGTACGTGCTTTGGTTGGCTTGCCGCTGGGTAGCACAGACTTACACAGCAAGTCTGTGATGGTGAATATTTTGGGAGATAGTTGGTTAGACGGTGCTGAGCCAGCTTGGCAGAAGGCATTTGCGCATGCAAATGTGAAACTACACCTATATGGCAAGCCTGAAGCACGTAAAGGACGCAAGATGGGCCACTTTACTGTGATTGATAAAGACCAAAAAGCTGCATTAAACACTGCATTAATTACACGTGGTGAACTCAATATTGGATTGTAAGTCGTTAATCAAGACATGAGACAAATAAAAAAGCCTCGCAATGCGAGGCTTTTTTATTGCGGTGTGCAAATTACTCAGCTGCTTTTGCTGCTGGTTTTTTCGCCGCTGGTTTCTTTGCTGCCGTTGTTTTTTTAGCAGTTGTTGTTTTCTTCGCTGCTGCAGGCTTTTTCTCAGCTGCTTTTGCTGGTGCTTTTTTTGCCGCTGGCTTTTTCGCCGCCGCAGGTTTTTTCTCAGCTGTCTTAGTGGCTGCTGGTTTTTTTGCCTTTGTTACTTTAGGCGCATCACCTGCCATTGCTTTAATTTTAGCGTTTAAGCGGCTTTTATGACGTGCTGCTTTATTTTTGTGAATGATTTTTTTGTCAGCAATACGGTCAAGTACACTTACATTTTCATTAAAAGCGGCTGTCGCGGCAGCTTTGTCGCCTGACTCAATTGCTTTTGTGATTTTTTTCATTGCAGTACGCATTTCAGAGCGTAATGCTGCGTTGTGTAAGTTTGTTTTAACGGATTGGCGTGCGCGTTTGCGAGCCTGTGCTGTATTTGCCATAAGTGCTTTGTCCTAATGCAATATATTATTTAATAGTGGTTGTTAGTACGAAACCGAGCATATTAGTGTTTTTTATGACTTTTTGCAAGGAATATACACAATTTATCTATAACGCTATATTTATAGTAGCCGTGCTAAAATCTCAGCAGTCTATAAACCTGAAAAGAAATCTTAACAGCTGAGCGCTATTTGCCTACCCATCGCCCATGAATTTGCTTAAAACATTGTTTACTGTCGGCAGCATGACATTCGTTTCGCGCATACTTGGTTTTGTGCGCGATACCTTGATTGCGCGCGTGTTTGGTGCTGGCATGATGACAGATGCGTTTATTGTTGCGTTTAGGATTCCTAATTTTTTACGCCGCATTTCAGCAGAAGGCGCGTTTAGCCAAGCGTTTGTGCCGATATTGGCTGAATATAAACAGCAGCGCTCGCAAAATGAAACCAAGGCATTGATTAACCATGTGGCAACGTTGTTGGGCTTGTTTTTGGTGATTGTGACGATATTAGGCATGTTGGCGGCACCGTGGGTGGTACAAGTGGCGGCGCCAGGTTTTGCAGCCGATGCAAGCAAGTTCGATTTAACCGTTGATTTATTGCGCATTACTTTCCCTTATATTCTATTTATCTCACTGGTTTCATTTGCGGCTGGCGTGCTCAATACTTATGGCAATTTTTCTACGCCAGCATTTACGCCTGTGTGGCTCAATGTTTCGTTTATCGTGGCCATGCTATTGGTGGCACCATACTTTGATAACTCCATTCGTGTTTTGGCATGGGCAGTGTTTGTGGGTGGGGTATTGCAGTTGCTCTTTCAATTGCCTTATTTACGCAAGTTAGGCTTGTTACCACGCTTTGATTTGCAACTGCAAGACGCAGGTGTCTGGCGCATATTAAAACTCATGGGGCCTGCGATTATTGGCGTTTCTGCGCCGCAAATTTCTATTTTGATTAATACCGTTATTGCCTCAACATTGGTGACTGGTAGCGTGTCTTGGTTGTACTTTGCGGATCGCCTCATGGAGTTCCCAACAGGGTTACTTGGTGTTGCGTTGGGTACAATCCTATTGCCTAGTCTGTCCAAAAGTGTTGCCGATGCGGACGATAGTGAATATTCACATTTGTTGGATTGGGGGCTGCGTTTAACCTTTATGCTCGCTTTGCCTGCCGCTGTGGCGTTGGCCGTATTGGCGGTGCCATTGGTCACGACGCTGTTTATGCATGGTGCTTTTACTGCACACGACGCGGTGATGACAAAAGTGCCCTTAATGGCATATAGCTTTGGTTTGTTGGGCTTGATTTTGGTGAAGGTATTAGCCCCAGGTTTTTATTCCCGTCAGAATATTAAAACCCCAGTCAAAATTGCGGTGTTCACTTTAGTCGTCACCCAACTCATGAATATATTGTTTGTGTTTATTTTAGATTTTAAAGAATTTAAGCATGCGGGGCTTGCATTAGCCATTGGTTTAGGTGCTTGTGTGAATGCTGGGTTATTGTTCTACCAGTTACGCAAACGAGGACACTACCACCCACAAGCAGGTTGGTTGCCCTTTATGTTAAAGCTACTGGTGGCTGTGAGTGTGATGGCTGTTGCGCTATATTATGTCGCAGGGGTTGATGCACAATGGTTTGGCTATGGCTTGTTAGAAAAAGTCGTGCGGGTGATTGGTTTAGTCATCACTGGTGCCGCTATCTATTTTGCAATGCTTTGGTTAATGGGTGTGCGGGTGAAAGACTTTATCCGCCGCGCTGCAATATAAGAGATGAAGCATGCAGATATATAGACATACACGTTTAAAAGCACACACGCCGTTGGCGCTAGCGATTGGTAACTTTGATGGATTGCACTTGGGACATCAAGCACTGTTAGCTAAAACAGTCGCGGTCGCGCAGGCACAGCAATTGCAGCCTGCGGTGATGACGTTTGAGCCACATCCGCGTGAATTCTTTACACCACAGAATGCCCCAGCGCGATTGTCATCGATGCGTGAAAAGTTGGAGTACTTTGAAGAGGCGGGTATCGAAGATGTCTTTGTGATGCGGTTCAATCGTGCATTTGCCGCGCTGACTGCGCAAGACTTTATGCACCAAGTGCTCAAAGCGTCATTAAATGCCAACACTATTTTAGTGGGTGGCGACTTTTGCTTTGGTGCAAAACGCCAAGGCACTGTGAACGATTTAATTAAAAATGGTTTTGACTTAATCGGCTTCCCTGAAGTCAAGGTTGATGGTGAGCGTGTGTCCAGCACCTTGGTTAGAAATGCACTGGCAGCGGGTCACTTGCAGCAGGCTGAACGGTTGCTAGGGCGGCCTTATAGTATTAGTGGCAAGGTGGTGCATGGTGCGAAACGCGGACGTCAATTAGGCTACCCAACTGCCAATGTACATATGCGGCACGAGCGCCCTGCATTAACAGGCGTTTATGCGGTAAAATTAGACGGGCGCGAAGGCGTGGCTAATTTAGGTGTCCGACCAACGATTACGGGCATCCCCAAGTTGATGCTGGAAGTGTATGTGTTTGACTTTGAGGGCGACTTATATGACCAACACGTGCACGTCCAGTTTTTTGATAAAGTTCGCGATGAACAGAAGTTTGATGGCCTTGATGCATTAAAAGCGCAAATTGCGCAAGATGTGATTGCGGCAAAAAATTATTTTAAGAAAAGTAAATGACAGACCAAAGTAAAGACAAACAATACCCACTGAATTTGCCAGATACCGCGTTTCCAATGCGCGGTAATTTGGCTAAACGTGAGCCAAGCTGGTTAGCTGGCTGGCAAGAAAAAAAGCTATATCAACGCATTCGTGAAGCGCGTCAAGGCGCAGAGAAATTTATCCTGCATGATGGGCCGCCGTATGCGAATGGCGATATTCATATTGGTCATGCGGTCAATAAAATTCTGAAAGATATTATTATCAAATCCAAAACCATGGCTGGCTATGATGCGCCGTATATTCCTGGTTGGGATTGTCATGGTTTGCCGATTGAGTTGGTGGTTGAGAAGAATCACGGCAAAGACATTGCGCCTGCGCGTTTCCGTGAGCTATGTCGCGAGTATGCGGCGGAGCAGGTTGAAAAGCAAAAGAAAGACTTTGTACGCTTAGGTGTGCTAGGTGATTGGGATAACCCATATTTAACGATGGACTTTAAAACCGAAGCCGACATCATGCGTGCGCTTGGTGATATCCATCAAAATGGTTATTTATATCAAGGCAGCAAGCCTGTACATTGGTGTACAGACTGCGGTTCAGCATTGGCTGAAGCTGAAGTCGAGTATGAAGATGTGAATTCGCCAGCGATTGATGTTGGGTTTAAAGTGGTTGATACAGCGGCATTAGGCAAAGTATTTGGTGCGGAGGTGAATGGTGATGTGCTGGCAGTTATCTGGACCACAACACCTTGGACATTGCCAGCGAATCAAGCGGTGAGTGTACACCCTGAATTGACCTATGACTTGTTGCAAACAAGCAAAGGTTTATTGGTGTTGGCACATGATTTAGCTGAGACGACTTTAGCGCGCTATGAACTGGAAGGTGAAGTTGTCGGCACAGCAAAAGGCCTAGACTTGAATGGCCTGCGCTTACAACATCCTTTTGATGACCGCGAAGTGCCTGTGATTTGTGGTGAGCATGTCACAACAGAAGCTGGTACTGGTTTGGTACATACGGCTGCTGCGCATGGTAATGATGACTGGTTAGTGATGCGCGCCAATTATCCAGACGAAAAGCCACGTGTGTTGATGGGTGGCGATGGCAAGTTCTTTGATAGTGATCGCGTACCATTTGCTGCGATTCGTGGCTTGAATCGTAAAGAAGCCAACAAAGTGATTTTGGCTGAAATGGCAGAAAGCGGCACACTGATTGCAAGCGCACGTTTGAACCACAGCTTCCCACATTGCTGGCGCCATAAAACGCCGCTGATGCAGTTGGCGACACACCAATGGTTTGTTGGTATGAATGCAGAAGGCAAAGATGGTCAGTCGTTACGTGCGCATGCAGACAAGGCCGTTGAGAATACGGCATTCTTCCCAGATTGGGGGCGTGCAAGACTAGAAGGTATGATTAAGACACGGCCTGATTGGTGTGTGTCACGCCAACGCAACTGGGGTGTGCCGATGCCTTTGTTTGTCCATAAGGAAACTGGAGAATTGCATCCGCAAACGGCGTCTTTGTTAGAAGAAGCTTGTTTGCTGGTTGAGGAAACGGGTGTAGAAGCTTGGTTCTCATTAGACGTCGATGCATTTTTAGCAAAACATGCACCTGATGGCGCAGAACAATATAAAAAAGTAACCGATACATTGGACGTATGGTTCGATTCTGGCACCACGCATGCCGCTGTGTTAAATCGTCGTGATGAGTTGACTAAGCCTGCTGACTTATATTTAGAAGGCTCTGACCAACACCGGGGTTGGTTCCAGTCTAGCTTGCTCACTGGCTGTGCGATTGATGGGCGTGCACCGTATGATGCTTTGCTGACACATGGCTTTGTCGTCGATGGCAAAGGTTACAAAATGAGTAAGTCCAAAGGCAATGTGGTGGCGCCGCAAAAGGTGATGGACACTTATGGCGCTGACATTTTAAGGCTATGGGTGGCGAGTACGGATTACTCTGGCGAGCTGACGATTTCTGATGAGATTCTCAAACGGGTTGCCGATAGTTATCGTAAGATTCGCAATACCTTACGTTTCTTGTTAGCCAATGTGGATGACTTTGATGTGCAAACACAAGCGGTTGCCTACGATGATTTGCTAGAGATTGATCGTTATGCCTTAGGTATGTTGTCTGACTTGTCTAACACTTGTAAAGCGGCTTACGACAGTTATGAGTTGCATAAGGTTGGGCAAGCTTTGCAACATTTTTGTGCCGAAGATTTGGGCGCATTCTATTTGGATATTCTCAAAGACCGTATGTATACCAATGCCGAAGATTCGCAAGATAGACGTGCGGCGCAAACGGTATTGCTCAAAATCACACAAGTATTAGCAGGTTTGATGTCGCCAGTGCTGAGCTATACCGCTGAAGAGATTTGGCAGACGCTGTATCCAGAGAGTGATGATTATGTGCTGTTGCATAATTGGTCAGACGCAAGTGATTTAATTACACCAGTGGCTTATGCTGAATATGAAGAAAGCTTAAAGGCGAAGTGGGAAATGATTCGTACGATTCGTGCCGAAGCAGCGAAAGAAATTGAGGTGGTGCGCGGTACTGGTCAAGTCGGCTCATCATTACAAGCAGAAGTTGCGTTCCATGTCGCTGAGCCTTTATATCAAGCATTAAGCAGTTTAGGTGATGACTTGCGCTTTGTGATGATTACCTCAGCGGTATCCGTGCATGAGGTAACGACAGAAGCCGAACAAAAAATCGTTGTGACACCAAGTCAGCATGAGAAGTGCGCGCGTTGTTGGCATTATTGTGAAGATGTTGGCGCGAGTGAAGCACATCCGACGATTTGCGGTCGTTGCGAAACGAACTTGTTTGGTCAAGCTGAGTCTAGACAACATGCTTAGTTGCCGGTGGGCGAACTGCCCGATGATGAAGTGGCTCAGTATTAGCGCCGTGGTGGTGATACTGGATTTATATACCAAGCATTTGGTGCAGCAAGCGTTTGTATTGGGCGATCAGTTATTTGTGACTGGTTTTTTCGATTTGGTGCGCTATCACAATGAAGGCGCTGCTTTTAGCTTTTTAGCGGGTGCTGGTGGTTGGCAAAAGTGGTTCTTTGCTGCTATCGCTGTTGTTGCCAGTGCGGTGATTCTATATCTGCTTAAAAAGCATCACACAGAAAAGCAGTTTAGTTTAGGGCTGTCGCTTGTATTAGGTGGTGCACTGGGCAATTTATATGACCGGGTGACGCTAGGCTACGTGGTTGATTTTTTATCGTTCCATATCAATGGTTTGT
>SPJK01101978.1_pt1 | contig 14313 bp, 13 predicted proteins | sample 3741771 | NCBI WGS metagenome assembly SPJK01 (sample SAMN10925997, study PRJNA522277) | cold seep metagenome | isolation source: Elba SIP-enriched marine methane seep metagenome, extraction at timepoint T2 | place: Italy: coast of Elba, Mediterranean Sea | reverse complement strand
GTCTCTTTAGCAGAGGATTTGTTTGGGTCTAGCCAGCCATGCGCGCAATGCGCTGCACTTCGGCTTCGACATGCTTCTCAACAATGCCTGGCAGGTTCTCGTCGAGCCACTCTTTCAGCATCGGGCGCATCATCTCGCGCACCAGGCCTTCAATCGTGGTCGCGCCGCCGGCATCTTCGCCAAACTCGACATTCTCAAGCAGTTTCCCAAGGGCACCAGCAGCTGCAGTGACGGTCGCTGTATCGGTCAGCGGGGCGGGCTTTGCAGACATGGGTGTCTCCTCTTCAAGGGCAAATTCAGGGAGCGGCTCTGGCTCAGGCTGTGGCTCTGGCGCGGCTTCCATGACAGGGGTTTCTTCTTCGACAGGCTCAAAGCTGTCTTCGGCTTCGACAAAATCCTCGACGCCTTCGAAATCATCAGCGCCGAAGGAATCGAAACTGTCTTCCTCGACTTCAAACTCGAACGGCTCTTCTTCAACGACCGGATCGTCGGTCTCGGCTGCAAGCTCGTCCGAGACGTCTTCCATGGACTGGCTGATCGCCGCCAGGACATCTTCTTCGGACTCAATGATGCTCTCGTCGGATGACGCTTCAGGCACGTCTATCTCGTCGAAGACATCGAGTTCTTCTTCAGTGATGACGTTTGCTTCCGCAGTCTCCTGCGCCGGGGCATCATCATCTGCGATGATTTTTCGGATGGAAGAAAGAATCTCTTCCATGGTCGGTTCTTTTTGCGCTTGCTCCGCCATAGCCGTTCCCATTGATTCGTTTTCTATTAACCGGCTACTGCAGCTCGGTTAACAAGCAATTACGACTCAAATTTAACATAAGCTGCAGGCGAGGCCTAACCGGGAATCTACAGGGCCAGTTTTCCCATCGCGCGAAGCAGCTGGTGGCTGGCAACATAGGCGTCACGGCGGGCATTGATCAGGCCGAGACGGGCCTCCAGCAATTGCTGTTCCTGGTCCAGCACATCCAGTGTCGTGCGGGTGCCGACGCTCAACTCTTCCTGCGATCCTTCATAAGCGATCTCGGCCGCTTCGACCTGAAGTTCGGACGCGGTGATGGCCTGCTCTGCGGCGATATTGGAATACCAGGCCTGGGCGACGCTGGCGGTAATCTGCCGCTCGGCATTCACTGTCTGCAACCGGGCCTGGTCGCGCTCGAGGCGTGCCGCCCGGACACGGCTGCGCAGGACGCCGCCCTGGAACAACGGGACACTGCCCTGCGCCATGAGACGCAGCTGCGTGTCACGATAATTGTCGGCTGGCAGCGTGATCGTTCCCATGGTTGGCGAAAGGGCCGTGGCTTCCTGGTCAAATGTCTCCTGGACGCTGGCCGAGCCGACAATCGAGACGCTTGGACGTGTCGCCCCTCGCGCAGATTTTACCGCCTGCTCCGCCGCGCGCTCCGCTTCGCGCAGGGCTTTCAAATCCGGATTGTCCGCCAGAGCCGCCTGCAACGACCGTTCAAAATTGTCCGGCAAGGTTGGCGCGCCGGGGACCGGCACCAGATCGCCTGCCGGTTGCCCGACAAACAGCTCGTAAATCGACAATGAGGCCTCAAGCTGTGCTTCTGCACCGGCGAGCGAGGCCCGCGCGCCCTGCAGACGCGCTTCTGCCTGTTTGACATCCGTGCGCGTCGCGAAGCCGACATCGAACCGGTCCGTGGCCGCGCGCAGCTGCTCTTCCAGCAAGGCCACGCTATTGGCGCGAATACGGATAGCTTCGCGATCCCGGATCACGTCGACATAGGCGGTGACGACATTCAGGATCAGGTCCTGGGCAACACCGTCAAACTGCGCATCCGCGGCCAGGATCCCGGCTTGCGCCTGGGCGATCCCGGCATTGATCTGCCCGCCCGTATAGACCGGCAAGGTCGCGCTCAATTGCGCCGAGGCAAGCTTGTTCTCGCCTGTATTGAACGCGATGGGCTGGTTGCTGTCGAGCGACTCGAACGTGGTCGACCCTGATAGTTCAACCGTCGGCGCACGCGCACCGCGGGCCTGATTGAGCTGCTCGCGCGCGACACCAACATCCGCGCGTTGCGCCGCAAGGGCCGGATTGGTCTGGAACGCTTGATCCAGGGCTTGTTGCAAGGTTTCCGACTGGCCGGGCATGGCCAGCAGCAATGCCGAGAGTGAAATCAAAGCGGATTTGCGGAACATGGGAGGCCTCTTCGCGATCTATTTTGCGGTATATTTAGCGATCCATACCAAAAAGTGAACACTGTTCACCAAGATGTCGCTCCCCGCTCACACAGCCCCTGTGAGCACCGCCATCAGGATGGATAGCCGTATTGTCAGTTTTCCTGCCGTCGCCCCGCGGTGCCAGACGTGTCGCAACCGAAAATGTGCCAAGGCCGGTCGCAGGTTCGAGGCCACGCGTTCGCGCGGCGCCGGTTCGGACACAGCTTCACCGCGGCGCAGCGCCGCCCACTCTGGCGCGATACGCTGTACCAGCGCGGCCACGTCTTCCGCCGGCGCGCAGATCCGGGCCGCGGCGCCAGCCAACAGGTCTTCCGGCTCCTGGCTGCGATCAGTGGCGAGAAACGCGGCCTCGAATTGCTCGATGATGCGGCCCAACGCGTCTGCACTCAAATGCGCGTCTGACAGCTCGTCGGCGAGCGCCAGGACGACATCATGTTGCCGCGGCTTTCCGTCTGCCAGCTCGCTCAGCGCATCTCGCCACCACTGGAACCGGATCTGCCCCATGGTCGAATCCGTCACCGACACTCGCACCCGCGCAAGCTCGTAATAGAAGGCGTAGAGGACAATGAGAGACTGGCGCTGCGACGCGGTCGCATAGCGGCTGGAGAGCCAGCGTTCTTCATCGACGCGCCGCACCCGCGCATCCAGGCGCGCAAAAATAACTGTCAAAGAATCACTGGCAGGACTGGTCATCGAACCCATATCTGTGGCAAGCGCTGAGCAAGAACAGCGATATATTCTGTAAGGAGACCAATGACATGGCTTTTGACCTTCCCGAACTCCCCTATGGCCGCGACGGCCTGGCCCCGCATATTTCAGAAGAAACGCTGAATTTCCACCATGGTAAGCACCACAATGCTTACGTCACCAATCTCAACAAGATGATTGATGGCACGGACCTCGCCAACGCCTCCCTCGAAGAGATCGTCAACGCAGCTGCTGGCGACGCCTCAAAAGCTGGCCTGTTCAACAATGCCGCGCAAGTCTGGAACCACACCTTCTACTGGCACTCAATGAAGCCAGGCGGCGGCGGCACTCCACATGGCAAGGTTGCCGAGCTGATCGATCGTGATTTCGGATCGTACGACGCGTTCGCAACCGAGTTCAAAGCCGCCGGTGGCGGTCAGTTCGGCTCAGGCTGGGCCTGGCTGGTGCTGAAGGATGGCAAGCTCGCTATCACCAAGACGCCGAATGCTGAAACCCCGCTGACCGAAGCTGGTGTGACCCCGCTGCTGACCATGGATGTCTGGGAACACGCTTACTATCTCGATTATCAGAACTCTCGCCCGAACTATATGGCGAGTTTCCTCGACAATCTGGTCAATTGGGACTTCGCCAATCAGAACCTCGCGGACGCTTCTTAAGCCGTCGGCGCAGTGGCGCTCAGAAGCCACACTTAAACACCGACTGAAAAGCCCACCTTTGCCGGTGGGCTTTTTTGCACTATGTGCACCGCAACATGTTTGCCGGCGCAGTGATTCGAAGTCGGCCCCGCTGTTCAATCCGGAACAGCTTGATGTGACCGACCTTTCAATCTGCAGCTGGACAAAACTTTGACTGACGAACCCAAGATTACATTCGCCGAGCTTAACCTCGATCCCCGAATTCAAAGCGCGATTGACGCGGCGGGTTATGAACACCCGACGCCAATCCAGGAACAGGCCATCCCGGTCATCAAGAAGGGCGGCGACGTTACCGGCATCGCCCAGACGGGTACGGGCAAGACGGCGGCCTTCACCCTGCCAATGATGCATCGCCTGACCAAGGGCCGGGCCCGGGCGCGGATGCCGCGTAGCCTGATCCTCTGCCCCACCCGCGAACTTGCGGCGCAGGTGTCTGAGAATTTCGAAACCTATGGCAAGGACCTGAAACTCAACATGGCGCTGCTGATTGGCGGCGTGAGCTTCAAGGAACAGGAACAGAAATTGATGCGCGGTGTCGACGTGCTGATCGCAACGCCGGGCCGTCTGATCGACCAGTTCGAGCGCGGCAAGATCCTGCTCACCGGCGTTGAAGTCTTCACCATTGATGAAGCCGACCGCATGCTCGACATGGGCTTCATCCCGGACATTGAGAAGATCTGCAAGCTGCTGCCACCGCGCCGCCAGACCCTGCTCTTCTCTGCAACCATGCCGAAAGAAATCGCCCGGCTGGCCAAGACCTTCCAGAAGGACCCGATCCGTATCGAGGTGGCGCGAGAATCAAAGACTGCGGAAACCATCGCGCAGCACGTGGTCAAGCTGCCACGCGGCGACGACAAGGCGAAACGCACCGCGTTGCGCCGGGTCATTGAGAGCCGGGATGTGAAGAACGGCATCGTCTTCTGCAACCGCAAGCGCGAAGTCGATATTGTCGCCAAGTCTCTTCAGAAACATGGCTTCAGCGCCGCTCCGATCCATGGCGATCTGCCGCAAAGCGCGCGCACCGACACGCTGAACAAGTTTCGCGATGGGGAGCTGCAATTGCTCGTCGCCTCGGATGTGGCGGCGCGCGGCCTCGACATTCCGGATGTCGGTCACGTGTTCAATTACTCGCCGCCGCCCAAGGACGAGGACTATGTCCACCGCATCGGCCGCACCGGGCGGGCCGGGCGCGAAGGCGAGAGTTTCACCATGGTCGGCCCAATGGACGAAAAATCCTGGCGCGGCGTGATGATGCTGATCAATACCGACGTCGCCGAATACATGCCGGACGGCCTGATCGAGGAGCTGGAAGACGTGCCAAGCGATTCCGATGGTCGGCGTGGACGCGGACGCGGCGAGCGCGGTGGACGTGGCCGGGATCGCGGCGAAGGCCGTGGTCGTGGGCGCGGTCGCAGAGAGCGCAGCGAGCGCGCCGAGCGCGAGCCACGGGCAGAGAAACCGAAGCGCGAGGAGCGCGACGAGGTCCGCGCCGAAGACGAAACTGCCGCCCCGAAGTCGAGCGACAAGCCGCGCAAGGAGCGCCCGAAGCGCGACTATAAACGCAAGGATGACGACCTCATCCTCGACCCCGCCCCGGACGATATCCGCGGCTTCGGCGAAGACGTCCCGGCCTTTTTGAAATAATATTTTGACCCCGGTTGATCGAATATAGATTCGATCATAGCCTGCCTGTATTACAGGGAGGGGTTGGGTGATTAAAATTATCCTGGCATCTATATTCACCGTCGTCTGCAGTGTATTTTCGGCGGTTGCGCAAGACAATCGGCCGGACCTTGAAGCTTATGGCCAGATGCCGCTGATCTCATCGGCATCGATTTCGCCAGATGGCAGCAAGGTCGCCACGATTGCGAATGCAATGGATGGTAGCCGTTTGATCGTGTTTGACTATGGCGGCGAGGTCATCAAACAGGTTGGCATCGCCAATATGAAAGCGCGCGGCGTTTCATTCTTTGGCAATAACCATGTCATTCTGAATGTCTCCGACACTACGAAAACCAGAGGCTTCAAAGGCGAGTATGAGTTTTCGGGATCATTCGCGGTATCGCTGCAAGACGATAAGATAATCGCGCTCCTAAAAGGCACGAAAGGGATCTTTCCCGCGCAAAGCGGACTCGGCGATATTGTCGGGCGCGGCCCCAAATCAGGTGAAATCTTGATGCCCGCCTATATGGGCGCTGCGACATCAACCCCGAGCTTCGACTTGTTGAAAGTCAGCCTCAAGAATGGCCGCGGGCGTATACATCAGCGCGGAAGCCAGCACGTCAGAGATTGGTTCACCGACGGCAATGGCGAAGCACTGGTGCGCGAGGAATACAATAATCGCGCCGACACCTACCGCATCAGATACAGGACCGGCGGCAAATGGCAGGTCCTGTACGAAGAAGAGGACGCCCCGATTCCGCCGCTTTCGATCTACGGCGTCATGCCGGATGACTCCGGATTGGTGTTTGTTGCCGCGACCGAAGAGAATGATGGCTTCGATGAGTTGCTGAAACTTGGATTTGACGGATCGGTCTCTGAACCGCTGCTGGTGGAAGAACGCAAGGAAATCGATTTCATCTACACCGATGGTGATCGCCGCGTCATCGGTGTTCGCTATTCCGGCGCCGAGCCGACATATGGTTTCATCGACGAGAAGATTGCCGTGGCTCATGCAATGGTGACCGAGCGATTGCCGCATGCAACACTCTACCTCAATTCCTGGTCTGATGATCGCTCCAGGCTCCTCTACAAGATGTTTGAAGCTTCAATCGGCGACGTCTGGTTACTGGCCGATGCGAAAACGGGCGCTCTCGGTATCCTGGTCAATAATCGCGGTTCAATTCCAGTCGATCAGATCGGCACCGTCAGCGCAATCACCTATCCAGCTCGCGATGGTCTGACCATTCCCGGCATCATGACCACCCCGCCAGGCGTGTCCCTGGAAGATGATCCGAAACTGCCCTTGATCGTACTGCCGCATGGCGGTCCAGCCGCTTATGATCGCATGGATTTTGACTGGATGGCGCAGTATTTCGCTAATCGCGGCTATCTTGTTCTCCAGCCCAATTTTCGCGGCTCAACCGGCTATGGTCTGGCGTTCAAGAATGCCGGGCGCGTCTAATGGGGCGGCAAGATGCAGGATGACATCACAGATGGCGTCGAAGCGCTGGCTCAGAGTGGTCTGGCTGACAAATCGCGCGTCTGTATTGTTGGCGCCAGTTATGGCGGGTATGCGGCGCTGGCCGGCGCCACGTTTACGCCAGACCTCTACAAATGCGTGATCGCAATTGCCCCCGTCAGCGACCTCAACAAGATGCTGCGCACGGAGAAACGCGAAAGTGGGCGACACCATTGGGTCGTATCCTATTGGGAAGGCCTGATGGCAGATGGCGATGCCAGGCGGGACAAGCTTGACGCCATCTCGCCCGTCAATTTTGCCGAGCATGTCACCGCGCCCGTCCTGCTGCTCCATGGCGATGACGACACCGTCGTCCCTTATGACCAGAGCCGGATCATGGAACGCGCCCTGCGCCGCGCGGACAAACAGGTCGAACTGATTAAGCTGAAAGGTGAGGATCACTGGCTCTCCGTGGCCGACACCCGCATGCAGACCCTGCGCGAAATGGACCGCTTCATTTCAGAGCACCTGCCGATTGAATAGCAAAAAGCCGTCCCAGACAGGGACGGCTTTCACAACTGGCTCTGGCAAGCCTATTTCTTCAGGCGTCCCGCCACTTGTTTGCGGAATTTCTCGCCATAGGGCGGACGCATCATGGCGAGGATTTCGTTGCCGGTCTGCGTGTAGATGGCCTTCTTGTGGCTGAACTCGAAGAAGCCGTCGCGGCCATGATAGGCACCCATGCCGGACGGTCCGACGCCGCCAAAGGGCAGGTCCTCCTGGGCGACATGGAAGACCACATCATTCACGGTCACACCGCCTGAGGTCGTATTGTTCAGGACCATGTCGCGCTCAGTCGCATCATCGCCAAAGTAGTAGAGCCCCAGCGGGCGCGCATGGTCATTGATATAGGCCACCGCATCCTTGGTTTCAGTATAGGTTTTCAGCGGCAGGATCGGGCCGAAAATCTCATCCTGCATGACTTTCATATCGTCGGTCGGATTGAGCACGATATGCGGCGCCATCTTGTGGTGCGGCTGCTGGCTGAAATTCTCGTTCTGCGGATTGATCTCGACCACTTCAGCGCCCTTCTCGCGGGCATCATCGAGATAGGAATTGAGCCGGTCATAATGGCGCTGATTGACGATCGAGGTGTAATCATAATTGTCCTTCAGGCCTTCCGGGAACATCTTCCCGACCGCCGCCTGCGCCGCGCCGACAAAATCGCCGGTCTTTTCTTCCGGGACGAACGCATAGTCGGGCGCCAGGCAGATTTGTCCGGCATTCATGGTCTTGCCGGCCATGATCCGGGTCGCGGCTTTTTCCAGATTGGCAGACTTGCCCAGCACGACCGGCGATTTGCCGCCAAGCTCCAGCGTCAGCGGCACCAGATTGTCCGCAGCGGCCCGCATCACGTGATGGGCAATCGAAGTCGCGCCGGTGAAGATCATGTGATCGAACGGCAATTGCGTGAACTGCGCGCCAACGTCCGGTCCGCCAGTGACGACCGCCACTTCCTCTTCGGTATAGTATTTGGCAATCAGCTCGGCCATCAATTCGCTGGTCTTCTCAGTGAACTCGGACGGCTTGATCATCGCCCGGTTGCCAGCCGCAAAGACATTGGCCAGCGGCGCGAAGGTCAGATTGACCGGGAAGTTCCACGGGCTGATCACGCCAACCACGCCCTTGGGCTGATATTCGACCCGAGCCTTGGACCCGAGCAGGCCGAGCGGAAACTCGACCTTGCGCTTTTCCGGACGCATCCATTTTCGCAAATGCTTGCGCGAGAATTTCAGCGCGCCGATGGAACCAGCAATATCGGTCAGGTTTGACTGGTCGATCGAGCGGTGACCGAAATCCTCGGCCATCGCCTTGGCCAGGGCTTCGCCATGCGTCGCCAGGAGGTCGATCGACTTGTCGAGCCAGGCTTCCCGCTGCTCCGCGGACGGGATTCCATCGCGAATATTAGCGGCTTTCTGTTTGGCTAGAATGGCACCCATGCCATCTGCAGAGATTGCGTCCAATGCCATCTGTTCCTCCGAGGCTTTCTTATCGTTGACGTAAAGGATAACGCAGAATGCGGTGAAGACAAAACAATTCCCGCCTGCCCCCACGTCACGGTTTCCACAACGCGCCAGCCGAATAGATTGCTCTCCAGAACAGGGAGAGCGACATGAGCTTCAAGAAGATCGCCTATGAGGTCAGCGACGATATCGCGACCATTGCCTTCAATGACCCAAAGACCATGAACGCAGCGGGCATGGATACGATCGAGGAATTGTCTCTGGCGCTTGAACAAGCCGGCGACGAAGCGCGTTGCACAATTATAACCGGAAATGGCCGCGGCTTTTGCTCCGGCGCCAACCTGTCCTCCAATCCGGGCGAACAGCCAAAGGGAAAGCCGGATGCCGGCAAAGGCCTCGACACGCATTATAACCCGTTCATCAAGGCGATGCGGACGCATCCGCATCCGATCATCTCGGCTGTGAATGGCGCGGCTGCCGGCGTCGGCTGTTCGATCGCGCTGATGGGCGACTTCATCATTGCTGGCGAGAGTGGCTATTTCCTGCAGGCCTTCCGGCGCATCGGTCTGGTCCCGGATGGCGGCTCGACTTTCCTGCTGCCGCGCCTTGTCGGACGCGCCAAGGCGATGGAGATGACGCTGTTTGGCGACAAGGTGTTTGCTGACCAGGCGCTCGAATGGGGCATGATCAACAAGGTCGTGCCGGATGACCAGCTGATGGACGAGGCCCGTGCTTATGCCAAACGCCTCGCCGAAGGCCCGACCCAGGCCCTGGCGCTTATTCGTGATCTCGTCTGGCAAGCCGAAGACAATGACTTTGACAGCCAGCTACAGGCCGAGCGTTTCGCGCAGCGGACAGCTGGCCGGCAGCCGGATTTCAAGGAAGGCGTCAAGGCGTTCCTGGAGAAACGCCCTGCAAATTTCAAAAAGGCCTGAACGCGGCTCTAAAAGGTTGTGCGGCGCGGCGATTTCACTTTCGCCCGGCGTGCTTGCACCGCCACATCCAGCGCCTTGCGCGCCCAGATTGACGCTTCATCGCGATCATCGAGCGCGTTTACGGGCAGCGACACATAACTCATCGTGATGGTCTTGCCGGTGTTCGGATTGGTCCACTCAAAGGCTTCGCCGCCTTCTTCGACCAGATCCGCACGCAGCGCCTCGTCTGATTTTACATAGACCCGATCCTTGTCGATCAGGGCAAACATATCCTCACCGGAATAGACCCCGGCGCCGCCAAACATCTTTCGAATTCGAATACGTCCAAGACTGGCGAACAGGTCTTCGACATAGGTGTGAAATGGGTTGTCCTGTTTTGTCATCTACTACCTCCGGCGACTGTCCCTTTTTTAATTGCTCGGACCAGGCACGCCGAAGCAGTTTGGGACTTACGCGGGGGAACATGGATTTTTATTTCAGTTTTGCAACCCTGACAGCGCTGGCACGCAAGCTAAAAAGTCGGATTTGTGGATTCAGAGGTACAAAATGCCCCTATTCCGACGTCAATCTCTCGAAAAGTTCACGCGTCCGGCTACCAATCCAGCGCCGCGTAGACGAGTTGTTGAAATTGCGGTCGGATCGGATAGCAGCCGGTCGGGATCATTTGCGTCGCCTGGATCGCAATCACTTCCTCAACCGGATCGATCCAGAAGAAGGTGTTGGCGAGGCCGCCCCAGCTGAAGGTTCCGAGCGAGCCGGGGGTCAGCGTTTCGGCGACATCGACGACCGTTGAGCCGCCCAGTCCGAAGCCATTGCCCTCCATGCGGGCTTCGGAGAAGGTCTGGTCACCCATTTCCTTGATCGTACGCCCGCCCGGCAAGTGATTCATGCGCATGAATTCCACCGTCTTCGGGCTGAGCAGGCGCGCACCTTCCAGGCTACCGCCTTGCAGCAGCATCAGGCAGAAACGGTGATAATCGCGCAGCGTCGAAACCAGGCCGCCGCCGGCATTGAGCAATTTCGGCTGGGTCTTGTACGCCTTGCTGTCGGCCCCGGCGCCGTCGCTCATCGTCACATTGCCGGTCATCGGATCCTTGGCGTAGCACGCCATCAGACGATCAAGCTTGCTCTCGGGCACGAAGAAATCAGTATCGACCATGCCAAGCGGTTCGAAGATCCGCTCGCGGAAAAAGGCGTCCAGCGTCATCCCGCTGGCAACCTCCACGACCCGGCCGAGAATGTCGGTCGAATGACCGTAATTCCAGCGATCGCCCGGTGAGAAGACCAGAGGCAGCTTGGCGATCCGGGCGCACATCTCGCCCAGTGTCTCGCCCTCGCCTTCACCGATATTGCCGATTTTCTCACGCCGATAGAGCGCGTCGACTTCGTGTTGGAACAGGAAGCCATAGGTAACGCCAGTTGTGTGGGTGAAAGCATCGCGCACCGTCATCGGGCGGTCCGGCTTGCGGGTCTTGTAATCCTTCAGATCGCCGCCATCCCAGACTTCGACATCAGCGAATTCAGGAATGTAGCGGGAGATTTCATGATCAAGCCGGATCACACCTTCATCATGCAGCATCATGGCTGCGACCGAGGTGATCGGCTTGGTCATGGAATAGATCCGGAAAATCGTATCCGGCCCGATCGCAGATCCACCTTCAAGCTGGGTATTGCCGCGATAGGCCTCATGCACGATCTGACCATTTCGCGACACCATGGTCGCCATGCAGGGCAGCTTGCCGTCGGCAACATAGGCCTTGTCGAAATAGTCCGGGATGAAATCCAGGCGCTCACGATTGAGGCCCACATCTTCCGGGGCGAATTCGTGTTCAGTGTCCGGCATCTAAATCTCTCCTCGTTTCGCAGCGCGGCTAAGCTCGCGCGCGATGATAATCTGTTGGATTTGTGTGGTGCCTTCGTAAAGGCGGAATATGCGGGCATCGCGGAAGAAACGCTCGACCCCGTAATCAGCGACGTATCCTGCGCCCCCGAACACTTGTACGGCACGATCAGCAACACGGCCGACCGCTTCTGACGCAAACATCTTGCAGCATGAGGCGAGCATGGTGACCGGCTCGCCGGCATCCCTTTTACGAGCGGCATCCAGGATCATGCAACGGGCTGCATAGGCTTCTGCCTGACTGTCGGCGATCATCGCCTGGATCAGCTGATGCTGCATGATCGGCTTGCCGAATTGTTCGCGTTCCATGGCATAATTGACCATCTCGCTGATCAGCCGCTCCATCATCCCCGTACAAACGGACGAGATGTGCAAGCGTCCTTTGTCCAGCACGCTCATCGCGACCTTGAAGCCTTCACCTTCGCCAGCAATCATCATCTCAGCCGGCACCCGGGCATTGTCGAAATTGACGTCACAGATATGCGCGCCCTGCTGGCCCATTTTCTTTTCCGGCTTGCCGACGCTGACGCCCGGCGTCTCGCGCTTGACGATAAAGGCCGACACGCCCTTGCCGCCCGGCTCATCCGGATTTGTCCGCGCCATCACGGTAAACAAGTCGGCGACATTGGCATTGGTAATGTAGCGCTTGCCACCATTCAGCACATAAGCATCGCCGTCTTTTGTCGCTTTGGTTTTCAGGCCCGCCGCGTCGGAGCCGGCTTCCGGCTCGGTCAGCGCGAAACTGGTGACATAATCGCCGCTCGCAATGCCGGGCAGATAGGTCTCTTTCTGCTCCTCGGTGCCGAACAGGACCAGGGCCTGCGATCCAATCCCGATATTGGTGCCGGCGGCCGAGCGAAAGGCGGGCGACGTCCAGCCAAGCTCAAATCCCACCAGGCATTCGGTTTCCATGTCGAGACCGAGACCGCCATACTCTTCCGGCACGGCCAGTCCGAACAGGCCAAGTTCCTTCATCTCCTGGACGAGATCTGCCGGGACCAGGTCGTCCTCAGCGACTTGCGCTTCAGCGGGCACACAACGCTCACGCACAAAGCGCCGGACCTGGTCGATCAAAGCGTCGCGAATTTCCGGATCAAAAGCCATGCGAACTATCCTCCTGCCCTGCACAATACGCACACACGCGCCGCAAGTCGAACCCTGACGCATCGTCACGCTGGTGAAACTTTCCCGCCGCGCTATCAATGCCGGTGAGGAGAACACCGCATGGACACCAAAACCATCACTGAAGGCGAGTTCAAAGGCTGGCACACCTGGCCGGGTGAGCCGTTTGAGCATGATACGGCCGGCCCGTTCTATATGCGCCAGGAAGAGGATGGCACCATGGTCGCCGCTTTCCGCGCCGAGCGAAAGCACATGAATGCCGGCGGCGTTGTGCATGGCGGGGCGCTAATGACCTTCGCGGATTTCGCCCTATTCGCGCTGGCCCATTCCGGTGACGAAGACGGCTATGGCGTCACCGTCGCGTTCACGTCCGAATTCCTGGCGGGCGCGCTGGAAGGCGAGCTCATCGAAGCGCGTGGCGAGGTGATGGGCGGCGGGCGTTCAATCACCTTCGTGCGCGGGGTCATCACCAGCGACGAGCGCCCTGTCCTGAACTTTTCCGGCACCATCAAGAAGCGCCACAAAAAGGTCGACAGCAAGTGACCCGGATCGGGACGCCGCTATCGCCGACCGCCACCAAAGTGTTGTTTCTCGGGGCGGGAGAACTCGGCAAGGAAGTGGTGATCGAACTTCAACGCTTTGGCGTCGAGGTGATTGCCTGCGATCGCTATGAAAATGCACCGGGCATGCAGGTCGCCCATCGCGCCCACGTGTTGGACATGACCGATGCCAAGGCCTTGCGCGCCATCATTGAAGCCGAGAAGCCGGACTTGATCGTCCCTGAAATTGAAGCGATCGCGACCGATGAACTGGCGGCGATCGAAGCCGAAGGGCTGGCCACAGTCATCCCGACCGCGCGCGCCACCCAGCTGACCATGGACCGCGAAGGCATCCGGCGCCTGGCGGCGGAAACGCTAAACCTCAAAACCAGCCCCTACGCGTTCGCCAGCGATGCCGAAACGCTGGCCGCGGAAGCCGACCGGATTGGCTATCCGGTCTTCGTCAAACCGGTCATGTCCTCCTCCGGCAAGGGCCAGTCCAAGGTCGACAGCGCCGACAAAATTGCTGCGGCCTGGGACCATGCCCTGACCGCAGGCCGAGGCAATCAGGTCCGCGTGATTGTCGAAGGCGCGGTGGATTTCGACTATGAAATCACCCTGCTCACAGTGCGCCATGCAGGTGGAACCGATTTCTGCGCGCCCGTCGGACATCGCCAGGAAAGCGGTGATTATGTCGAAAGCTGGCAACCGCAACCGATGTCGGACGCCGCCCTGAAAACGGCGCAGGACATGGCGCGCAAGGTCACTGATGATATTGGCGGCCTCGGCGTGTTCGGGGTTGAACTGTTCGTCAAAGGCGACACGGTCTGGTTCTCCGAAGTCAGCCCGCGTCCGCACGATACCGGCCTCGTCACGCTCGCCACGCAGGACCAGAGCGAGTTAGCGCTGCACGCCCGCGCCATTCTCGGCCTGCCCGTGGATGCCAGCCTGCTGCGACCAGGCGCGAGCGCCGTCATCTATGGCGGCATTGATGCCGAAGGCGTGGTGTTTGACGGCGTCGCCGACGCGCTCACCGAGCCCGGCACCCAGCTGCGCCTGTT
>SPJK01106707.1_pt1 | contig 14327 bp, 12 predicted proteins | sample 3741771 | NCBI WGS metagenome assembly SPJK01 (sample SAMN10925997, study PRJNA522277) | cold seep metagenome | isolation source: Elba SIP-enriched marine methane seep metagenome, extraction at timepoint T2 | place: Italy: coast of Elba, Mediterranean Sea | reverse complement strand
TTTCGAGCGGATCACGCGGCGCGGCAAGCTGGACAAGGTGCTCGCCGGTATTGATGCCGCACTCGATGCGGGCCTCAAGATCAAGATCAATACAGTCGCAATGAAGCACGATAATCTGTCCGAGCTGCCAGCTATGATAGAGTGGGCGCATGGGAAAGGCATGGACCTCACTTTGATTGAGGTGATGCCATTGGGCGACACGGGCGAAGACCGGATCGACCAATACATTCCGTTGCCCATGGTGCGCGACCAGCTTGAAACGAGATGGAATATGGAAGACGCCCACGTGTCTGAGATGAACGCGGGTCCGTCGCGATATGTGCAAATCCGCGAAACCGGTGGCAAACTCGGCTTCATTACGCCGCTCACCAACAATTTCTGTGCGGGATGCAATCGTGTGCGCGTGACCTGCACCGGGCGTATTTATATGTGCCTGGGTCAGGATGATCATATTGACCTGCGGGCGGCGATCCGCGATTCTGAGGACTCAGCTCAGGCGCTCGACTCATGCCTGGATCGGGCGCTTCTGAAAAAGCCAGAACGGCATGAATTCAACATCAAAAACCGTGGTGAGGCCCCTGCTCTGCCGCGGCATATGTCAGTGACGGGCGGATAATGGCCAGAATTCTTTATTTCGGTCGCTTGAGCGATCTTACCGGCGCCGCAGAAGAAACGGTGGCTTTGCCCGATACCGTTTCAACGGCAGGCGAGTTGCGCCAGTTTCTTGATCTTCGGTTTGAAGCAAATGGCGCTTTGCTGGAACCGACCGTGCGGATCGCGATCAATAATGAACTCTGTTTTGACACGATGGCCGTCACCGAGACGGACGAGATTGCTTTCATGCCCCCTGTCGGAGGCGGTTAGATGCTGACCGTCACCGAGGGTCCGCTTAAAGCAAGCGCCTTGCTCAATGAATTTGAAAAAACCGCTATGGGCGCAGGCGCGATTGTCAGTTTTACCGGCTTGGTGCGTGCAGAAGCAGCCGCGGGACAGGTCAAAGGTCTGTTTCTCCAGGCGTATTCGCCCATGACGGAAAACGGCATTCAGGCCGCGATTGATGAAGCAAAAGCTCGGTGGCCTGTCCCACATGTATCGGTGGTGCATCGCGTCGGCGAAATGGTGCCTGGCGAGGCGATTGTATTCGTCGCGACCGCGTCCGCGCATCGACGCGCTGCATTTGAGGCTGCGGATTTCCTTATGGATTACCTGAAAACCAAAGCCGTGTTCTGGAAACGCGAAACGACGGATCAGGGCGAGGCCTGGATCGAGCCGCGCGCTGATGATTATGCTGATGCTGACAGATGGACAAAATCGACGGTTTGAGACCGCACGTGTTCACTTTTAGCGGCGCTTGTCGATTTTCTTTCTATCAACACTTTACTCGATGAACGATTAGATCATTATTCAATCCAATGCGTGAAGGAGAGACCTATCGGGGTCCCCGCGTCCAAGTGCTGGAGGATGCACAGTATGGCGACACTCAAGATCAATGGCGAGACTGTAACGGTGGATGTGGCAGATGACACACCGCTGCTCTGGGTTATTCGCGAACAAGTCGGGCTCACGGGTGCCAAGTATGGATGCGGAATTGCCCAATGCGGTACGTGCACCATTCATGTCGATGGCAGCCCAGTGAGGTCGTGTGTCTATCCGGTCGGCGCCCTGTCTGGTGAAGAGGAAATTACCACGATTGAAGGCCTCTCCGAGGATGCGAACCACCCGGTGCAGGAAGCGTGGGCGGAACTCGATATTCCGCAATGCGGATACTGTCAGCCCGGGATGATCATGGCCGTTGCCGGCATGCTCAACGACAATCCAAATCCTTCGGACGAAGATATTGATGCTGAAATCACCAATATCTGTCGCTGCGGGACACTGGCGCGCGTCCGCAAGGGCATCAAGCTCGCCGTCGAAAAATCGTAAGGGAGACGAACCATGGCTGATACAGGAATTCTCTCCCGCCGCGGCTTTATCGTCGGCACCGGGGCCACTGGCCTCACCATTGGTATCCTCGCAAGTTGTTCGCCCGGAGCTTCGGGGCCTGAGGAACCCGATTACTCGGACCTGCCCCCAAATGATGAGGTCAATGCGTGGGTGCATATTGATCATGATGACACGGTGACCGTTCGCATTGCTCGTTCTGAAATGGGGCAAGGTACGCTCACCGGGCTCGCCCAATTGGTGGCCGATGAACTCGATGCCGACTGGGACAAAGTCACAACGGTCTATCCAACCCCCGGCGAAAACCTGGCCCGGGAACGGGTCTGGCGGAGCTACTCCACAGGTGGCAGCCAGGGCATCCGCGGATCGCAGGATTATGTCCGTGAAGGTGCCGCCGCCGCAAAAGCAATGCTTATCGAAGCCGCCGCGAATGAATGGGGCGTTCCTGCCTCTGAATGCACATCGGCCGATAGCGTCATTACGCACGGCCCAAGCGGTCAGACCACGACCTACGGCGCCGTTGCAGGCGCTGCAGGGAAGCTTGCGCCGCCCTTGGAAGTGACTGTCAAAGACCCTAGCGAGTGGAAGATTATCGGCGAAGCCAAGAAGCGTCTCGATACCGCTGACAAGCTAGTCGGCGCACAAGTCTATGGCGCGGATATCGGTCTCGAAGATGTTCTTAAAGACACTGACGCGACGCCGACGGAACTGCTGAGCGCCTCAATCCGCCAATCGCCGAAGATTGGAGCGACTGTAGCTTCGTTCGACGCCGCGGCTGTCGAGAACATGCCGGGGGTCCGCAAAGTCGTTGCTTTGAACAATCCGTTCGGTGAAGGACAAAACGCAGTGGCCGTCATCGCCGAAACCTGGTGGCAGGCAAATTCGGCGCTGGATGCATTACCGATCGAATGGGAAGGCGGCGTCGATTTCTCGACCGAGGCTTTTGACGCCGAACTTGACGATGGTCTGACCTCCGATGACGCATTCGTCGGTAACGGTGGCGGTGATCTCGCTGGCGCGTTTGCCGATGCTGCGCAGGTCGTTGAAGCCACTTACAATATGCCGTTTCAGAACCATGCGTGTATGGAGCCAATGAACACGACGGCGCTTTATTCGGACGATAGGTGCGAAATCTGGTGCCCGACCCAAAATGGTGAAGCGGCGCTAGCGGCTGTGTCTGAGGCGTCTGGACTGGATATCCAGAATTGCGAAGTCTACAAAGTGCATCTTGGCGGTGGATTTGGCCGCCGCGGCGCGCCTGACTATGTGCAACAAGCCGTCATGTTGGCGATGGAAGTTCCGGGTACACCGGTCAAACTTCTCTGGACCCGCGAAGAAGACATGAAGCATGGCTTCTTTCATCCAACGACCAAAGGCCGGGTTCGCGGCGCACTCGACGCAGACGGAAATCTGACCGGTTTGCATCTGCGCATTTCCGGTCAGTCGATTCTCGCTGCCCTGATCCCACAGGCGCTTCAGGACGGTGTTGACTATGCGACCTTCCAGGGATTGTTGCCGGCGGGTGTCGATCCACGTCTGGAAGACCAGACTTTGAAATACTCATTCGATAATTTCCTGATCGATCACGCGATGCGCAACCCGCCTGTGCGGCCTGGATTTTGGCGCGGCGTGAACCTGAACCAGAACGCCATCTACCTTGAGTGCTTCATGGATGAGCTGGCGCATGCGGCTGGGCGCGATCCTCTGGAGTTTCGACTGGCGCACCTCCAGGACAGCCCGGAAGCAGCAGCTGTCTTGCAAGCCGTCGCCGATCGCTCCGGATGGGGCCAGGATGACGGCAAGCATCGTGGCCTCTGCGTTATGTATGGCTTTGGCTCGTACGTTGCCGCCTGTTCGGAAGTCACAGTTGACGAGGACGGCGTGCTATCGATTGATCGCATCGTCGCCGCAACCGATCCGGGGCATGCGGTAAACCCACAGCAAATCGAAGCCCAGGTTGAAGGGTCATTCGTCTACGGGCTTTCCGCCATGCTGTTTGGTGAAATCACATTTGAGGACGGTGTGGCACAGGAGACTAATTTCGACACATTCAACTCCATGCGCATTGCTGACATGCCGGAAGTCGAAACGATCATCATGCCGTCGGGTGGTTTCTGGGGCGGGGTTGGTGAACCAACCATCGCCGTGGCAGCACCATCGGTTCTCAACGCGATCTATGCGGCGACGGGCAAACGTGTCCGTCAGCTGCCGATCAAGGATCAGAACTTGCGGGATGCCTAAGACGAGCCTTCTTGTCGTCGCACCGCTGTTTGGCTTTTTGAGCCTTACAGGGTGCGGCGATACGAGCCCGTCATTGGACGATGCAGCGAACAACACGATAGGCGCCGCGACGGACCGTGCGACCGCACTTGCAATGGCCTGTTCCGGGTGCCACGCGGCTCAAAGCGATGCCGTGGTTTCGCTCGACGACTATGGCGCCGATGCTTTGCGCGAAGCGTTGCGCCGCTATCAAACAGAAGCGGATGGCACGACCGTCATGCATCGTCTCGCACGGGGGTATTCAGACGAAGACGTCGATCTGCTGGCCTCATTTTTTGATACAGAGAGCGTTGAGCCATGATTGGATTGGACCGCCGCAGTCTGCTCAAAGGGCTTGGACTCGGCACAGCTGCGCTCGCCCTGCCCATTCAGACGTTCGCACGGTCAAAGGCCAATATCGTCGTCGTCGGCGGCGGATTCGGTGGGGCCAGCGCAGCGCGTACACTGGCGACGCTCCTGCCCTCCGCCTCGGTAACGCTTGTCGACGCCAATCCAATCTATACCGCCTGCCCTTTCAGCAATCTGGTTTTGGGCACAGATCGCCCATTCAACGCTCAACAATTTGGGTATGATAACTTGCAGCGCCTTGGCGTGACCGTAGTGACCGCGCTGGCGACGGAGATTGATCCGGTCGCGCAGACCGTGACGCTGCAAGATGCCGAAGACCTGAATTATGACCGCCTCATCCTGTCGCCAGGCATCGATATGCGCTGGAATGCCCAGGAAGGATATGACGAGGCGGCCGCCGAACTTCTGCCGCACGCCTGGAAGGCTGGACCGCAAACGACGTTGTTACGGCAACAACTCGACGCACTCGAAGACGGTGACAATGTCATCATGAGTGTGCCCACAGCGCCATTCCGCTGCCCACCTGGCCCCTATGAACGGGCGAGCTTGATTGCGCATTATCTGAAAACACGGAAGCCACGCTCGAAACTCATTGTACTGGACGCCAAAGATAGCTTTTCGAAAATGGCCCTGTTTCAGGAGGCCTGGTCCGAACACTATCCGGATCATCTGGAATGGCGCGGTGCCAGCGATGATGGAACCGTCGCGCGCGTGGACGCGGTTGGGCGCGCCCTGGAAACAGATTTTGAATCGTTCTCTGCGCCGGTCATCAATGTGATCCCGCCGCAAAAATCGGGGTTCATTGCTGATCGCGCAGGGGTCAGCGATGCCACGGGGTGGTGCCCGATTGATCCCCTGGCCTTTGAATCCACGCTGCAAGACAATATTCACGTGATCGGCGACGCTACGATTGCTGCGCCCATGCCGAAGTCCGCATTCTCGGCAAATCTTCAAGCCAAGATCTGCGCCCTAGGCGTGGCGCGCCTGGTATCCGGACTGTCGCCGGAGCCTACAGTGCTCGCGAACACTTGTTACTCATTCACGACGCCAGACGAAGCGATTTCGATCGCGGGTGTTTACTCCAATGAAAACAACACACTCAATAGCATCTCCGGCGCTGGCGGCGTGAGCCCTTTGGCAGCGGATAAGACCATTCGCGCTCAAGAAGCCGCGCAAGCTCGATCCTGGTTCGAAACGATTACGTCTGGAGCTTTTGGATGATCTGGCGCGCGCTCGCGGCGGGCTTGTGCTTAAGCGCCTGCAGCGCTCCGAATTCTGCTTTGATTGATCAAAACATGATTACCGGTGACTCAATTGAGCAGCCTTTGGTCACCGCTCCTGGCGATCCTGTGCGGGGGAAGCGTCTTTTCGTAGATCGAGATGCGGGTCATTGTGTGCTTTGTCATCAAGTGACGGGTTTGGACGCCGAATTTCAGGGAGATATCGGGCCAGACCTTTCTTTGGTGGGCGCGCGATTGAGCCCCGGTCAGCTTCGTTTGCGCATCGTCGATTATCAAATTGTGCGACCTGGGACGGTGATGCCCTCCTATTATCGCATTCATGACCTACATCAGGTGGAGGAAACCTATTCCGGGGCGCCAATTTTGTCGGCGCGGGACATTGAGGATATTGTCGCTTACCTGGAGCGGCGTAAGGACCTTGAAGACGATGCATAAGACGCCGCCAATACTCAGCCGAAGGGACCTGCTCTCGGTCGGTGCGGGTGCTGTGATCGTGTCTGCATCGCCGCTGCGGAGCTTCGCCGCACAGGCGGATTTAAATCGTGCGCAAAAGGAATTGTTCGGAGATCGTCCTGTCACGGAAGGCCGGGTCTCCTTAACATTGCCTCCGATCGCAGAGAACGGGTATTCCGTGCCGCTTGCGGTCGACATTGAAAGTCCCATGACCGATCAGGATTACGTCAAACGCGTGGCGATTCTGTCGCCTAGAAACCCCCTGCCCCTGATTGCGCAGTTCCATTTTACCCCGCAGTCGGGCCGGGCACGTGTTGATGCGCGTATTCGGATGTCGGGCACACAATCAATCCAGGCAATCGCTGAGATGAATGACGGTTCACTCTGGTCTGGCAGCCGCGAAACCGTCGTGACGCTCGCCGCTTGCGTGGTGCTATAGAGAGAAACATGGCCAGCATTCGTCTCGCAGTCCCGGAAACCGCCGCTGTCGATGAAATAGTCGAGGTGAAGGCGTTGATCCGCCACCCAATGGAAAGTGGGCACAGGCGAGGATCGCGAGGCGAAGCTATACCACGTGACATCATCACACGATTTGAATGCCGCTATGCTGGCGCGTTGGTATTTGCGGGCGACTTTCATCCCGGCATCGCCGCAAACCCGTTGATAACGTTCCATGTGCGGGCGACGCGTAGCGGGGAATTAGAGTTCACGTGGACAGATCAGCACGGAGAAAGCTGGTCCGAATCCGCCACGCTGACGGTGACATGAACCGGATCGTCGGCTGCGTGAGCCTGGCGACAATAGCGGCGTGCAGCGCGCCCCCTCAAGAGCGCGCCCATGACAGCCTGGCGACTGATGAGATTGTTTCCGGAAGCGTATTCCTTACAGCTGAAACACGTGCCTTGCAGGCAGATGATTTTGCCAATCCGGGGTTCCTTTGGGTCGATCGCGGTGAGGCCTTGTTTTCTGAAGCGCCGCCGACTGGACCGGCGTGTGTATCGTGTCACGCAGATGGGCTGGCAGGCGTTGCAGCAACCTATCCTGCTTATGATCCAGACACCGGAACCGTCCTCAACATTGAAGGCCGTATCAATCAATGCCGCGCAAAACATCAAGGCGCATCCGGCCTCGATTATGAGAGTGATGAGCTTTTGTCGCTGACGGCCTATGTTGCCAATCAATCGCGCGGAGCCCCCGTTTCAGTCGACACCTCCGGATCCGCGAAAGCGGTGTATGACGAAGGGGCGCGCTATTTCCGCACGCGCCGCGGTCAGTTCAATCTGTCCTGCCAGCAGTGTCACACCGAGAATTGGGGCAAACGTCTGCGCGGAGACACGTTGAGCCAGGGACATGGGAATGGCTTTCCAGCATATCGACTGGAGTGGCAATCCATGGGGTCTCTGCATCGGCGGTTGAGAGACTGCGACATGGGCGTTCGAGCAGAACCCCTGCCCTATGGCGACCCGCTCTACATTGCTGTGGAGCTCTATCTGGCCGCACGTGCGGAAGGGCTCGAAGTCGAAAGCCCAGCTGTGCGGAGATAAAAAAATGGCGGGCCCGAAAGCCCGCCATTCCTGATTTGAGTTTGGTCGCTCTTAGAACGATGCCTTAACACCAACGGTCCACAGACGGCCAAGTGTCTCATAAGCACTTGGGAATGTGTTACCGAAGTTACGAGCAGTCGAACCAGCGCCGTTACCAACGATCGGAGGCTCTTCGTCGAAGAGGTTCCGAATGTTCGCAGACATTGTGACATTCTCGTTGATGTCCCAGCTACCAGACAGGTCGAAGCGATGCTGCGCATCGATCGTTTCGAATGCATCGAACGTACCTGCACGCTGAGCGTCCTGAATGTCGACTTCACCGAAGTACCGCCACAGCAGAGACGCCGTGTACGGGCCTTTGCGCCATGTGGTGCGCTGGTTGAAGCGAAGCTCAGGTGTTGGCTGACAATCGTTACCGAAACGACCCAGGCAATCGATCACAGGAGTTGTGCTCGAAGACTGACTTTCGTTCGCAGTCTGAAGTGTCGCAAAGAAGCCAACGCTCAGTTCACCGATTTCGCCCATATCCCAGTCAGTGTCGACGCTGAAGTCGATACCTTCTGCTGCGCGATAGTCGAGGTTGGTTGTGAACAAGCTCACACCAGCACCAGAGGTCGCAAGCGTACCACCGATACGGCTGATCTTGGCACATTCCGTGACATCACCACCGATATAGCAGTTGTCCAGAACCTCTTGCGGGCTGAATTCACCGATCTCGTCCGTGATCTCGATTTCATAGTAATCGAGGGTCACGAGACCGTTGGTCATGTTGCCAAAGGTTGGAGTCTGCCAAGTCATACCAATGGTGAACGTGTCACCCGTTTCTGGCTCAGGCAGTGCGTTCGGATCAGTACCTTCAAACGTGTTGATCTGACTCGACACGATGTCCGGAACAATACCGATCAGCGGCGTGATCACACCTGTAGAGTTACAGAGTGTTTGCAGCTGTGGGTTTGCAGACAGAGTAGACGCGATCAGGCTTGCCTGAACCGTGCCCGTTCCGTCCTGGAACGCTGGGTTGCCGTTCGAGCATGGGTCGAAGCTCGCGTCTTCGAGGCCCGTTACAACCGGGCTACCCAGTTCGCCAATGTTTGGTGCACGAACTGCGCGCTGTTGCATGACGCGGAAACGCAGACCGTCAACAACTTCCCAGTTCAAGCCGGCTTTCCAGGTTTCGTTATTACCGAAAGAGGAATAGTCAGCAGCACGGAAACCAAGCTCGAGCTCGAGGTTCTTGGCGAACTCCATGTCCTGCACCAGCGGGACAAAGGCTTCACCGTAAAACTCGGTTACGTCGAACGAAGAACCGATTGGCAGAACTGTACCACCGGCACCGCCCAGACAGCTGGTTGGCGGCTCTTTCAAACACTCATCTGGTGTAGAAGTACCGATTTCTTCACGGTACTCAGCACCGATTGATACCGTCACAGGATTCGCTGCGGTCGGCATCTGAAGTGCGTTGATCGGGCCATATGCTACAGCACTGAAGACATTCTGCTCATAGTCAGACTTCAGGATACCAGTCGCGCTGTTCGCTGCGGCCATTGCGGGTGTGATTGAACCGAAACCTGTTGAGAACAGATCGATTGGCACACAGCCTGCGACAGCTGACGTTGCACCCGGTGCAAGACACTGAGTTGCGTCGACAGTATTCAGAGCGTCAGCAAAAGCAGATACGTTTGTGTATCCGCCACGGACTTCGGTCCGGTCAGCTTCAGCGTGTGAATAGTAAACGTCATAATCCCAATCGCCCCACAGATCGCCGCGGAGACCGGCAACGAACTGGAAGTTGTTGGAATCATAGTTCGTCGAACGCGTACCAAGCTCGAGCGTACGACGGCGAACCGGCGCTGTGATCGAGTCGTTCAGGTCAAACACACCATTATTGTTCAGATCGTTGACGCCAGCATCAGCGAACGAGACCAGCGGGTTAGCCGCCAGGAACGTGTTGATGTTGTTGACGATCGTGTTGCGTGCATTGTCAGACAGGAACGGGTTCTGCAGCGGAATTTCAAACCGGTTGCCGAACACACCTGATGGCGCGACTTGCTGGCGAACGTTGATCGCAGCGAAGTTTGCACGTGCATACGCTTCAAAATGGTTGTTGATCTCGTAACGGCCGGTTGCCATCGTCACAAAACGCTCTTGCGGCGTTTGCAGATAGTTGAACGGGCTGAAGTTGAAGCGAGAACAACGTGGACCAACGGTACCATCGTTCAGGAACTGGATCGTGCCGCTAAGAAGGTCGATCGCAGTTGGCATGGACGTTGTTGATCCAACACCGGTCGACGCCAGAGTTGCGTTTGGCGCGTCACAGTTTGCATCTGGGCTCGCGGGAGCACCACCAGCGTTTGGACCGTTCGCAGTCGAAACACCAAACTCCGAATAGTCACGGTCGCCGAGCAGAACGCCCTTACGATCGGTGAAATCCAGAGCCAGAGTTACGTTACCACGGCCATTGTCGAGGTTTGCACCCAGCAATGTCGAGATGCTGTAAACTTCCGAGTCGCCCCAAAGTTCGCCGTCGCCCTGCTCAGAGAAGCGGTAACGCGACGCAACTTCGACACCTTCGAAATCGTCTCTCAGAATGAAGTTGACCGCACCGGCCATCGCATCCGAACCGTAAACAGCCGATGCACCGCCGGTAACAACGTCAATGCGGTCCAGCATAATCACGGGGATCGCAGAAATGTCGACTTCACCGTCAGTGTCGAATGGCACCATACGTTTGCCGTCAACCAGAACCAGCGTACGCTGATCACCGAGGCCGCGCAGGTCAACCGAAGTCGCACCCGCTGTACCGTTATTGACGTTCTCGTTGTCGCCCGGAAGCGCAACAGGAAGATCACGGAACAAGCGCTCAACTTCGACAGATTGCGTCAGTTCGAACTCTTCTTGGCCGAGGGTTGTAATCGGGCTCGAAGAAACGATCCCTGGCGCTTGGAAGCGTGTACCGGTGATGATCACCGTATCCTGACGCAGATCGTCTGCGTCTACAGTCGACACAGGCGTCGGTGCGTCTGTTTCCTGAGCCATGGCAGGCACGGCATAAATACCGAATGAAGCACCGGCGATAATCGACGACGCAAACAAACGGCTTTTCATTGAATTCCCTCTCACAGTGGAACCTCCGAATGATTGTGATAATTTGCTCAAATACTCGAGCGGCTCGGCTTTACCCAGTCCGAGATGTGGCGACGCTAGGCGAGTGTTCACATTTTCGTCAACATTCGCTCGACGGAGACACTCGGAAAACGAAAGTACTGTGACTTATTGGCCTCACATTTCCTTGAAAGAGGCATAATCTGCAATAACCATCCGTATACGGGGGGTGTATCGGGAAGAACTCGTCGCGAATTACCTTATTCGAGGGGAAATCTATTAATGTCGCGTATTTCAGGTGTTACGTTTGTGGCGCAACACCCGGAAAAGATTGAAGAACCTGAGAAGCGTCAATAAATTGCGACACCCGGAGCATATAGAGATTGTCGGCTATTCAGACCGCGAGGCATCTCCTAAACTGGCAGAACCACGACTGAGAATTGCACAAATAAGACGAGAAAGCCGCTGACCATGTTTAAATTCCTGCTCCCTGCTGCATTGATTGGCATCGCCACCCCGGTGATGGCAGCTCAGGAGGATCAACCGATCTCAACCCAGGCAATCTATGCGTGTGCTGAAATTACGGACGATGCAGACCGGCTGGCCTGCTATGATGAAACCGTGGGCCGGTTCGAAGCCGCAGAGGCCGCTGGCGAAGTGACCACGATCAGCAAGTCTGAGGTCGAAGAGATAAAGAAGGACTCGTTCGGCTTCGCCCTGCCCTCAATTCCGCGCATCGTGATGCCCAAATTTGGTGGCGACGACAAAGACGACCTGGAATCAGTCACCATGGCCGTCACCGAGGTCGAGCGCCTTCGCTATGACAATCTGCGGGTCACGCTCGAAAACGGTCAGATCTGGGAGCAAACGGACGGCAAGCGGGTTCAATTCTCCAAGCGGGTCGGCGTCGAATCCGCCAAGATCACGCGCGCTGCGTTTGGTAGCTTTAAAATGAAACTCGACAACGGCGTCAGTTTCCGCGTCAAACGCCTGCGATAGATACAAAAACGGCGACCCGGTGAAGGTCGCCGTTTTCGATTGGTGGAACGACGCTTAGAAGCTCAGTTTCGCTCCGACAAAGACGAAGCGGCCGGCAGCCTCATACACGCCAGCGATCGTGTTGCCTTCGACGTTCGCTGTCGGGCTGGGACCGTATTGTGGAACGATCGGAGGATCATTGTCGAGGACGTTGTTGACGCCCGCGCGCAGCTCCAGCACGTCATTGACGTCCCAGAATGCAGCAAGGTCAAAATAGTGTTCACCGTCAAGCTCCGCGGAACCCACGTCTTCGCCCGCTTGGGAAAAGGTCGTTAGCTCGCCTGTGTCAGTGTCGATGGATTCGACGCGCTCTACCGCGGACAGATAGCGCCACAACAGATTGGCACGCACGCGCCAGGGCGACTCGTATGAGACAGCAACGTTGTGCGCATATTCGAATGTCGGGTTTTCGCACGTTCCGTCATAATAGCCGACACAATCGTACGGCGCGGAGCCTTCCACTGCTATCGTCTCATTTTCGAGCTGATAGTTCGCGTTGTAATTAACGCCGAGATTACCCCATTCGCCGAGATCATAGTCGTATCCGACGGACACGTCGAAGCCGGCAACATTTTGCCCACCCGTATTTATACTGGTCGCGGTGATCGCCGCCTGTTCGCGGGGAATTTGGGTGAGTGACCCATCCGTTCCACGATTGATCAGGTCGCAAAAGGTTGCGTCGCCAGTCTCAAGACATCTGTCCAGAGTGAACGTGGCCGGAATTGATCCCACAGCGTCTGTCAGTTCGATCTGATAATAATCAACCGAGATCAATAAGTCTGGAATCTGTCTAGGCTGATAGACGAATCCAAGTGTGATCGTATCCGCCTCTTCCGGCGTTAGATCAGGGTTGCCGCCCGTAATAACGTTAAGTTGTCCGGAATCGGGAGGGATCGCGCCATATTGAGCTGCTGAGACACCGGTATTTGCGCATGCGGCGGCCGACTCGGTCGGAGCGTCATCTGTTCCCGCAAAGCCCGAGCATGGGTCTGACAGGCTGCTCAGATTAGTGTTCTGAGGATTAAACAGTTCAAATACGTTCGGTGCTCGAATGGCGCGTTGGTACTGGGCGCGAAACCGAACTTCATCGATCGGCGACCAGGTGGCCCCCACGGCGTAAGTATCTACCGACAAGTCCCCGCCATCGACTCCATTCAAAATATCGACTGATTCATACTGGGAGTTTCGAATCGCGGCGGACACGCCAAGCTCTTGCGCGAATTCAGCGTTCTGGACCAAGGGAAGCTGGATCTCAGCGAAGTACTCGAGTAAGTCGGTTTCGCCATGGGTCGGCAGAACCGCCCCGCCCGAACCGACCAAACCACCACTTTGATTGGTGCCGTCGGCTTGCGCCTTGATGCCGTCTCGACGGTATTCAACGCCAACCAGCACGTTTGGCCCATCTTCTGCCCAAGGCGAAACAATGCCGTAGTTGCCGAGATCGGTCTGAGCCGTCGCGCCATATACAAATTGTTCGATCGAACCCTTCGTCAGGGTTGGCGTATCGACATAGGCTGCAAGCCCTGGATCTACCTCCGCGCCGACAACATATGCGGATGTAAATGGCAGGCAGTCAGGATCGGTTCCGTCAACGACCGAACGACAAACGGTATTTCCGTTGCCATCATCAACGATATCGAGCGCGCGTGCCAGATTAACAGATGTAACCTGATTGGTCTGAATCCGATCAAGCTCGGTCTCAGCAACCTGACCGAACACGTCCCAGTCAATATGGTCCATCACGGTGCCGCGCAAGCCACCAACAAAGCGGAAATTGGTCAACGTGCGAGAGTCCGTCCGACCGCCGCCTTCGACGAACCGTCGTCGTATTTCTGCCTGAACGTATCCGTCACCAGCGACGCCGCCCGTATCCGTAGCAATGTCGCGTGTGTAATGACCGGTGGAAGCATCGAGCACACCGCACAGCGTTGCCAGCATCTCGGCTGTCAGCAGCGGATTATCGCAATTCACCTGGTTGATTGAACTTCCGAAGGCGGCAGATGGAGCAATGACCTGCGGCGAAGTCGATTTGGAGAATCCAAACTCAGTGTAAGCTTCAATTTCGGGCGTTATCTCATAGTGGCCGAGGAAACCGGCATTAAACCGTTCGGTTGCGCGGCGAATGGGGTTGAGCGGATTGAAATTATACGCGTTGTTGAGACCGGTTGATAAGGAATTGTCCGCGTTCAGTGAAAACCCTCCAGAGGTGATTTCACTTCCGTCGGCGTTGGTTTGGACGGAACCGTCAGCATTGTACAAGGGTGCCGCGTCCTCCGGTGTTCCGCCCTCGGGGATGGCAGGACTCACAACAAATGATGTCGGGTACGGTCCTTGGTTGGAGCCGAGGCACCTTCGCGTTTCATCTTCAAGCAGTGCACAC
>SPJK01045403.1_pt1 | contig 14329 bp, 13 predicted proteins | sample 3741771 | NCBI WGS metagenome assembly SPJK01 (sample SAMN10925997, study PRJNA522277) | cold seep metagenome | isolation source: Elba SIP-enriched marine methane seep metagenome, extraction at timepoint T2 | place: Italy: coast of Elba, Mediterranean Sea | reverse complement strand
GTTTTCTCAATGGATTGGGCAAACAGGCCCGCCACACAAAGCACAAGGGCAAAGGTCAAAGTGATCTGGCGGGTTCTTAGAATCATAGGAGTAGTTTTACTTTTCAATAATATACAAATTTTTATATCAAAAGTCAAGAGTAAAGCCAAACTATATTTTACAAAACACCAGATGTGCTGAATAATACAATTGCAGCCTTGAAACCGTTCGACTTTTAGCTGACTGCTTGTCTGATGCGAACCAAGCGTTCCAGGAGCGGCTCCAATTGATCAAGGGGCAGCATATTCGCCCCGTCACTTTTAGCTTCAGCAGGATTGGGGTGCGTTTCGATGAACAAACCATCTACTCCGACGGCTATGCCTGCTCGCGCAATGGTCTCTATCAAAGCTGGCTTTCCACCGGTTACTCCGGTAGTTTGATTAGGCTGTTGCAAGGAGTGGGTGCAATCTAGTACTACTGGAGCTCCCTGTTCTTGCATTTGCGGAATCCCTCGAAAATCAACGACCAGATCTTGATAACCGAAAGTTGTTCCTCGTTCTGTGAGCAGCACTTTATCATTTCCACTGTCCAGCACTTTTTGCTTAGCAAAACGCATTGCATCAGCGCTGAGAAATTGGCCCTTTTTGATGTTCACCACTTTGCCCGTCCGAGCAGCTGCCACTAACAAACTAGTCTGGCGGCATAGAAAAGCTGGAATTTGCAGTACATCCACATAGGCTGCTGCCATGGCGGCTTCCTCTTCCGTGTGGATATCAGTGGTCACTGGTACGTCTAACTCCTCCCCTACTGCTCGCAAGATCTTCAGCGCCTTCTCATCGCCGATACCGGTGAAGGAATCGATTCGCGAACGATTCGCTTTGCGATACGATCCCTTAAAAATATAGGGTATGGCTAAGCGATCACAAACTGCACTGACCTGACGGGCAATGGCAAAAGCCATGTCTTCTCCCTCAATAGCACAAGGTCCGGCGATCAGGAAAAAGTTCCCGCTGTCTTGGTGTTTTAGCTTAGGTATAACTGGGAGTTGCATGGGTTGTCGTTTGGATGGTCAAAAGATATGGGCGCTCAAAATACAAAGCCTTCTTCAACACAAAAGGCAGTACGACACGGAATCCACCGCTACCGTACTGCCTTAGGCGTACCGCTCAAAAGGTACTATTAGAATTTGTAGGTGATGCCCGCATTGAGCAGGGAGATGCCGAAGCCAGCTTCGGCATAGAGTGCTACGTGTTGGCTAACAAAACGCTGTGCACCAACATAACCACTAAACAACATGCCATTTTCAGCTGGTCGGCTAAAGCTGGGAGGGTCGTCATCGCGGTTGTTGTCTGGATCAAGGAAGATAACCTCCTTGTCGATCTCCGGGAAGCTGTACCCTAGCATTAGGCCGCCATAGATGCGCCATCCGTTCAGGTCGTTGCTAAAGGCGGTGCCCCGCAAGCCTGCCATCCACATTTTCGTCTGAAAATGCTCGGCAATACCCGCTTGAGGATAGACCGTTTCGCCTTCTACGCTGGAATAAGCCGCGTAGAGACCGAGTGAAAAGTTGTTGCTAATCACGTAATCCAAACGGGCACTGACAGGAGGGACTAGTGTGTTGGTTCGATCGGCCGCAAAAGTAGGTACAAGGCCAATGCCGGCGCTCAATTGAACAGTACCGGGCTTAATTTTGATTTCCTGGGCTGAGGTGGAAGTCAAGCCGATGATCGCTATCATCAGCACGAGAGCTAGCTTGAGTTTGGTCATAATACACTTGTTGTTGGTTTGGGGGATCGGCTATCAGATACATTGGGTGTTCCGTGCCGAATTCCTCACAAAGGTAGATGAATCAAGTGTAAGAGTCAATCAGATTTTAGAATTTTATTCTGAATTAATAAAAATTTAACGCTCAAATAAAATTATATTTTCCTTAACGTTTTCTACAGGTATATATTCGTTGTCCAGCCAGGTCACCCAACTATTATTAGGCAAGTCGAAATGCCCCATACTATTGGCTTTCATGCTTACACTTGTAACGAGGTCATATATCAATTAGGTATGTATGCATTAACATTTTTTTAAGGCGTTATTCACAGCCAACCATTCTCCTATAGACAGCGTTTTAGTGCAATAGACAATATGTCCCTATGCGCTTGTTGCCCCTCTTGCTCGTTCTATTGGCCATCGACTATTATGCCTTTCAGGCTATTCAGCTACTCACTGAAGGTCTGGCTCCTTTCCCTCGAAATCTATTGTATGGTCTCTATTGGGGGATGCCGCTCGTCTTATTATTTTGGACGTTGGCTGGTAAAGAGGCCCGGAAGCACCCGCGCTGGCGAACGCTTTATCGGTTTGTCCGTGCCTTCCTTATTATCCTGTATCTAGCTAAGCTGCTTGTTGCCGCCGTTGTACTAATGGATGATATTCGACGGCTAGCCGTGTATGCTTATTACTCACTGCTTGCCGAGGAAATCGTTTTGGAACGATCTATATGGATGGCAAGAGCTGCGCTGACCGTTGGTTTACTTCCTCTTGGAGTGCTCACCTATGGCATGTTGCGCAACCCATACCGGTATCAATTGCGGGAGCAGCAAATTCAAATCCCCGGCTTGGCCGATGAACTAAAGGGGCTGGTTTTAGTCCAAATTTCTGACATTCATGCGGGGAGTTTCACCAGAAAGGATGGGTTGTATCGAGCTATTGAGTTGATTAATGAACAATCTGCTGACTTCGTTTTCTTCACTGGTGACCTGGTCAATAATCAAGCAGAGGAAATTCTTCCTTACCAATCGATCTTTGAAGCAATTCAGGCCCGCTATGGCGTATACTCCATCTTTGGGAATCACGACTATGGTGACTATATAGCCTGGCCTACTGCGGAAGCCAAAACCAACAACCTACAGCGTTTGGCGACCGCCCATGCAGAGATGGGTTGGACGCTGTTGCGCAACCAACACCGTATCATTGATATTCAAGGGAGAAGCTTAGCTATTATTGGCGTAGAGAATTATTCTGCTTTGCCGCGTTTTCAGCGGTATGGGCGTTTAGATGAAGCTTATGCTGGATGTGAACCCGCGGACCTTAAAATCTTACTCTCTCATGACCCTACCCATTGGGATGTTGAAGTCCGACCTGACTTCCCCGACATAGCCCTCACTTTTTCCGGCCACACCCATGGCATGCAGTTCGGTATCGAGTTAGCTGAAAAATTCCGGTGGAGCCCCGCACAGTACGTTTATAAACAATGGGCCGGCCTTTATCAGCAAGGCAAACAGTGGTTGTATGTAAATCGTGGGTTCGGGTTCCTCGGCTATCCCGGGCGTGTAGGTATCCTACCTGAGATCACTCGAATTGAGTTGATCTAAGCTTTGCCAGGCTGTTGCGACCTAGTGTCCTTTACCAAAAGAATTTATTATATTGCAGCAATGGTTGCCCATTGCAAACCAGTCCCTACCCAGCTTCAAAAGTATTTCCCGAGCTAAGCTCATACTCATTATCATCTGTATGCCGTTCCTGTATGGAGGCCCAATTTTAAACGATTGGAACCTTAAGCAAGGTTTTTCGTAGAAAGAGAAAGAAACAAGTCGTCCCTTTCCTCTTACTCATCGTTACAAGTCCACAGCGTGGATTTAGTACGATAGACCACATTGGTTTTTGAGTAAGAAGCAAGATAGGCGCTATCCCAAAGCCAGTATCCCATGACCGCTAATGACATTATCCTGATCGCTATTCTCGCGCTCGGTGCCCTCTGGATTAACTGGGGCACGATTCGAAGAGATCTTTTTCAAAATCAAGCTGACCAGCAAGCTGAACCAAGGGGTAGGCCGCGCGCAAAACCTACCGAAGCTCCTAAGCGAGACCGTAAATCAGTGGAGCACATTTCATAAGCTTTACCGTATTGCTAACCTGATTCGAATAGGCGTCTTTTGAGATTGTCCAGAACAAACAGGGTATATGTTTGTTCATGAAACAGTTCGACCAGCAAAAATAGCTGAGGTCCAGATTTAGACGATTTGAAGACGCTATTATGAAAAAGGAGGAATTTTTACAATCTGGTTTACTGGAACAGTACGCCCTTGGATTGACTGATCCAGAAGAAAACCAGATCGTGGAAGCGTATCTGGAATCATTCCCTGAACTTCGTTCGGAGCTTGCTTACATGCATAACGCTCTGGATGAATATGCTGCTAGTCAAGTTATCCCTCCGCCTAAGCGCGCCAAGCGATCAATGGCAAGCGGAATACATTCGTCTCAAAACGGAAAAATTACGCGTTCGTCACCTCGGTCGTCCACCTCGCTACGCCCCTGGACGCTAGTTGCAATGATCGCTCTGTTAGGTCTTTCCAGCTGGTTGTATCAGCAGTGGCAGCACACCGAGCACCAACGGATGTCTTCGGCTGCTCAATTGGCTGCGCTTAAGGAGAGTTGTGATAAAGCACAGCAACAATCGAATGCGCCTCTGGCTATGCTGGCCTTTTTGCAGCAACCAACTACCCGCCCCATTTTGCTGGAAGGCACCGCTATTGCCCCTGCGCACTTTGCGTTAGCTTATTGGAACCCAAAGCAACAAGAGGTTTGGATTGACCCAACTCATCTCCCCCCACTGACTAGTGACCGCCAATACCAAATATGGGCAGATATTGATGGAGAAATGATCAGTATCGGCTTGCTACCCCCAGGCACCCGCAGTGCCATTTCACTTACCTACATGGAAGAAGCTGAAAGCATTAATATCACACAAGAACCGCTTGGCGGAAGCGAGCACCCTACCGTTAGTCTGCTCACCGTAGCGGGGCAAGTGTAAGCACGATTGGCACAATTCTTGCACTTTTAGTCCTATCCACTATGGACTCACCCTATGATTGCCTGATTTTCTAAGGCATGTAGTTGTTTACAAACAGCAGCTATCTATCTCATTTGCTTGCAAGTGAGTTGTTTTTTCGCCAAAAGTCCGTTTCCTCAACGGGAGATACCGCTAATGGTGAAAAATTGTTTGTTTTTTTACTCAAAGGGCTATGACAACTAAATGAATTTTCGCAAATTAGCCCTGCCCTCATGAACATGTGCGTTTCAAACATTATTTAATCAAAACGTACAGGCTTATGTTGATCTTTATTATTGTATCAGCAGCGTTTCTGTTTGGAGGAGGGCTCATTCTGGCATCACACATCGCTTCGGCTCGCACTTCCCGCTACCGTCGCACTTTTTAAAGCTAGAGTGTTCTTACCCTCCAAATTCTGCGCAGCAGCACTACCCCACCCTTTAACGTTGAATCCCAATTACTAGTAGTTTTTAAACATGTACCAGTAGAGAGGTACAGAATGTATCGTTGAAATAGCTATTCTATAGGAATTTTCCTAGTTGGTAGTGTTGCCCAGACTATGAGAAATCTGCCATCCGTCCCCCGTGAACAGGGAGGACACAGCTTTGAGAGGCTATTCAAAACGAAAACCGATTTAAGTAAAAAGGCTCTGCGATGCATTTCGCAGAGCCTTTCTCTTATTCGGTACAAAGGGAAAACCGTTTGTCTTCCCTAAGGCGCTATAAGATCACAACTTCAGTACATCCAGAAAAGCCCGTTGAGGAACTTCCACCTTGCCGAATTGGCGCATCTTCTTCTTACCTGCTTTTTGCTTTTCCAGCAGCTTACGCTTACGCGTAATATCACCGCCGTAACATTTTGATGTCACATCCTTTCGAAGTGCGGAAAGGCTTTCACGAGCAATGATCTTAGCGCCTACAGCCGCCTGAATAGCAATCATAAATTGCTGACGTGGCAACAATTCTTTCAATTTTTTACAAATCTGGCGTCCGAACGACTCAGCCTTAGTACGGTGTACCAAAGCGGATAGCGCATCCACATTTTCACCATTCAGCTTGATATCCAACTTCACCAGATCCGACTCGCGGTAGTCCAAGGGTTGGTAATCGAATGAAGCATAACCCCGTGAGATACTTTTTAAGCGATCGTAGAAGTCGAACACAATCTCCGCCAGAGGAAGCTCAAATTGCAATTCTACCCGCTCCGGCGATAAGTAGTGCTGCTTCGTCAATATACCGCGCTTCTCAATGCACAGATTCATGATACCGCCAATGTATTCGGTATCGGTAATGATCTGTGAAGAGATATATGGCTCTTTAACTCGATCGAGCACGGTAGGCTCAGGCAGGTCAGCTGGATTACGGACGATCAGTTGCTCATCCGGGTTCCGCTTGCTGAACGCAAAGTAACTTACGTTAGGCACGGTGGTAATCACATCCTGGTTGAATTCACGCGATAAGCGCTCTTGAATAATCTCCAGGTGCAACATACCCAGGAATCCGCAACGGAATCCAAAACCCAGGGCAGCAGAAGTCTCCGGTTCAAACACCAGGCTGGCGTCATTGAGTTGCAGCTTTTCCAGGCTGTCTCGCAGATCCTCAAAGTCATCATTATCGAGCGGAAAGATACCCGCAAAAACCATGGGTTTCACCTCCTCGAATCCTTGAATGGCTTCTCCCGGGCGTTCCTCATGGGTCAGCGTATCTCCAACTTTAATCTCACTAGATTGCTTGATACCCGTGATGATATAACCCACATCTCCGGCTCGCAATTCCTTCTTGGCCTGGTAGTCCAATTGCAAGACCCCAACTTCATCGGCGTGGTACTCACTCTCCGTGGCTACAAAACGCACCTTATCACCCTTGCGTAATACACCATTTTTGATGCGCAAATAAGCAATAACACCGCGATAAGGATTAAAGACTGAGTCAAAGACCAAAGCCTGCAATGGCTCTTCCGGGTCTCCTTCAGGGGCTGGAATACGGTCGATAATGGCACTAAAAATTTCCGGGACGCCTTCTCCTGTTTTTCCACTGGCGTGCAGGATCTCTTCTTCTCCGCATCCGATCAAGTCGATTACCTGAGCAGCTACGCGTTCTACCATAGCCGTCTCCATATCGATCTTGTTGAGAATGGGAATAATTTCCAGATCATGCTCAAGTGCCAAAAACAAATTGGAGATCGTTTGTGCCTGGATGCCTTGCGTGGCATCTACCAACAAGAGCGCCCCTTCGCAAGCAGCAATTGAGCGCGACACCTCATAACTGAAATCTACGTGTCCCGGAGTATCGATGAGATTGAAAATATACTCTTGTCCATCTGTATGAACATAATTCATCTGCACAGCATGACTCTTAATCGTAATGCCGCGCTCCCGCTCCAAATCCATATCATCTAGTGTCTGCGCCTTCAGGTCCCGATCCGATACCGTCTTCGTATGCTGGAGCAAACGATCGGATAGCGTACTCTTCCCGTGGTCAATGTGCGCAATGACACAAAAGTTTCGAATATGCTTCATGCCGCAAAGATAGTCGATATTTTGATGCTACAATTATTTGTGGCAAGGATGATTTCAGTCAATTGTAAGGCATCAACAATCAGTAGAAATTCTCCCTCCGGATGCCCACGAATTCATATTCACAGTTAGAATTTTCTGTAACCATTCGCTCATTTTCCGTTATGCTAAAAAACGAATGATGCGTCACCTCCTCCTTTGCCTTGTTTTTTTTCCTGTACTAGTAAACGGACAGCATCTCGCTATGTTCGATTCTCTCCAACATTCTTACTCCGATACCATCTATTTCGAGTCTGGTTCCTGGGAAATCACACCAGTGGCGGACTCTGTCCTTCATTCTTTCCCATTGCCACAACGCGAGAGTGACCGACTTTACCTAACGGCCCATACCGATGCTATTGGTTCCGTGGCCTATAACGAAAACCTCGCTACGCAACGCGCACAATCGGCGGCAGCCGTGCTGCAAGAACGAGGATGGCTACCAGAAGGAATGGTGCAGCAGACTTTCGGAGAACGACGCCCTTCCCGCGAAAACAATACCGACAGCAATCGGCAAAAAAATCGCCGAGTCACCTTGGATTATTTCATTGAGATACCTTTCCAAACTATCAGCGGCCGCGTTATTGACCCGGCTACAGATGAAGGTGTTCCCGCTCAAATCCGCGTACATGGCCGAAGCTTTTCGGATACACTCCAAGCAACAGATGATGGTCGTTTCTCGATCGCTTTACCCGTTGACAGTGTCGTTGGCTTTGATGTGTATGCCAGTGGTTATTTCTATCAGAGCGAGTACAAAAAGATCAAGGCCGAACCCATGGCTCCCCTGGAAATCAAACTCCCGAAAGCAGAGGCTGGGCAGTCCATGGATATCCCTAACTTATATTTCTACGGCAATCAAGACATTTTGCTGCCACGATCTATCCCCGAACGCCCAAAAATCCAACGCTTCCTGGAAATGAACCCGACGATCAAGGTCGAGATTGCCGGCCATGTAAATCAACCCAATCAGCCTCCGGTCACCGAGGATACTTTTGAATGGCGCCTCTCGGTCCGACGAGCACAGGCCATCTACAATTGGCTGATCGAGCAAGGGATCCCAGAAGAACAGATCACACCCCAGGGTTATGGCAACCATTATATGCGCTACCCACATGCCACGAGCGAACAGCAAATGTCGTTGAATCGGCGAGTAGAGATAAGGGTGTTGAAACAATAGGCTAATCCCGAAATCCTGTTAAATTAGCAGCTCCCCCGAGAGCCAGCAACCAACAGGCATGAGTACACAAAACCGACTTCTTTCGTTGGATGTCTTTCGGGGATTGACTATTGCAGCGATGATCCTCGTCAATAACCCAGGGTCATGGAGCACCGTCTACGGGCCGCTTCTTCATGCCGAATGGCATGGTGTTACCCCAACCGATTGGATCTTTCCATTCTTTTTATTCATCGTTGGCGTTGCTATTGCCTTTGCTATTGGGCGGCGTAAAGAACAAGGTGTTGATCGCAAACCACTCGTTCGTAAGATTCTTATTCGCACTGCCCTTATATTCGGTATCGGCTTATTCCTAGCTGGATTCCCATATTTCAAGCTTGGTAGTATTCGTATCCCAGGTGTGTTACAACGCATCGCCTTGGTCTATGGTGCTTCGGCATTGCTATTCTTGTGGCTCAATCCTCGGCAGATGTTCTGGACTGCAGTGGGCTGCCTGCTCGGCTACTGGGCACTCATGACCTTGGTGCCTGTACCGGGTGGTTATGCCCCCAACCTGGATCCGGAAACCAACTTGGGGGCCTGGTTAGATCGAACGTTACTCAGTGGCCACTTATGGTCACAATCAAAGGTCTGGGACCCGGAAGGTCTACTCAGCACCCTCCCCGCTATAGCCACTGGCATTAGTGGTATCCTGACCGGTCACTGGCTTCGACAAGATCGAGGGGCCTACGAAAAAGTGGCCGGCATGATGGTAGTTGGGGCCGTGCTCCTCTCCTTAAGTTTTGTCTGGGACCTCGTTTTCCCGATCAATAAGAAGATCTGGACCAGCTCTTTTGTGCTCTATACTAGTGGTGTGGCGCTTCTCTTCTTAGGAGTCATCTATTGGTGGGTCGATATAAAAGGCCGACACTGGGGTACTAAGCCCTTCATTGTTTATGGCATGAATGCCTTGATTGTCTACGCCCTGTCCGGACTGATTGCGAAAACAATCCACGCCATTAAGTGGACCGATGCAGCCGGAGACACCATCAGTGTGCAAGGCTGGTTATGGGCGACGGTATTTAAACCTATGTTCGCTTCGCCCTACAATGCATCCTTAGCATACGCCATAACTAATGTGCTGTTTTTGCTGGGAATAGCATGGATTCTCTATGCCCGACGAATTTTCATCAAGGTGTAAACCAACCTGGTTGGCGACTACATTACTGGTATAATTTATAGCACCCTATCCTGACATAGTGGACAACTCCTTTTGCTGCGAAAAGCAAAAGCTCAGACTTGTTCACGGCTATGTCACTACTTTGTCACGAAACTGGCAAATGAAGCACTTGTCGCGAACAAAGTGGATTGTATCGAGTTTGGCGAGTGTAAACTTTCAAATACCAAAAAACAATCCACTAAGATGAAAATGCATTGGTCAACTTTTCGCATGATGTTCATGCTGAGCCTCGCTTTCTCTTTCCTTGCTGTTTCCTGTGATAATGACAACATGGACGACGTTACAACCGTAGCCAGCGTCGTTGCAGAAAATGCTAACTTCAGCATTCTTGCCGACGCGCTGGAAGCTGCTGATCTTACCGATGCGGTCAATGACCGTACCGCTACACTGACTGTTTTCGCCCCTACGAATGCTGCTTTCGAAGCTTTCTTATCTGCTAATGGATTTAGCAGCCTGAGTGACATCCCTACTGCTACGCTTCGTCAAGTATTGCTCTATCACGTACTGGGTGTGGAAGCAAATTCTACTGCTTTAAAGACAGACTACTACAATACATTGGCTGAGTTTGAAGCTGGTGAACCATTGTCCTTATTCGTTAACACCGATGGAGGTGTAAGCATCAATGGCGCCGTAGATGTAACCGCAGCCGACACGGAAGTAGATAATGGTGTCATCCACACGGTGAATGCGGTAATTGCTCCGGCTAATGTGGTGACTTTCGCTACGGCGAATCCCAACTTCAGTTCACTCGTAGCAGCCTTGACTCGTTCCGACTTGACCGTTGATTTCGTCGGCACCTTAACTGGTGACGGTCCGTTCACTGTATTCGCACCAACCAATGAAGCCTTTGCCAACCTACTGGCTTCGAACAACGAATGGAACACATTGGCAGATATTCCAGTAGCTACCCTGGAGGCTGTCTTGAGCTACCACGTCGTAGCTGGTGCCAATGTTCGCGCCGGTGATTTGACCGACGACCAGAGCGTTACTACCTTCGAAGGTTCTTCCTTTACCATTGACCTGGACGGTGGCCCATCTATCATTGCTGGGAGCAACACCGCGAATATCGTCGCTACCGATGTGCAAGGTACCAATGGTGTAGTACACGCCATCGATGCAGTTATCTTGCCCTAAGAATAAAAACTATTGTTGTACGATATTGAAAAGTGGCGGCTCGTTTTGGGTCGCTACTTTTTTTATGGTGGTCGTTATAATGCTAAGAAGCCACCCTGTTTTTCGATCGCTTGGAATTGCGCCCACGCTTGTTCGCAAAGCGACTGCGTGAGTTGTTCGATGTAGAAGCTGCCAGCAGCTGGGTCAACCACGCGATCAAGCCGGCTCTCCATTTGTAGCAAGTGTTGCAAGTTACGGGCGATCCGGCGACTAAAAGTGGTGCTCTCTTCTGCCTGGCTATGATTCGCAGGACGAATTATTATGGTATTGGCCCCACCTATAGCAGCCGCCATTGCTTGTGTTCCTGCCCGAATCATATTAGTATGTGAATCCTCGGTCTGGCTTTCACGGGAAAGATGGGCTACAATCGGGGGCAATGTTGCTTCGGCTAGTCCATAGCCCGCTAAAACGTTGGCCCATAAGATGCGAAGCGCACGAATTTTGGCAATTTCAACGAAGTAACTCGTACTAACCGCCACCGAAAATTGCATGTGCGCATTCGTCAGTTCAGTCGGAATATCGAGTTCTGCCATCTTCGCTAAATAGGTTGCCCCCTTGGCGATGATAAGTGATAATTCCCTGCTCGTTGCATCTGGCCCGGTGTGAAACGTACTTCCGTTTACTTGAATCATTTTGAAGGCCGGGGTATGCCGTGTCGCAAACCGAAGTATACGTGCTAATGGGCGGAAGGGCGGATCGGTCCAATCCAGCAAGGGATCAAAATCGACAGATCCAGCGATGCTCGATAACTGTAAGCCACGGCGACGCACATAGTAGATGAGGTTTCGAAATAACTCGGCGGGATCCTTGCCAGGATGATGTGGAGCGAAGTGCGCAGTAATAAAGGCCGGCTCAATATCTTTGAGCAATACTTCCAACTCGTCTAAAGTTGGTAAGTGGTGCAATTGAAAAACGGGGGCATTAACCCCTCCGGCTAAGCCTTCCAGAGCGATGGCATTTGCTTGTGCCATATCTTGCACCTTAATGTACTCGCCAATTCGCCAGGAATTGTTTGTTCGACCGGCGGTCAGCGATTCCGTTGCTGCCGCCGCCGTATAAAAAGGAGCTACGCGGATACTCTCTTCTAATTGCCAGTCCAATTCCTCTACCGGGCGGCCTTTTAAATCTTGCTGTAATCGCGCTAACCATTGCTCCATGGAAGTTGGCGAGAATTCGGTGAAAAGAGAAGATTTTTCGCTCATGTTATCCAAATTATCCTGCTGATCATAAGGCTTCTGTGGTTGCTGGAGGGCCCACATTGCAAATTGTCAACACTTGTTCATTATCAGGTTATTACAACTAAAGCAGGCCCCATCAGGTAGTCAGCAACGAAGAAGGCTAATTTTTGCCGAGCTGGAAAGTTAGGAATTAAGGCTAAGATCCGGGCACAAAAAGTGGTGACAAAAGTTAATGGGAGCAAACTTTTTTGCTATTGAATCGTTACCTTTGTGATTCATTTGCTAAATTAGATTAAATCTAAATAAACATTAGATCTCAATGGGTAAACGCCTGATCTATCTCGACAATAACTCTACTACGCCGACCGACCCTCGGGTTGTTGAAGCCATGTTGCCCTATTTTTACGAGCACCCTGGTAACGCAGCCAGTCGAAATCATCCATTTGGGTGGCAAGCTGAAGAAGCTGTCGACTATGCTCGCGAACAGATCGCCAATCTAATCAATGTTGATTCGAAGGAGATCATTTTCACTAGTGGCGCTACGGAATCGGACAACCTTGCTATCAAGGGTGTTTTCGAAATGTATAGCCGTAAAGGAAATCACATCATTACTGCTAAGACTGAACACAAAGCAGTTTTAGATGCCTGCCAAAAGGTGGAAAAACTGGGTGGTGAGGTGACCTATCTCGACGTTGACCGACAGGGCCTTGTCAACTTGGAGGAGCTTGAGGCAGCTATCAAAGACAACACCATTTTGGTCTCGATTATGTGGGCCAATAATGAAACGGGCGTTATTCAGCCCATGAAGGAAATTGGCGAGATCTGTGCCAAGCACGGCGTACTCTTTATGAGTGATGCTACGCAAGCAGTAGGTAAAATCCCTGTAGACCCCAAAGAAGTAGGTGTACACCTGATGGCCTTCACTAGCCACAAGATGTATGGCCCGAAAGGTGTCGGCGCTTTGTTTGTGAACCGCAAGAATCCACGGGTTAAAGTAACAGCCCAAATGGATGGTGGTGGCCACGAACGCGGCATGCGCTCTGGCACGTTGAACGTCCCTGGCATTGTTGGTTTTGGCAAAGCTGCTGAAATCGCACAACAGGAAATGACACAAGATGCTGCCCGCCTTTCGCAGTTGCGCGATAAGCTGGAAACAGCACTGATGAATAGCTTAGAGGAAACATACATCAACGGCAGTAAGGAGCACCGGATGCCACATGTAACCAACCTGAGCTTCAAACATGTGGAAGGGGAAGGGCTGATGATGACCTTCAATCAGGAGATCGCTGTTTCTTCGGGTTCAGCTTGTACTTCTGCCTCGCTGGAACCAAGTTATGTGTTGATTGCTTTAGGATTGGGTGACGACCTCGCTCACTCTTCGATTCGTTTCAGCCTTGGTCGCTTTACGAGCGAAGAAGACGTTGACTACGCTATTGCTGAACTAACCAAAGGCGTCAATCACATGCGTGACCTGAGTCCAATTTGGGAGATGTACAAAGAAGGCATAGACATCGACTCAATTGAATGGCAGGAACACTAGATCAGTTGGCAGTAAAGCAGTTTATGAGTTTTTGAGTAGACTGTCGGACTGTTGGACTCAACGTTCTTTTAACTAAACGAGACAAATCAATATATCATGGCATACTCTGATAAAGTTCTGGATCACTTTAAGAATCCGCGCAATGTAGGTACACTCGACAAAGCCAAGAATACTGTAGGTACTGGCTTGGTAGGTGCCCCTGAATGCGGCGACGTCATGCGCCTCCAGATTGAGGTTAACCCGGAAGACAATACCATCGTGGATGCTAAGTTCAAGACGTTTGGCTGTGGCTCTGCTATTGCCTCTTCCAGCTTGGCAACAGAATGGCTAAAAGGCAAGTCAGTAGATGAAGCGCTAGCGATTGACAATATGGCTATTGTTGAGGAGTTGGCATTACCTCCGGTAAAGATCCACTGCAGTGTTTTGGCTGAAGATGCCATTAAAGGTGCGATTGCGGACTACCAAAAGAAGAACGGCATTGCCGTTTCTGAAGAAGCCACCGCTAAGTCGCACTAATTTTGCGAACTAAGAGCCTGTTGGGAATTTAGTAACTGGCCTACAAACGGCCCATTTTCCTCAATTCTAGGTTGCAAAAATCCTAATTACGCGCTGCGTAACTCCGGTTTGGCTTTGCCGCTACTTCGTGGTTTGCGCCTTGACCTGAGAAAAATGACCTCGTTTTCGACGAAT
>SPJK01051405.1_pt1 | contig 14336 bp, 15 predicted proteins | sample 3741771 | NCBI WGS metagenome assembly SPJK01 (sample SAMN10925997, study PRJNA522277) | cold seep metagenome | isolation source: Elba SIP-enriched marine methane seep metagenome, extraction at timepoint T2 | place: Italy: coast of Elba, Mediterranean Sea | reverse complement strand
CAAGGTAACCGATCATGCGAATGTCCTTCGGACAACAGATGCAGATGGCGCAAAAGCAAGTGCTTGCGCCGCGCATGATCCAGTCGATGGAGATTCTGCAGCTGCCGATCCTCGCGCTGCAAGAACGGATCGAGCAAGAGATGCAAGACAATCCTTGCCTCGATCAGGTGGAGCCCGATGCTCAGGAGTTTGATGCGACGCAAGCCGAGCCGACCGAGAGCACCACGGTCGAAGAGCGTGAGCTTGTTGTCGATGAAGGGACCAACAACGAAGACGACTTCGAACGACTCGTCAGTATGGCGGAGAACCTGCCGGACGATTACGAAGAACGAAGCCGACCTTCGCAAGGGCAGATGGAAGCGGACGCCGATCGGGCGCACGACCAAATTGCGAACATGGTTGCTCGGCCCGAATCGCTGTCGGATTACTTGCAGCACCAAATCAGTTGGTTTGATATTGACGATGTCACACGGGCGATGGCCGAACGGATTATCTATAGCCTCGACTCGAACGGCTATTTGAAAACTCCGCTTGAAGAATTATTGCCGCCGTTGCCGCCAGACCTCAATGGTGATGCTGAAACGTATCGCAAAGAGCAAGTTGCTTTGGCAGAGAAGGCTCTTGGCATTGTTCAGCATCTCGATCCGCCGGGAGTTGGAGCACGCTCACTGAAAGAGTGCCTGCTGCTCCAGCTCAAGCCGGGTGTGCCGATGTACGAAGAGATGAAGACTCTCATCGAAGATCATCTCTCGGATCTTGAAAATAACCGCTTGCCGCAGATTTCGAAGCAGACAGGCTATTCGATTGATTTAATCAATCAAGCTTGGGAAGAACTTCGCCAATTGAAACCGAAGCCGGGCGCTGATTTTACCGAGTCGACCGTTCCGAGCGTGACACCTGACGTCTTTTTGGATCGGGACGATAACGGTAAGTACGTCGTGAGGCTTGAGCAGGGCGAATTGCCTTCGCTTTACGTAAGCCCTTACTACCGCAAGCTGCTTCAGCGTGCGTCGGGTGCCGACACCGAAACGCGTGAATACATCAAGCGCAAGGTCAACTCCGCCCAGTGGTTGATCGAAGCGATCGAACAGCGTCGCAGCACTTTGTCGCGTGTCTCGCAAGCGATTGTCGATCACCAAACAAAATTCTTGGACGAAGGCCCCGAAGCAATCGAGCCGCTCAAGATGCAGCAGATTGCTGACAAGGTGGGTGTTCACGTAACGACCGTCAGCCGCGCGGTGGATGACAAGTGGATTCAAACCGCGCGTGGGATCTTCCCACTTAAGCGTTTCTTCGTGGGAGGAACGACCGGTGCGGACGGTGAAGAAGTCGCATGGGACCGCGTTCGTTTGAAGCTTCAAGAAATTGTCGACGGCGAAGACAAATCGAAGCCATTGTCGGATGACGCACTGGTTGCCGAGCTAGACAAAGCAGGCATCAAAGTAGCTCGTCGCACGGTTACGAAATACCGAAAGGCGATGAACATTCCGAGCAGTCGTCAGCGTCGCGAGTGGAGCGACAAAAGCTAACGCTTCCCTTACATTGGGGCCTTAGGCAGCCGACGCAAGTAAGGTGGTTGCTCACACGGTGGTAGAATTCCACCGGTCTCTTCAAACCAAACATCACGCTCTTCATGCGAAGCGTAATAGCGAAGCCACGTTTCTGGATCGTCGCTTGTGTTGGCACAATCCCAATGAAGATAGGTCTTGCTACGGTTCAGCTTCTTCTCAAAGGCGGGAAGAATATCGCGGGCAATTAGCGTGTATAGCTCACGGTCGGCAAGATGATCCGTGAAGTCGAGAACAATGTTCTTGCTAAACAGATCCTGAACCGTGTTGGCCAAGACGTGCTGAACTTGTTCGTCGTTGAGGTTCTCATGATCTTCAAGCCGTAACGTTGGTTCAAACCATTCGGCTACGGGGACCATCGGGGCACGTTCCCATTCAAGCATCGACTCGAGGAAGTCGTTCTCGCTACGAGTCGTCATGCTAGACGCATCGACCGAGTCGATTGACTCATCGTAGAGCGGTTCCAGTTCGTTGCGCAGTTCCGCGTTGCGGAGGAGGCATTCGACGGGATCTTGATCGGGTTGGTTGGGAACGAACATGTTTCGGTTGGCTAAAGTCACAGAGGGGCGTCGTGGTGGTGCCTTGTGCGGTAATTGCCTGCGAGCTTCCCCCCAAAAAGCTTCACGAGCATCGTTCTCAGCAAAGCTCCAGCAAAGGTGCTTTGCGGTAAAACTCAGTCGCACAAATACGACTTTATCAACGACGGACCGATGACGGAAGCGATTCGTGGCATGTCAAACGAGGTCTTTCAAATTCCTACAATGCGCGAACGGTACAAAGCGCAAGGTCCGCCGACCTAGCTTGCGCAATCGTTACAATCGATGCCTGCGGCGCTAGCTTGTGGAGAGTTAAGCTAAAGCTCCACGCCCATCTCACGCATGAGCAGCTTCATGTCGTCCCAGGTTGATCGCTTGGCGGAGGGATTTCGGAGTAGGTATGCCGGGTGATAGGTGCAGACGACCTGAAAGCCATCTTTCTGGTGGACCGATCCGCGGAGCCGACCGATTGGCTGTTCGGTCTGCAAGAAATTCTGTGCCGCCACGGCTCCAAGACAACAGATAAACTCGGGCTGAATAAGTTCTAACTGCCGAAGCAAGAAACCGCGGCATGCAGCTGATTCGACCGGATGGGGATTTCGATTGCCCGGTGGTCGGCACTTAAGAACATTCAGAATATAAACTTCGTCCCGTGTAAGGTGACATGCCTCAATGATTTTCGTGAGAAGTTGCCCAGCGCGTCCAACAAACGGTTCGCCAAGTCGATCTTCGTCAGCGCCGGGCGCTTCACCCATAAAGCAGAGCCGAGCATTTGGATTTCCAACGCCGAACACAGTTTGGGTCCGAGTCGAGGCAAGTTCTTCACAGGCGGTGCAGTCGGCAACATGCTGCTGAAGCAATTCAAGGGTTTGTGCTGATACAGGAGAAACTACATGTGATGTTTCTGCAGGTGTCGGTTGTTTCTCGACAACGTTTGTGGCTGCTGCGGGAGCTTGTGTTGGTTCATCAAGTACTTGCGATGGCTCAAAACTCCCTTTCGGCAGATTGAGCAACCCAGCTGCATGGAGGCTTTCAAGCCTTTGTCGGACGGCTCGGGGCTTGTTATTCAAGTTAGCTGACTGATTGGCCATAAGCTGAGAATAGCCGATTTCCTTGGATAAGTCAGTCCATCGGCTGCCGGCTATTCTCAAACAAAGTGCTGTTGCTGGAAACCAACGACTACTAGGAACGCCCTTGGGCAATTATGATAGAGAGTTCCTGAAATCCGCGTTCTGAGAGTCATTGAGCAAGCAAGATCCATGGGCATTCCCCAAGTCGCCATCATAGGCCGGCCAAATGTCGGCAAGAGCAGCCTATTAAATTGGCTTGCTGGGGTGCGCGTTGCCATTGTCGATGACAAGCCAGGCATTACGCGTGACCGAATCGTTCATTTGATGGAACATGAGGATCGGTTCTTTGAGCTGGTTGATACCGGCGGAATGGGGCACATGGATGCGGATGAGCTAACGGATGACATTGAGCAGCAGATCACTCATGCGATCGAAACCTCTAAAGTAATACTCTTCGTTGTCGATACACGAATAGGTCTCACACCGATGGACCAAGAGGTTGCCAAACGGCTTCGCTATCTGAAGATTCCTGTCATTTGCCTTGCGAACAAGACAGACGACGAGACGTTTGACAACCAAGCCGACGAATTTAATCGACTCGGTCACGGGCGTCCGATCAAAGTTAGCACGCTTCAGAATCGGAATCGATCAGTCCTGATGAATCGCGTCATGGACGCGCTTCCGCCCGAGTCGGATGATGAAGGTGAGCCAACCGAACCTGACATGAAGGTCGCCATCGTTGGCAGAAGTAACGTCGGTAAGAGCACCTTCGTTAATACGCTTGCCGAAGCTGACCGGATGATCGTAAGCGATGTTCCTGGGACTACGCGCGACAGTGTTGACGTTCGGTTCGAGCTGGATGATCGTGCATTCGTTGCGATCGACACACCAGGTATCCGCCGCAAACGAGCGCAGTCACAGTATGACATCGATTTTTACGGCGCTCACCGAGCCCAGCGCAGTATTCGCCGCGCAGACGTTGTCTTATTGTTCCTTGATTGCACGGAGCGAATTGGGAAGGTTGATAAACAGCTAGCCGACTACATTCAGCAAGAACATAAGCCTTGCATCCTTGTAGTAAACAAATGGGATAACTTGGCTGGTTCGATGCCAACCGAGAAGTGGGTCTCTTATCTGGGAGACAATTTTCAAACAATGCGTTATGCCCCAATCGCTTTCATCACCGGCCAAACGGGAAAGAATGTAAAAGCGTTGCTTAATCACGCCTCGATGCTGTTCAAACAATCAAGAGAGCGGGTTAGCACCGGCAAGCTGAATCGGCTAGTGCGTGATGCCATCAGAAATAATCCTCCGCCGGTTTTTCAAAACCGAAGACCAAAGGTTTTTTACGCTACTCAAGTTGGCGTTCAACCTCCAACGATTGTGATCTTCTGCAATCAACCTTCTGCGTTTTCGAAACCTTACCGACGGTACTTGCTTAATAAACTGAGAGATGAGTTACAGTTCCCTGAGGTTCCGATCAAACTCTATCTTCGCAGTCGTGATAAAGACGACACACGCGATGAAATTAATAAAGAAGATAATTAAAAGCAGTTACCAGTATCCAGCATCAACATAGGCGAGTTCCTTTGCTGGACAGAACCAATACATAGCACCACTTCCATTTGATCCGATTGGGCTATGGAAAGTTTCTGAGGGATTACAAGCTTCCCAAGAGACTAGATCAGTAGACTGAGAGTTAGGCAGTTTTGGAATAGATATACCACCACGTTCTATTGATGAGTATTCCCCATAAGATTGCCAATTTGCATCTAAGAATTTTGTTAGTTGTTCTCTGTTAATGGAGAAAGCTGCAACGTAGCCATTTCCACTATAGTGTTTATGAATAGTGATATTGCATGCCTTATCTGGCATATACCTTCTTATTCTTCTGTCCTTCAACTGTTCATAGTCTTCATACTTGAAATGACCAAATCGAAATTGGTCAAGTGCCAACTGAATAGTTGTGCATGAGGGAATAAACGCAACCATACTTGTTATGCTGAATACGCTAAGCGCTTTTGCCATCTTCCACTTCTTCTTGGAAGCGATCATTACAAAAAGCACAAACGAAATAGCAACAAACAGGCACGTGAGTTTGAATGGCAGCACTAAAGGCCAAAACATATCCCATCCAGTAATAAGAAGTAATGATGATTACTACTTTAGATTCTACTCAACCGTTGTAACTTCGGCGGTCGCAATCTGATCAAGACCCGCTGGTTCATCAACAGGATTTGAGAGCTGCGTCAGAAGAATGGCGCCACCAACCCATGCCAGCAAGAAGCCAAAGACTTCGCCGTAATAGATCAGACCGTTCCAGCTAAATGAAGGTCGTCGCATGGTTGGTTGATGGGTTCTAGTAAGGAAAGATTCCGGAAGCCAATAAGCTCGACCTCCACTCTCGGGAATTACAACAGGGGTCGACGGATCGGGCAATCCCAGTTCAACCTGTTCGAGCGTGAAAAGCGTTTTCCTGTAATGGTTTAGCTAGCACGGGTAAAATGGGCGATGGCTAGACAGCTTTATAGTCAGGTGAGAATAGTCCCTTTTGAGAATAAGAGATTGCATTGCATGGAAGGCATTTGAAAGAGTAATTAAACGATAAACCCCCTAGATTTCAAGCTTTAGGAAGATATACTGCTTAGTCCGCTATCCGATTTGCCGATAGCAGCAAGATGTCACTTCGTGTCGTGGGTAATTGAGCCACGGTCTCTTCAAAAAGTGACAAGGTTTAGCTGTCATTGCCAGCTAACAAAGAGGGCGCGTAGCTCAGTTGGTTAGAGCGCTTGCTTGACATGCAAGAGGTCACAGATTCGAGTTCTGTCGTGCCCACTCTCTTTAAGTCTCTGCCAAGTAACGACTTCTAGTGCCAATCGGATCTTCGAATTTAATAGTGTAATTCTATTTAGAAGGCTTATACTAATGGGTATCTATACCACCCATTTTTATCTCTCAAATATATGGTTTTTCGGCCTTCAAATACTTGCCACTGGCTTATTAGATCCGTGGCAATTCTTGCCATTGCAGTTATTCATGCGCCGTCTGTGAACGCTCAAGTTAATGGCCTCGGACCTTCAGATCCAGCCTTATTCGATACAGTTATCAATCTGCCTCCTGATCCCGATATCGATTCTGTTGAAAGTATTGGTGGGGTTATTGGCCAAACAATTCAACTCAACGTCATGGATGGCGGCACCGTGGGCCAATTCTTTCGAGCGAATACAGGCAGCGAAGTTAATATCAGTGGAGGTGACGTTGAGGGTAATTTTTTCTCCAGTTCAGGCAGCGAAGTTAACATCAGCGGAGGTAATATTGGCGGTAGCTCTGGCGCATTTTCAGGCAGCGTGGTCAACATCAGCGGAGGGAATGTTGGTGGCTCTTTCATCGCATTTTTAGGTAGTGAGATAAACATTAGTGGCGGTAGCATAGGTCGCGGCTTTGATGGCCGTTCGGGTAGCGACATAGAACTGCTTGGCGGAGAGTTCAAACTGAATGGCAATACTTTCACGAATCGTTCAATCACATTGGGGGGAGGCGATGTGTTCACAGGTACACTGATGGATGGTTCTGCGTTTATTTTCAGCTCAAATAGTAGTGACCGAATTATTGGGGTCACATTAACACCTACTTCGTTGCCTGCAATCGATACTGAACCAATCTTAGTAGACACATCTTTACCATCACGCTCTTCGGGGCTTAGAGCGGGCCAAACACTGACGCTAACAGAAGGTGGAGAACTAGGAGTAAATTTTGAAGCAGTTCATGCAACGCTAAATATTGAAGGAGGAGTCTTAGGCAGTACTGCTAGTACGGCACAAAGTGTGGTGAATATCAGCGGAGGAAGCGTGGGTAGATTCTTCGTAGCAGATTCTAACAGCGAAGTGAACATAACTGGCGGTAATGTAGGCAGCGACTTTCGAGCAGATAAAGGCAGTGTGGTGAATATCAGCGGAGGAAGTGTGGGTAACGACTTTCGTGCCAACACTAACAGTCAGGTGAACATCAGTGGCGGTAGCGTGGGAGATGACTTAGTTGCTGTCTTCGACAGCCAGGTGAATATCAGTGGCGGTGATGTTGGCTCAGGCCTTCGTGTTGCCTTTGGTGGTGTAGTAAATATCAGCGGGGGTACAGTGGGCCAAAGACTTGAGGTAGATAATGATGGGGTGGTTAACATTAGCGGCGGCAGTGTTGATAGTTTAATTGCTAATAAGAACGGTCAGATAAATATCAGCAGTGGTAATGTTGGTGCATTTACTGCCTTTAGAGATAGTCAGGTGAACATCAACGGTGGCATTCTAGAAGGCGGATACTTCGCCCGTTCGGGTAGTGAGGTCAATTTATATGGGACTGAGTTTCTAATTAATGGTATCCGTCTACAAAATCTCACAGTGGGTGAAGCTTTTGTCATCACCGAACGTAACGTCGTGCTCTCAGGTCTCTGGAGAGATGGAACTTCGTTTGAATTTGAACTTAATTCAGGCTTTGTCTCTGGAGAAGATTTATTCGACTTTGGATCTAAGATAACTGTCACACTCGTACCCGAGCCTGGCTCCATGTTGTTAGGAATGCTTTCTGCTTCGGCATTATTTATGCAAAGAAGAGTTTGATTTGACGATGTTATTCCTATAATACTTTTCTTTAGTGTTTAGAATCTTTATGTTTCTCAAGAGAACCGCGATACAATCAACGTCGCGGTCAAGGCAAAAGCAAAGCTCACACAATAGACTCACTCTTGTTAATATATAGAAACAGGCAATAGTTGTGTTGGGTCAACTCAAGGGTAACGGCCTGCGATCCCTCGGCTCTCTATTCGATCTCTGAAGAGATGCTCACACATCTTCGATAAGCGAAGATTCTTTGATTGCCTCATATAAGACAGCTAATTCCACAAAAGAACTAGTTTGTTAGATCAAGTTTTGGATACACTTTATCCACCTCGATTTCTTAACAGGCGTAAATCAGTTCTTGGAACTTTCGATGATACTTGCTTTTCTTTCCAGCGGAGCAATGACACTCTTGTCGGTGTGCCTATTAGTTGGAGTGATGATCGCCATAGGTGCCTTAGCGGCACGACGATCTTCAGGGACCGATGAATTTCTTGTTGCAGGTAGATCGTTGCCATTCTGGTTATGTACAGCAACGCTTACTGCTACGTGGATGGGTGCCGGCACAGTTATTGGTGCGGCAGGGGCTAATTGCCAGCGGCTGGGCACACATAGGGCAGAAACGGGAGCCTCGAATCTGCACAGGTCAAAATGACCGACGCAGTTTTTCCGAATTGCTTCGACGCGTCGGATTCATCGGCCGACGCTAGTTGCCTGACTTACACTTTATAGTGATAGTGGTAACCGTACTTGGAATATTGACCGAATCTGACAAACGCAGTACCTTTTTTCTGCTATATCAAACAAAGATCGTTAAAGAAAGATGTCCGATTGCCTTTCAATTACATTGGTCCGTCACGGAGCGGATGGTGCAACCGCTGCGAGTTAGCAGTTCGTCATTTTGCGGGCGGATGGTCCAACCGACGCAGGTTAGAATTTTGCCAAACTGACCGCAGAGACGCTCACCGCAGCAAATTCGCCGAACCCCAAAATCAATCCTTGTCACCACCGGCGCCAAGCAAGAACTGATAGCCCGCCCAGTCCCAGCAGCGCCAGCGAGGACGGTTCGGGAATATTGCGGACCATCCAGACGCCGCGGAAGTCGTTGGACAGGTCGCCGTCGGCCTCCCCCGGTGTGCTTCCACTTTCAGGGCAAACGGGGTTGGCTGGGCTTGATGACTGAAAAGAGCTGTTAGTGTTGATCACAACTCTAGGTTGATGGTTAAGATATTGAAATCGATTCGTTCTTAGCATCGTATCCACCTTGTAAGCAGTTAATCCGACATCACCAAAGTTGGTTGGCCCCAGCTCGCAAGCCAGATGTCCAGGACGATTCACCAGTGGTATTTAAGCTAATGAAGCGATGTTTCGCCTCAAGGGCTACTTAGCGTCGTTGTTTCACGCCGACGCCGGTTTCCGCTTGTGGTAAACTTCGGGTGAAACTGTATAGTTCCCTGGGACCGGCTTCGTGCCTTCGAGTGGTTTTCCCTATGGCCAGACTGCGTTTTACTTTGGAAGAAGCACGGGACCTAGCCGAGCTGCTTGCGGACAATCTAATCGCCGGAATGAGCTGGGGCACTACCGTACGAAAAATCGGAGCAACACCGGCTAGCCCTGACCGTCAGGGGAAAAGCTCAAAGCACCCCACTGCTTGGACGGTTATCTATCAGATAAAAGTCCCCGAAGGCTCGACAATCGATGGCGGCGAAGTATTCGTGGAGATTGATTTGGAATCCAAGTCAGCCACTCTTCGAGATTCGTTCTGAATCATGTGTCCTACCACGATACTCGCTTCCTCGAACCTAACCGCCCGGAATCGCGTGCTCTGCTCACCTGTCTCTAACCCCCTTCGGCTTCATCGTCCGACGCTATTTAGCTAACGCGGTCAACGTCGCCGTCGTAGGCTCTCTTTGAATTCTGTTGGAAGTGAGCCATCTTCAGCTGGGGCCCTGTGGTTTTTTGGATGCCTGATGATATAGAATCAGCTTAATTACTAAAGGCGGTTTCACCCAGAAGCTTAGGCATCAATATGTGGTTAGAGACCTCCTGTTCACTTACGCTCAACTCGCCTGTAGCTACGCCATTCCTACTTATGCTGCGACCTCGTAGCGGCGCACAACAATGGGTGGCGAGTGAGCAGTACGTGCTGATACCCAGCGTGCCGGCGGTTGAGTTCACCGACCAGTTTGGTAATTTGTGTCAGCGATTGGTTGCGCCTCCCGGGAGTTTCTCAATTCAAACTGCAGCCGTCATTGAGTCGGCCGACGCTGCCGACTGCGATCCAGGGGCGCCTTTCGTCGAGGTACAGCAGCTTCCTGATGCCGTATTGCCATTCCTGCTTCCCAGTCGGTACTGCGAATCGGACCGGTTTAGTCAGATGGCAGCGTCCATCACCACCGGGAGCGCCGCGGGCTACGACCAGTGCTCCGCGATTGTCGCCTACATCCGCAGCGAGTTGCAGTACATGCCCGGAGCCGGTTTGCAAATCGTCAGCGCGACTGAGGTAAATGGTCGGTCGCAAGCGGTCTGCCGCGACATGGCCCACCTTGGCATCGCACTCTGCCGTGCGCTAAGCATTCCTGCGCGGATGGTCGTCGGCTACCTTGAACGCCTTCAACCGATGGACCTGCACGCATGGTTTGAGGCGTACGTCGGTGGCCGGTGGTTCACGTTCGACCCCACTCAAGACACCTTATATGGAGGACGTGTATCCATTGCCTATGGCCGCGACGCGGCGGACGTCGCCGTCTACACGCAATTTGGCGAGCCGGTGGACCTGGTGGGCATGACTGTCCACGTGGAGCGGTTATCCGGACCGCCCTCATGAGCAAGTCTAGTAGAATGCGGAAACGTTCCGCAGTGGCAAGGCGATGAATTACAAATGGTGGGTTACGCTTCGCTATCCCCACCCTACGTAACTGACATCGCTAAATGGTCGAAGAAATGAAATCTTTGGGTCTCTAGAGCAGGCGGCTTCGGAGATAGAAACGTATGTTTCAAGACGCATCAGATTCATCGTCCGACGCTAGATAGCTAACTCCCCTCGGCGTTTCACGCCGATGTCAGGAAGCCAAATCCCTAAAGTGCGCAGGACAAACGCTCCGACGCAGGTTCGTGAGTGCCGTATCTGCCCCAGGAGGGTCACTCATTATGCACGTAGCTCTCTGCCGTTCGTGACACATGACAGTTTGACCTTAGTCACGAACTCTGCCCCGACAGGCCGCCAGAAACTACTCGATCGTCATCAGTTCGACTACGATTTTCGGTGCCCGTCGACGCCCAGCACCTAGCCTCACGTAGCCATTCAATTACAATCCATACGCTGGCCCGCAGGGCGGTCGTGTGCGAAGCGGTGGGCCACGCCCGATCGAGGATCTCCCTCTCAGCGAATCCCACAATATTCACGGCACTTCTATGAAGAAAACGATCGCCTTATTGGCAGCCATCCTTGTTGTCTCTGCTAACTTTGCCAAGGCCCAGTCCACCCGCAGTGCACTGGAGGCCGACATTGTCGTCTATGGCGGCACCTCCGCTGCGGTCATTGCAGCGGTACAGGCAAAAAAACAGGACAAGTCCGTCATCATTGTCTCTCCGGACAAGCATCTGGGGGGACTCTCCTCCGGTGGACTTGGCTGGACCGATTCGGGGAACAAGTCTGTGATCGGTGGACTCTCCCGAGAGTTCTACGAACGGATTTTCAACTACTACGATGAACCCGAGACATGGAAATGGCAAGACCGATCCGACTACAGCTTTAGGGGGCGTGTCATGCCGCCTTCTAATAGCAGCGATCGAAGTATGTGGATATTTGAACCGCACATTGCAGAACAAGTGTTTGAGGACTTCGTCGCCGAATACGACATCCCCGTCTACAGAGAGGAATGGCTCGATCGAGCAAGCGGCGTCGAGAAAGAAGCGGGCCGCATCAGCTCGATAACAACCCTCAGCGGAAAAACCTTTAGTGGCAGGGTCTTCATCGACGCTACCTATGAAGGCGATCTCATGGCGGCGGCCGGGGTCAGCTATCACGTCGGCAGAGAGGCAAACCGTGTTTACGATGAGAGTTGGAACGGCATCCAGGTAGGCGTCCTCCACCACAGGCACCACTTCGGCAAACTCCAGGTATCTCCCTATAAGATTCCGGGCGATCCCCACAGCGGCTTACTCCCGAGAGTATCTGCTGCCGATCCGGGCAAGAAGGGAGAGGGCGATCATCGCGTCCAAGCCTACTGTTTCCGAATGTGCCTGACCGATCATCCGGAGAACCGCGTCCCGTTCCCGAAGCCCGAAGGTTACGACCCAGGGCAGTACGAACTTCTGCTGCGCATTTTCGAGGCGGGTCTCGATCCGATGTTCGTCTTAACGAAGTTCGACCTGATCCCGAACAGAAAGACCGACACCAACAACCACGGCCCCTTCAGCTTCGACAATATCGGGATGAACTGGGAATACCCCGAGGCGAGCTACCAGCGCCGACGCGAGATCATCAAAGAGCATGAAACCTACCAGAAAGGACTGCTCTACTTTATCTGCACCGACCCAAGAGTGCCGAGTGAATTGCAGCAGCGTATGAATGAGTGGGGCCTGGCTAAAGACGAGTTCGTTGACAACGGGCACTGGCCGCATCAACTCTACGTTCGCGAGGCACGTCGCATGATCGGCGAGTACGTCATGACGGAAAATGACGTGCAAGGAAGACGGTCGTCGCCTCGTCCCATCGGGATGGGGTCCTATACGATGGACTCGCACAACGTCCAGCGTTACATCAAACTTGACGGGTTCGTGCAAAACGAGGGGGACATCGGCGTATCGCCAAAGAAGCCTTACCAAATCGCTTATGGATCACTCGTCCCCGAGAAAGAACATTGTAGTAATCTTGTGGTGCCGGTGTGTGTCTCAAGTTCGCACATCGCGTACGGATCGATTCGGATGGAGCCCGTCTTTATGGTGCTTGCCCAGAGCGCTGCAACCGCGGGCTCATTGGCGATCGACCACAACGTCGTGATTCAAGACGTACCCTACGCTGAATTACGCCGACGATTGCTAGCCGATGGTCAAGTGCTCGATCGGGCGGCCAAACCCAAGGGGCAGGAGAGCGCTCATTGACCCATCCCCCTCCGCTGACGTTACTCCCCGCAGTTGGACAAACTTCACGGAGTTTTCCCGGTTGGAAACTGAAGGAGGTGGTGATGACCTCTGAAGTTGCAAAATCAAATTGAGGACAGCGTAATCATCGTCGAGGCTGGCCGCCACATACCCAACATTCGCAACCACGGTGGCCGCGTCATGTGTCATTTCGACGATTTGCCAAAGTGCGTAAGGAGGCATCGTCCTGGGTCACAAATGGGGTCGATAAGTCGCGTCGGACTAATAGACCTGTGCATTTTCGGCGAATAGCTAAGGTGCGTCGAATTCATCGTCCGACGCTAGTTTCCTAGCCTGCGTCGTTGTTTCACGCCGACGCGTCGAAAGCAGTGGCATCACAAGACTGAACTACGAACTCTTAGCTCCACAATTCGCACAGTAAGTTGACTCCTTGGTCCGCAGCAAATGCCCGCACGAATCACACTCTGGACCAAAGTTTGACAGGTGATGATGCCAAAGTGCATTTGGGTTAGTTTCCCGAAATCCGGTAATCTCAAAGTACTTCTCGCAGGCTTCATGCCTAAGTGCGTCAATTGCTTCTCGCAATCCCGCACCAGTATCTTGACGATACTTCTTTGTTCGCTTGCTATCCATTTGAAGTAGCGGGCGTACTTGCTCCCACTCATCGTCCGTCAGCATAGGAATCGGTGCGTCGCAACGCCAGCAATGGTAAGTTATTGCCATATTGGAATGGGAAGCATGATGGTTCTGTCAGCGTTTCATAGCTGACCGAAATTATAGCAAATCACCCAAGGCCGTTCGACGCTTCGGCTTCATCGGCCGACGCTAGTTTCTGGGGAATTTCTTGCTGCGTTCGGAGTTTCACGCCGACGCAGGTTAGAGCTTCTTCTCCTTCAGGTAATCTGACACTGAACCGTCCCAGAAACACTTGCTGCACCGGCCATCCGAAAACTCATGGTTGCAGTTAGGATAGCCATACAGCCAATGGGCACACTCAGGGCATAGCTGGTCCATCTCTGAGGTGTGAGAGTTGTATTCACTCCTACATTCATCGCACTGTTTCTTTGTGTCCGCACCCATAATACTCAAGCTAGCGATAGTTCGGTCGGGTGAAAAGTGTCACGCCTCTGCGTCGTACCTTTGGTCAGTTAAGTACGACATCGACATGCGGGTTATCAGCGAAAATTTCGTGTAGTTTGTTCAGATATGAGTCTTGCGTTGGCTCGTGAATTGTCGCCAGCACAGGCAAACAGTCTTCCCAGCCATTGAATACTAGACGGTATCGCTGCTCGACTGGCCATGACAAATAGTCATGTAATGCATCGAGGTTCAGTGAATGTAAATGTCCCCCCACTTTGTCGCAGAACCCGACATTGAAAGCCTCAACGAAGCCGTCAAGCTTTCTCACGCGAGTCAAATCAACAACAAATTCGAGCATAGTTTGTCACT
>SPJK01028406.1_pt1 | contig 14339 bp, 5 predicted proteins | sample 3741771 | NCBI WGS metagenome assembly SPJK01 (sample SAMN10925997, study PRJNA522277) | cold seep metagenome | isolation source: Elba SIP-enriched marine methane seep metagenome, extraction at timepoint T2 | place: Italy: coast of Elba, Mediterranean Sea | reverse complement strand
TGACCGATCCTGATCTCATGTATGAAGATGAGATTAGACGCGACCTATTCCTGTCGCCAGGAATCAAATTGGATGTACTTACTTTCAATGGCTTGGATTCGACAGACCTTGACGGGGCCACTGTGCTCTTGTATGAACTAACAGAAGATGGCCAACAGGTACTGGTGGACAGTATTGTGAATCCACTGGGTAACGATTATGAATTCACCTTACAACGTGGAAAGAAATATCAGGTATTTGCCCGTAAGGATGGTTACACGCCTGCTTCGGCAGTCGTTGATACGACCGACCCGGCATTGGCAGATGTCGATCGCATAGAACGCGAACTCTACCTCAACCCGGGCCTGAACCTGGAGGTGTACACTTTCCGGTCGTTGGATAGCATGCCGTTACCGGGCTCGCGAGTTTATTTATACGAGTTTACGCCACAAGGCGAAGAGATTTTGATAGATAGCCTGACCAATTCATACGGCAATCAATTCTCCTTCCCAGTGGAAGCTGGAAAGCAGTATGTTATTCGTGGCGAACGCGACGGCTATGGCCCCGCACAGGGCTTTGTGGACCTGACCGGCCCGGATGTGCCACAGACGGGTACTATTCGTCGTGACCTTTATCTTGGCCAGCTCCTGGAGATCTTTACTTATGACGCTGAAACGGAAGAAGAACTCCCGGGTGTAGAGTTACGCCTGTTAGATGCCAATACAGGGGAAGTCATTGCAGAACGTATTAATCCGGTTGACAACTACTTCCCATTCTCCGTTGATCTTGATCGGGAGTACGTAGTAGAAGCTAAGCGCAAGGGATACGAAGATTTCTCAGAAGTGCTGCGCTTTACGCAAGACGACTTAGTTCGCATGGGCGGAAAGTTGACATTTGATCTATACCTGCAGCCGTTTGATGATCCTACGGCTTTGCTGCCACTCTTGTTGTACTACGATAATGACCATCCAAACCCTCGTTCTTATCAACGAACGACTGATTTGGAGTACATGGAAACCAATACAGCCTACTACCAAAAGAAGCAGGAATTCATCGAAAACTTTATCGAAGGGATGGAATTGGAAGAAGCCTTCCTGACGCAACGCCGCTTCAATGAGTTCTTCGACCGGGAGGTGCGTGGAGGTCGTTACGACCTGGAGCTGTTTGCCCAGAAGTTGTTGGCTTTCCTGCAGAGCGGGAACACCTTTACGCTTGAGCTTCGTGGCTTTGCAAGCCCACGGGCAAGTACAGGCTACAATGAAATCCTTAGCACCCGGCGTATCGATGCAGTGATGAATTACTTTGAGCGCTATGAAGATGGCGCGCTGCGCCCATATATGACCAGCGGTGCGCTTCGACTTGAGACTCAACCACTAGGTGAGACACAAGCTGATTCCGCTATTGTCGATCAATTGAATGACCCACGCAATTCCATTTACGGCATCTTCGCCTCTTTGGAGCGGCGGGTAGAAGTACGCTCAAGCAATGAAAACTAATTCCAAGGAACAAACAAAAAAAGCAAACGCCATGAGGTGTGCCAAGCATATGATTAGCATCATCCCTACCAACCGCTGGCTTGCGGGGCTTTTCGGCTTACTTATTGCGTTCAGTGGACTGCGAGCCGAAGGTATTCGTCAGGTTGCGCCTACCGCTGCTGATGCGCCGGTAATGTTGGAAACCGGTAGTGTTGAATATGGCCAATTCGCCGACTTCAATGGTCCAGAGAACAGCCGCTTACAATTTAGGATAGCCGATGTGAATGAAATCGTCTATTTAGGCTTGTCGCCGGAATATGATGAAGACGGAAATCCATTCTCTGCGGCTCTTCCCAGCGCAGCGAGCTATCAATTTCGAATCTTGCGCAGAACAGCCGGAGACACTGATGTTGTTGTACATGGACCATTTACCGTGAGTAATAACAATGCCAACTTAACGGCTTGGGCAGACGAGATCATTCCCGCCGATTTGAATGGGGGCACGGGCTACTCCACCGCTAATAATATCTTTCGATTTGAACCCACTGTAGTTGGTGACTATTGGATAGAGTTTGACGATTTGGCTGGCGGTGGTGATTCAGACCCCATCGTATTTATTCCATTTTGGGACATTACTGTAGGCCTAAACGGCAACCGCATTGATGGTCGGGTTTGGTCACGTAACTGGGCATTTCGGACACCGGGGATAACCGCTGATGACCCCACTGTTTGCTTATGGGATCGCCAATTCCGGGGACGACTGTATTCCTATACAACGGACCGCTTTGTATCGGTGATCGAATTTGCTGACGCAGGTTTTCAAGGATTGTCCTTTAACGTAGCTTTTAACAGCACCGGGCCTGGTGATGCTTCAGATTTGGTAGCCGCTCGGCAATCTATACCTGACTTCAATGCAACCAGCAATACGGCACAACACCAAATATTCTTATCAGAACCCGATATCAATGAATTCCCTTCTCCTTTGGAAAGCTGCGGCATGCTGGAGGTGCTTTCTCCCTTTAGTTGCTTGGGTGCCGATAGTTTCTGTATTCAAGTAGCAGTTACGAAGCCAGGACAAGTGGAAGTAATTATCGATTTCAACCAGAATAATGTACTTGACCCAAATTCGCAAGATTTAGCACTACTCTATGAGTTCATAGAAGGAGAGCCTACTAGTGCCTGCATCCCCTGGGATGGGTTACGAGGAGATGGGACGCCTATTTCGGCTAGCGATACCGTGAACTTGATCTTTACTTATTCACAAGGTATTCAGCACTGGTCCGTATTTGATGCGGAATTACTACTGAATGGATTTTGTGTCGAAACCCTACGGCCTGCCTGTTCTCCTGATTTAAACTCCAGAATTCTGTACTGGGATGATCGGAATATCCCGGTTGACCCTGGAACAGGTGCGCCAAAAGATGGGCGTAATGGCTTTGAATGTGATGGAGACACACGGCGAACCTGGAATAACTTCAATATTGACGATGGTGTCACTTGTGAAAACGTAGATGATAATGATACCGATGGCTATGGTGATAAAGCGACCATTAATACCTGGTGGTTTGCCAATACAACTACTGTTGTAGAGGCGAATATCCCGCTGGTTACTGCCCAGATCATCGGCATTGACTCCATTTGCGCAGGAGGGATGACCACCTTTTCTGCTATCGATGATGGTGCCACAGGTATGATTACCTACAGCTGGACCGGCCCAGGCGGCTTCACGGCAAGTACGCAAAATATCGACATTACGGTCGAAGGAGAATACTGTGTGACGATTTCCGATGAAATCGGTTGCGAAAGCAGTACCTGCCGCGACCTGACCGTACTTGGAGATGGCGATAGCCCAATCACTTACGATACCGACCGGTCAGCTTGCTTGGGAGATGTAGTCACCTTAACAGCCATGGGTAATACGGATAATTTCACCTTCCAGTGGACTCCTGAAGAAGGGCTGGATGACCCGATGAGCCCCTCGCCAAGCTTTACCTTTACCGGGGCTACTTCCTACTCCGTAGCGATCATGGATACTGTTACAACTTGTACCTCGGATGTGACTATCGATATTGCTGCCTTGACGGAGACCAATGCAGTCTTTTCAACGGATAATGGCTGTGAGCAAGGGCTTGAGATCGACTTCATAGACGCGAGTGTCAATGCTGATCAATACAGCTGGGATTTCGGTGATCCGACTACAACGGATGATACCAGTACGGAGGCGTCTCCTTCCTATACCTATCCATCTACCGGCGTATACATGGTCACGTTAACGACCACCAGTGTAGATGGTTGTCAAAATACAACGACGCAAGAAGTGACGGTTACCGACCAACCATTGATCGCTTCTTTTGATGTAACCTACAATAGCTGTTCACCCGATAGTGTGGTGGTACAGTTCACCAATACCTCAGTGAATGGCCTTGGAAATACAGATGGGTTTATCTGGAACTTAAGCTCAGGTCAGTCGAGCGCTTTGGAAAACCCAACATTCACCTTCTTTAGTGATCAGACGATCACGGCTACCTTGACCATCTTTACAGACGACAATTGTTCGGCCTCGGCCTCGGAAGACGTGACGATCCGCTTGGGTCCTATCGAGGATCAATTTCCAGATGTCCTTCTAGTATGCGAAGGTGATTCAGTACAGATCAGTCCAGCGGGAGACCCCAGTTATGAGTATAGCTGGAGCCCAACTACAGGCCTGGATGATCCAAGTTCACCAGCACCTACCTTCTTCCCGGATGTTTCAACAACCTACACGGTGACCATTAGCGCCATTGGTGTGGATACCTGTTCAACGACCGAGATGATTGACGTCAATGTGCCGCCAAGCATCAACCTGATGGTCAGTGGTGATGGCATCGTTTGTGCGGACTCTACCACCTTAGTGGCTACTGCGGATGTCAGCGTAGATGTGGAATGGCAAGATATCGATCGGAACCTGCTGGCTTCCGGCTTGGAATATACCGTGGCAGTGTCTGGCATGACAACCTATTTGGCCGTTGCTACCGATGGTGAAGGTTGTACCGCTATCGATACGGTTACCGTTAGCGGAGGCTCCCTGGATGTAGTGATTCCTGATACAGTGGCTGTATGCCTGGGAGATGAAATCATATTGACCGTTCAGAATTTGGATGACAATGATACCTTGAGTTACCTATGGACACCAGCAGACTTGTTTGTGCCAGGTACGGAAATCACGGCTACGCCTGATTATATCGAAACGGTGGGCGAGCAAACGGTGATGATCGACTTGTCATCGCAGTATGGCTGTACTCTAAGTGAAGATATTATAGTAGCAGTAGTAGATACAGCAATTGACTTGAGTTTTACCTCGGTAGTTGATTGTAACGGCGCTACTGTCTTCTTTACGAATACAAGCACCAATGCTTTTGGCTATGTCTGGGACTTCGGGGATAACACTCCGCTCGACTATAGCGAAAACCCCGTACATACCTACCTGATGGCAGGTACCTACGATGTGACCTTGTCGATTGTATTCGACGTGGATTGCGTAATGGATTTTACGGCTCAAGTGACGACACAAGACCCACAGATCATTGCTGATTTCAGCTATGATATTGTTGAGTGTTCGGCCGATAGCGCCGTGATCCAATTCATGGATGAATCGATCAATAATTTCAACAATATGACTGGCTGGGAGTGGAGCTTTGATGATGCTGTACCCGACACCAGCAATCTGCAAAACCCCATGGTTACCGTCTTTGGTGAAGGACCAGTGGAAGTTACGTTCACTATCCTGACCGCCAATAACTGTTCGAATACCGTTACGGAGACTATTGACGTGCAATTGGTGGATCTGGACATTGCCTTGATGGATACCCTGACGCTTTGTCCCGGCGACTCCATTCAACTAAACCAGGGAGGTGATGCCAACCTGGTATACGATTGGCAACCGACAACAGGGCTGAGCGACCCAGCGGCTGCGAGCCCATTTGCATTCCCGGACATGACCACGACTTATATCGCTACGGCTTACACCACCGCGGGTAGCGATACCTGCTTTGTGATGGACACCGTGACCATTTTCGTTCCTGAGGAGATCAACTTGGATATGGGACCTGATGTGGTTACGACCTGCGGCGAAGACGTATTGGTAACCGCATCTGCTGATGTGGATCTGGATGACCTGACTTTGACCTGGACTAGCGCGGTCGACGGCCCGCTTGGTACTGGTAATTTCATGGTATTCAATCCATTCCGGACGGATACGATTATTGTTGTTGCGGAAGACCAATACGGTTGTACATCCGCTGATACGGTCATTATCAACGACCTGGGCGTAGATGTTGAAATTGAACCAGGTACCAGCATCATTGCCTGCGAAGGAGTAGATACTATGCTGACGGTTGTCAACCTGGACGACCAGGACACCCTAACGTATTCTTGGACGCCGATCGAAAATATTGTTTCCGGAGCAGACAGTTCTACAGTGACCATTTTGGTTACCGATCCCGGGACGGTGATCTTTACCGTCATCGCGGATAATCAGCTAGGTTGTTCAGATACTGTTGACGTTAGTGTCACGATACAGGAGTTCCAAAGCTCAGTACCAGAAACTGTTTTTGTTTGCATCGACGATCCTACCCCATTGAATCCTGATGGAAACGATACCTATACCTACACATGGGATCCAACTACGGGGCTTGATCTAACTGAATCTTGGAATCCAATCGCAACCTTGTCGACGGACCAAACGTACTTCGTTACCATTACCGATCCAGCTACAGGTTGTACTACGACCGACACGATGGATGTGATTGTGCATCCGGTGATCGGCTTGGAGACAGCTGGTGATGTGGTGCTCTGCGAGGTGGAAGAGGTGACCTTGACGGCCACTACCAACTTCCCCGTGCCAATTGAATGGTTCGATAATGATGGAGCGTCCATCGGGATGGGTGAAATGATTACCGTTACGCCGCTGGTTGGTGTCAATAATTATCTAGCGGTTGCGACGGATACGATTACCGGTTGTTTGGACTCAAGCACGGTAGTAGTGGAGATTCTGCCACAGCTCGACCTTAGTGTGACAGGTGGCGGTGAATTCTGCCGCTTCCAGGAATTTGAGATTAGTGCAACCACGAGTATTCCTGCTGATATCGAGTGGTACAACACGGATACATTAGTGAGCACAGAAGGCACGATTACGGTACTGCCCGATATGGTAGGTGATAATATCTGGACCGTTATCGCTACTGACCCGAACACGAATTGCAGCGATACCAGTGATGTGGTGATTACGATCTTCCCACAACTGAACCTGATGACCACTGGTGATACATCACTCTGTGAGATTGTGCCGGTAACACTGACGGGTACTACGGATGTATCGAGTGCTGTAATTGAATGGTACTTCGAAGGGGACAATATCGATAGTGGTTCTCCAATTTCGGTGACCCCTCCAGGTGATGGCGATTTCGTTTACATAGCCATCGCCACCGATACGATCACAAACTGTATGGATACTAGTGAGGTGACCGTAAAGGTTCAATTATTTGACGATGAATTACCGGTGAGCCCGGTGACGGTTTGTGCCGATACACCAACGCCTATTAATCCAGGTGGTGATTCTACCTTGGTATACGAGTGGTCGCCAGAGGATGAGTTTATCGATCTGACTGACCCATGGAACCCTGTAGTAACAACGGACATGCCGCTGAGCTACATGGTAACAGTAACCGACCCAATCTTTGGATGTGTGGTGGTTGATACGGTCGAAATAGAAGTCTACCCACAGATGAATCTGTCTGTCGGTGAAGACATCATTATCTGTGGAGATGAATTGCTGACATTGACAGCAACCACCGAAGTGGATCCGATTTCAGTGACTTGGTCCACCTTTCCAGATGGTACCGAGTTGGGTAGTGGGTTGAGTATCGAAATTACACCGCCCCTTGGAACAACAATCATTGTTGCTGAAGCGGTTAGCGGTGATAATTGTGTAGAAAGCGATACGCTTCAATTGGACAACTACCCAATCGATGCATCAATTACGGGTGACCTGCTCTTCTGCGATCCAGTTAGTGACGCTGAATTGGAGGTAACGAATAATGATCCGAGCCAAGACCTGACGATCATTTGGTCGCCATCAGAGAGCATCATTACCGACCCGGCAGAAGGCCCATTGGTAGTGGTCGATCCGAATATTGATCCTGCGGATGTAGACATCTTCACCGCCGAAATCACGAACCAATTCGGCTGCGCGGAAACACTGACCACAACCGTGACTAGTGTCGACTTGAACCTATTGCTGGATATTTCAGCGGATCCGGATACCATTACAATTGGAGAGTCGACTACTATTTCTGTGACGGGTTGCATCGGCTGTGAGTACGAGTGGTTCCCTCCAAGTGGTGATATTACGCCAGAGGATGGTGCCATAATTACGGCAACACCAACAGAAACGGGCGATCAAACATACGACGTAGTGGTTAGCTTATTGGGCTGCACAGAAGAGCTCTCGGTGAATGTATTCGTTTTCGATGCGGTATGTGATGCCGATCACGTCTACTTCCCGAATGCCTTTAGCCCCAATAATGATGGTCGGAACGATGAATTAAAGGTGCGTTCAGTCTTCCTGAACGACATCATTGAGTACGAACTGATGATCTACAATCGTTGGGGAGAGGAAGTCTTCCGTTCCCGCAGTCAGTTTGAGGCTTGGGATGGCACCTTCCGTGGAGAGCAACTCCCACCAGATGTTTACGGCTACTGGTTACGCGTTATCTGCCCGGACGAGGAAGAACTGATCCAAAAAGGTAATGTGACGATCCTACGCTAAAGTCAGGGTCGCAAGACTACTATGCGAGCGCCTCTTCCAAGCTGGAAGAGGCGCTCGTTGTATTTAGGGCATTCTGCTTGCCGTGGCCACAGCAAGCCTTGTTCACATTTTTAGCAATATCTGCACAATTCATAGCCTATCGGCAGCTATACCTTTGCGTTAGGAACTAAATAAATCCTAGCGTTATGCAATCGATTAAAGTTTTGCAGATCGGAATGGGGCCACTAGGTGTGAAAGTGGCTGAATTTATTGAGGAACGAGCGGGAATCGACACGGTGATGGCGGTCGACCGCAATCCGGAGCTTGTTGGCCAGCGACTTATTGAGTTGTCACCAAGACTGAGTTCGGAAGTAGCAATTGTTGAAGAACTCCCCAGTGGATTTCCAAACGGTAAACCCGATGTAGCGGTTATCACCACAGTGTCGGATATGTCGCGTATAGTCCCGCAAATCGAGGAAGTAGTAACCTTGGGGATTCCGGTAGTATCGACCTGCGAAGAACTGAGCTATCCGTGGCAGGAAGCACCAGCCTTAGCTGCACGTATAGATGAAGCAGCCAAGAAAAATGGCGTAGCCGTGGTAGGCACCGGGGTAAACCCAGGCTTTTTGATGGATGCCCTGCCAACTATGTTGACTGCTGTTTGCCAAAATGTAGAGCGTGTTATTGTACGCCGTTTTCAGGATGCCAGTTTTCGACGCCTACCGTTTCAGAAGAAGATCGGCTCACGCTTGAGCCCGGCTGCTTTTAATGAAAAAAAGGACGACGGAAGCCTGCGGCACGTTGGCTTAACCGAATCTATCCAGTTTATTGCCGGTCATTTGGGATGGGAACTCGATAGAGTAGAAGATGTTATTTCCCCTGTATTGGTGGAAACGGAGGCGATGGCGGATAAAACAGATATCCAACAAGGTTATGCCCGAGGTGTTCATCAAATGGGACGTGGATGGTCGAATGGCGAAGAAAAGATCACCTTGGAGTTTAAGGCAGCCATTGGCGAGCCTGAATCTTATGATGAAGTGGAGATCATTGGCTTGCCGAATATCAGCTCTCGAATCCAGGGTGGCGTAAATGGCGACGTAGCTACCTGTGCGATTACCATTAATACCATTGGCGCGCTATTGAAGGCCCAAGCTGGCTTGCACACGATGGGGAGTTTACCACTTACTTCCTTCTTTTTGCCGCGCGAAGCGCTAATGGAGCTTGCTTAGTATGGGCTTTAAAAGCTCGGGTAAAAGCACTTTGATCGGTATAACCGACAGCTTCTGCCACTGTGGCAATCGATAAGGAAGAATGTTCTAATAGATAGACAGCGCGGCGCATGCGTGCTTGCCGAAGATACTGGAAAGGCGTTTGGCCGTAAGCGGCTTTGAATAAGCGCAAAAAATGATAGGGAGACAATTGAGCCTCTTGGCTCAGCTGCCCCAAGTTTAGCGGTTGTGCCAGTTGTGCTTCCAGGTAATCCCGACCTATCTGGAGGCGCCGTAACAATTCCTCTCTAGTAGAGGCTTTCTTGGCACAAAGGTGGTCGGCCTGTTGGCGGAGTAATCCGTGCAGATCCAACAGAGCCGACCACAAACCCGTATACTTTTCGGTGTACCAAAGTTCGTCTTGAAACTCCCGTAGTATACCTATCTTAAATGCTTTTAGAAGCTGATTGATCTTAGCCGTGCGTGCATAAGCATTCCCCCAAAAAGGCGGCGAATCTGATTCGTCAAAAGGCGCATCAATCAACTGCCGATCTGACGATTGTAGGGCGTAGGTTGCCTGGCGAATAAAGGTAGACTGAAAGGCTACAATAACCGCTTCTACGTTTCGTTCTTCCTGAATTTCACTCTGATAATATTCGCCTTCAGGCAGGATCAGCAGGTTGCCTTCGTGCAGCAGTTGCCGCCGTCCCTGGCTTTGGTACGATTGGTAGCCATGCAAGACGGCTCGTACTGTCCAACGGGATTGGTGCTGCCCGGAATGTAATTGCGGGCTGTTGATATAGAAGGCATTGTTCCGAAATGATTCGGACTTTACCCGGTGATGACGCGAGCAATAGTTCTGACCGGGAAAGGCCTGCTGCAGACTAGCGCAATATGGACAGGTGCTAATCATTCCATCGCTCGTTTGACTACGCGCCCGGCAAAAATCGGTTGTGTTTCCCCCTCATCAACGGCAATTTGACCGTTAAGAACGATGTAGTGAAAACCGGAGCTTAACAGGTCGGGTTCTTCGTAGGTCGCATTATCCTTGACTTCCTCTGGTTTAAATAGGAGCAGGTCGGCATAGTAACCGATGGCTATTTTTCCGCGCCGAGGGATACGGAATGTCTCGGCGGTTAAACCGGCGCTTCGTCGAATCATTTCTCCTAAACTCAATAGGCCTTGCTCTTCGACGAATAAGCGCATCTTGCGAGGGAAGGAACCGTATTTCCGAGGGTGCGCTGTGGTACCATCCGAGCAGGTCATCACCCATTCCTGCTGCATGAAGCGGTGTATGTCATCTTCATTCATGTTAAAGGAGGCAATTCTAGCATCCCCGGCTATGATCAATTCCATTACTGTGGCGACCGGCGTGGTATCCCGTAATGCCGCCATTTCTGCTAGCGTTTTCCCTTCCGCTTCTTCGACAGTTGCTTTAATCAAGAGTAAAGACTCTGGTCCGCCACGCCGACGAATGTTTTCCGCAATACCATCAGCAATTTGATTCTTCAGGGCGGGGTCGCGAAGTTTTAGGGTATAGTCTTCTAAATCTGCAAACACCCATTTGGGTAATAAGGCATTGCTCAGGTGCGTGCCAGAAGCGCGATAGGGATATTGATCAGCAGTGACCTGTAAGCCTCTCGCTCGAGCCGCTTCAATGATATCGATGATCTGTTCACTCAAGCCCCAAACTTCCACACCTAAACACTTTATGTGAGAAATGTTTACCGGGATGGGCGTCTGTTCAGCAATTTCAACAGACTCTTCAATGGCGGCTAATAAGCCAATGTTGTAGGTGCTTTCATCGCGAATGTGCGCATCGTAGATGCCACCAAAATCAGCACTGACTCGTGCTAATTCGATCACCTCTTCCGTTGATGCGAAGTTAGCAGGGGTATAGTACAAACCCGTAGAAAACCCAAGTGCACCTGCCTCCATTCCACGCCGTACGAGGGTTTTCATATTGGTCATCTCCTCGTCGGTCGGAGCTCGTTCAGCAACACCCATTGCGGTGCGTCGAATGTTGCGGTGTCCAACCAAGATGGCTGCATTTGTGCCGATGCCGTTCTCGTCCCATTGTGCCAGTTGTCCTTCGATGTCATTTACGCTATTGCCATCACTACCAGTTACTACGGTGGTCACACCTTGTAACAAATAGTTGTGATTGGTCCGCCTTATGCTGTCTGACAGGTCGCTCATAGCATGCGTGTGCGGATCGATAAAACCGGGAGAAAGAACGTACCCTCGGCCGTCAATCAGGCGTTCGGCCGTCATGTCATCAGTAGCCGTTCCAATAAATGCGATGGTGTCGCCTCGAACGCCGACATCGACCGCCTGCCCATCTGTAGATATACCATCATAAACGGTGGCGCCCTTGATCAGAATGTCGTAGTCAGGTGGTGACGTACAGCTCACTAAAGAAAAGAGTAGAGATAGAGCTATCAATTGGGTAAATCGCAAGGGCATAGGACAGGAATTAGTATAATTTACACAGTAAGATATGCATTTGGCGAAGAAAAGGAGGGTAGAACTCCTGAAAGTGCGGCGAAGAATGCCCGAGAATTCAGGCATTGTATCGTCAATACGTCAAAGCTGTACCTACTTCTTATCTTTGTCATAATCACAATCATGTACTTATGATGCGCTATTTCTTCTTGACGGTTATTCTTGTTAGTTGCCTATTTGCTTGTACGATGGAACCGCCTGCGGAGCTTACACAAGCGATAGAAGAGGTCCGCGCTCATTATGCACCTGATCGTCGAGTAGCCCGCTTTGAGGTAGCCACTATTGCTGCGACCAATGTGTTGCGAGGAAGTACCAATCTTCCGGCTGCCAAGGATAGTTTGTTGAGGCGATTGGCCTCACTTGGTCTCGAGTGGGAAGACAGCATTAGCGTCTGGCCCAGTTCGTCATTAGGGGAGGATACATTTGCCCTAGTCCGTCATTCGGTCGCCAATATTCGAACTAAAAAAGGCCACAGTGAAGAGTTGACAACGCAAGCTTTGCTGGGAACACCACTGAAGGTATTGATGAAAGATGGCGATTGGTACTTGGTGCAAACCCCTGATTACTACATTGCCTGGTTGGATAGCGGAGGGCTGGAATTGATGAATATAGAAGAAATTGCTGCCTGGAAAGCTGCTGAGCGGGTCATCTATACCTTCGACTTTGGTTTTAGCTATACAGCGGCTAATGCAGGCAGTAAACCTTTAGGAGACCTTGTCGCGGGCTGTATTTTGGTTCGAGATTCAATCTTGGATCTTTATTCGCGCGTTCGCTATCCGGATGGCCGGATCGGCTATGTGCAAAATGCATTTTTAACACCCTTTGATACTTGGTTGACTGAGCGGAGTGAAGGCTTTGAACATGTATATGCTGCCGCCGAACGCTTGCGCGGTCGCCCCTATTTGTGGGGAGGCACCAGCCCCAAGGGAATGGATTGCAGCGGGTTCACCAAAACGGTTTACTGGCAACAAGGCATCATTATACCACGCGATGCTTCCCAGCAGGTCCATACGGGTGTGGATATATCATTGGACAACGATTTGGAAGCCGTACAAGCGGGTGATTTCCTCTTCTTCGGTAACTACCGCGACGATGGCAGCGAGCGCATCACACACGTTGGAATATATGTTGGTAACGGCCGCTTCATTCACAGCGGTGCTGATAATGGTGCCATTCGAGTTGAAAGCCTTTTGGCCGACACTCCTGATTACGCCCCTCATCGGAGGGAAAGTTTGATGCGAGCCCGTCGCTTGAAAATTGGAGAGGATGGTGTCCAGGCAGTGCGCTTACACGATTGGTATTGGTAGCTGATTGGGCCTAAAAAGCCATTTCTTCTACCTATCGCAAAGAATCTTCGACAGATTGTCTTTGCGGATTCAACCATTTCACTGCTTTTCGCTTTAACTTTAAGAAGCCAAATTCCACATTCCACAGCATTGGACTCATTCCAATAAGCGATTTCTATCTGGGAAGCGTTTATAGAACAAGAGAATTCCTTAGCGCGTATAAATAATCATTGCGACTATGAAAAAAATCGGACCCAGCCTGCTCGCCGGTATGATTGGTGGCCTCATCGTATTAGTGGGTATCTATTTTATAAAGCCTCAAGCCATGGACTCGGAGGAACAGCCAACTGTTCCAACGCGGATGGTGAACCTCTCTCCAGGTAGTGACGACCCTATCACACCACCGACATTTGATTTTCGCGATGCCGCACGTCGCGCCACACCGGCGGTTGTTCATATTCGAGCAATGAGTGAAGAGGCAGACGAAAGTGTCAATCCGCTAGAATTGTTATTTGAGGGAGAATCGCCATTCCCTCCTGGTGGTGGCTCTGGCTCAGGGGTGATCTATACTACCGACGGCTACATCATCACCAATAATCATGTTGTTGCTGGTGCAGATGAATTGGAGGTAATGCTGAGTGATAATCGCACCTTCGTCGCACAATTGGTAGGTATGGATGAAAAGACGGACCTGGCTGTGCTGAAGATCGAAGCGCAAAATCTGTCCACATTGGCCGTCGCCGATTCGGATGCTGCCGAAATTGGCGAATGGGTGCTGGCGGTGGGTAACCCGCTTGATTTGACGAGCACGGTCACGGCAGGCATTATTAGCGCCAAAGGCCGTAGTTTAGAATTACTGCCCGGCCGTGATGCGATCGAGGCTTTTATCCAAACGGATGCAGCAGTTAATCCAGGCAATAGCGGAGGTGCACTGGTTGATGCGGAAGGGCGATTGTTGGGGATTAACACAGCGATTGCTACCCGAACGGGCATGTTCCAAGGGTATTCTTTTGCAATTCCCGTGAATTTGGTCACCCGTATCGTTGATGATATCATTGAATTTGGCGCCTTCCAGCGTGCCTTCCTGGGCGTAAGCATCTAC
>SPJK01007160.1_pt1 | contig 14344 bp, 11 predicted proteins | sample 3741771 | NCBI WGS metagenome assembly SPJK01 (sample SAMN10925997, study PRJNA522277) | cold seep metagenome | isolation source: Elba SIP-enriched marine methane seep metagenome, extraction at timepoint T2 | place: Italy: coast of Elba, Mediterranean Sea | reverse complement strand
TCTCATTGACCTTGTGCTTAGTAACAATTGCTGAGTCGAGAGGAGATTTAATTCCAGAAATTCAAGTTCGTCAGGCGGGCCTGACTAGAAATTGGTTTACCCAGGTTCAGATGAACGCGGCACGTCAGCATGTGACGGGTGCTCGCCTGGATGGCAAAATGCTCTTTGTTCTAACCAGTGGCGGACGGGTTCAGTCATTCGATGCCGAAACAGGGAAAACACTTTGGACTGTCCGAGTTGGAGAACCCGGCCAACCTTGTTATGGACCGGCAGCCTACGGCGACAAAGTTGCTTTGGTGAGTGGGACAGTTCTTTATGTCCTCCAGTCCGACAATGGAAAAGAGATCTTTAATAAGAGAATTGATGGAGCCCCAGGCGGTAGCCCTGTTCTATCAAACGATTACGTTTTCGTTCCCATTGTGAATGGCCGTGTTGAAGCCTATCCCGTTGGTAAGAAACAAAATCTATTCAAATGGACCTTCAGTTCTTCGGGCAACATTTTTAGTGACCCCATCATTGCGGAAGACAAGGTCGTTTGGTGCACCTCAGCCGGTTATCTCTATGCCGCCTACTCGGATGGTAAAGGGATCTCTTATCGATTCGATTCAACAGGACAGTTGATTCCACCGGCGACGGTTCACAACGATACAATCATGGTGGCAGGTTCAAATGGAAATGTTTATGCCCTCGATGCCAATCGTGGTAAACAGAGCTGGCGTTCTTCAGTTGGTGAAGGAATCAGCCTGCCCGCGTTGTCCGTTGCTGGGATGCTCTATGTCGGAACTGAGGGCAATACTTTGCATGCTCTGAGTGCTGAGACGGGTGATCAAAAGTGGGTGGTCTCTGGATTGGATCAAGTCGTCTCAGTTTCTGAAAAGCACGTCTACGCCGTAAATCAACGCAGTGATGTCGCCATTATCGATTCTGAAACTGGGGATGTCATCGGCTATTGGAATGGTAACGAACGTCTTCTGCCGGTTGAAAATAGCATTAGTGATCGCCTGTACTTTGTTTCCCAGGACGGTCTTGTCCAATGCTTCCACGAAATTGGTGCTGATGAGCCTTACTTCCATTCTGTGATGGAAGAGGATGGCAAAGTGGAAGAGAGTGGCAACGAAGCAGAAGGGTCGGATGTGAAGCCAGACTCAAATGACCCATTTGCACAGGGTTTTGATAATTCGCAAACCGAAGATGATCCCTTTAGTGATAGCACAACCGAGTCAGATCCCTTCACCGACAGTGGTAGTGCCGACGAAGATCCATTTGCCTCTGACGGCTTTGGTTCAGAAAGCGATGATTCTTCGGGCGAAGACGATCCGTTCGGATCGGATTCTACCGATGAAGAAGATCCATTTGCCGATTTCTAGGACCAGGTCTTTTTTCTTGAGAAGCAAATCTGCCGAGTAGTGAACCTCAACACGCTTGCATTGTCTTGCTGCAATCGTCATGGTTTTAGGGCTGGTACAACCTTTTACTCGGTCACTCCTCTTTCAAAGGCACACCTATTGTGAGTCATCCTCCTGCATCGGTGCTGGCAGATGAGTCACAGGAGTCGGCTGTTGATTCAGTCGCCATTGAGCCGCGAGATCCGCAAACCGAGGATAAGATTTCTACTGGCTGGTGGAGTCGACCAGGCGGCGGTACGGAAGTATTCCGTGTGGCAATCCCGCTCGTCATTTCGAGCCTTTCCTGGACGATTCTCACTTTCGTTGACCGCGTTCTTCTAAGTCATTGGTCAGGAGCCGCAATGGCTTCATCCTTTATTGGATCAAATGCTTGGTGGGCAATGGTTTGTTTGCCGGTAGGTATTACTTCTTACACGGGTACCTTCGTTGCCCAATATTATGGGGCCAAGGAAGAAAAGCGGATCGGGACCGCCGTATGGCAAGGCGTTTGGTTCGCGATTGCTGTTACTCCTCTATTGCTTTTGGTTATCCCTTTTGCTGGCTTGATCTTTTCCCAAGCAGATCAAGATCCCGAGTCTATTGCTATGCAAACCGAGTACTTTCAAATACTCATGTTTGCTGCGCCCGGTATGTTAATTGGCAATGCCTTGAGTTGTTTCTACAGCGGTCGTGGTAAGACAATTGTTTTGATGATTGTCGATACCATATTCAGCACCATGAATTTAGTGCTTGATTACTGGTGGATTTTCGGACTATCAATTGCGGGTACTCAGATCTTCCCAGCCATGGGAATTGCAGGTGCTGGTTGGGCAACAGCCGTTTCGCTATGGGGTAAAGTTTTTGTTTACCTCTTCATGTTTCTATTACCAAAGAATCGAGAAGAGTTTGAAACTTATCGTGCAAAGTTAAATCTAAAATTATTTAAGCGAATGATGTATTACGGAGGTCCCAGTGGACTCCAGATGCTGCTTGACGTGATTGGCTTCTTCGTTTTCCTCATGATGGTTGCACAACTTGGCAAGGTTGAGACCGAAGCGACCAGTATGGCATTTAGCATCGGCTCCTTAGCCTTCATGCCAATCGTAGGCTTCGGCATGGCCGTCAGCATTTTGGTTGGCCAATACTTGGGCGATTCCAAAGAGAAGTTTGCTGCGCAATCAGCATGGACGTCGGTCCATATTGCTTGGGCGTATATGCTCTTTATTTCGATCCTCTTCGTCGGATTCCCAGATCTGTTATTGTCACACTTCTTTACCGATCAATTGGCATCAGAAGCAGCAGCAACCATGAGCCTTACAGAGTTGGAATTACATCAGGATCAAGTCTATAATACCGCCGTTGTTCTGCTCTGTTTCGTGGCGGGCTACAACTTCCTCGATGCGATGTTGATTGTGTTTGTGAGCGCAATAAAAGGTGCAGGTGATACGCAATTCGTCCTCCGCGTCAGCATGGTAATGGCATCGGCCCTGGCACTACTTAGCTACTTGGCAGTTAAAGAATGGAACCTGGGCATTTACGGCTGTTGGGCCATAATCGCGAGCTGGATTGGTGGCATGGGTATTGTCTATTTTCTTCGATTTTTGCAGGGGAAATGGCGATCCATGCGGGTCATCGATATGGCACCCCACGAGCCAACTCTGCATAGTTCCTAAGCCATTAAGCGCGGAACGCGCGATTGTGCTGCGCAAATAGTTGTCTGATCTGCAAGACTCAAACTACGATCTTTATTACGCTTAAGGATTAACCCGTTTAGTTTACAGATCGTATTCGTCAACTTGGACAGATCAAAAGGCATGGTTCATCTACAGCGATACCGAATGCTCAAGGGGCTTTTATTTGCTGCTTGCTTGCTATTCCCGGCTGGCGTTTCCGCTGCGTTATTGGGTATTGATTTCTCGAGGATTCAGGGGGATGTTAACTGGAACGCTGTTAGCGCCGGCGGTGTTTCTTTTGGGTTTGCAAAAGCAACCGAGGGCGTTAATTTCCTCGACAGCCGCTTTCATAGCAATATGACTAACGCTCGGTTAGCTGGTGTGCCAATTGGCCCCTATCACTTTGCTCGCCCCGATTCTGCCGTCGGAACCCTAGCCGACCCAGTTAAGCAAGATGCAATTAATGAAGCAAATGATTTCGTTGATGAAATCGAAACGTATTACCAAAATTATCCAGGCGAGTACTTGCGTCCAGTGCTGGACGTCGAAGAGCTTCCTGTAACAGCCGAAATCAATACCGTCGCAGAACAACGAGAATATCTTTCCGATTGGATTCGAGATTTCAACAGCGTTGTCCAGTCGCGGTTAGGCTTAGATGTGATCATCTATCTGAATTCGAATTACGCCAACAACTATATTGAAACAAGCCTACGTTCTTTTGACCTGTGGTTGGCCCGCTGGACTTACGACACAAACAACATGCCAACTACGGCCAACCTCGGCATCTGGAATGACTGGGAGTTTTGGCAATGGTCCGATAGTTGGAGCGTTGGCGGCTTATCGCCGGTGGATGGAAATTATTTTGATGGCGATGAAACCGATCTCGCGGCATTCATTGCTGGTGACCAGCCTCTGGCTGGCGACTACAACGACGATGGCATTGTCGACGCTGCCGACTACACAGTTTGGCAAGATAGTTGGCTTTCCTTTGGAACTGGCCTTCCCGCCGATGGCGACAACGACGGATTCATTGGGAACAATGACTATGACATTTGGGCCAACAACTATGGGGCAACCCAAAGTTCAAGCTCATCAGCCGTCTCGGTACCTGAGCCTTCAAGCTTGCTTTTGATCTTAGGTAGCTCTTTGCTCATAACGAACGCAGCACGTCGTAGCTAAGGGCAGACCGATAAAAAAGGCTGCTGTATCGAAGGATACAGCAGCCTTTTTTGTTTATCGATTCAGCTGGGGATCAACCAACTTCTTTTTCGTCGATCCAGCTCATCAGCTTGCGGAGCTTTTTGCCAACGACTTCGATTTCGTGGCGTTGCTCATTGCGACGTGTCGCTTTGAAGCTTGGGGCACCAGCTTTGTTTTCCAGCATCCAATCACGGGCGAATCGGCCTGATTGAATGTCGTCGAGGATACGCTTCATCTCAGCCTTCGTTTCGGGCGTCACGATACGTGGGCCAGACTTATAATCGCCATACTCAGCGGTGTTACTAACGCTGTAACGCATATAGCTTAGACCACCTTGGTAGAGAAGGTCGACGATTAGCTTCACTTCATGAAGGCATTCGAAGTAAGCCATTTCGGGCTGATAGCCAGCTTCAACTAAGGTTTCAAAGCCTGCTTTGACAAGCTCGCTGACACCGCCGCAGAGGACCGCCTGTTCGCCGAAGAGGTCTGTCTCGGTCTCTTCAGCAAAGCTGGTCTGGATAACGCCTCCGCGTGTTCCACCAAGACCTTTGGCGTAAGCCATGCCGATCTTGAAGGTGTCGTCACCAGCTCCTTCGCCAAGTGCGATCAAACAAGGAACACCACCACCGGCTTCAAATTCACTGCGTACCAAGTGGCCAGGGCCTTTAGGAGCAACCAACAATAGGTCAATTCCCTTTGGTGGCTCGATCAATCCAAAGTGAATATTGAATCCGTGCGAGCACATCAACACATTGCCTGACTCAAGATTCGGGGCAATGTCGTTCTTATAAACATCAGCTTGAACTTCGTCCGGTAGCAAGATGTTGATGACATCGCCTTGCTTGGCAGCTTCAGCAGCCGAGACTGGCTCGAATCCGTGTGACTTTGCCAAGTCATAGTTGGCACCACCTGGACGTTGGCCGACTACGACGTTGACACCACTGTCACGGAGGTTTTGGGCGTGGGCATGACCTTGTGAGCCATAGCCGATAATGGCAACGGTTTTACCTTCAAGGGCTTTCAGATCGGCATCTGCGTCGTAATAGATCTTGGCGGACATAGTTCTTGTTAATCAGTACGGTTAAGTGGAACTGACCAAAGATCGGTCAGCATAAAATGGGTTTCTTTGATTTATTCGAAAAGCAGCTCTTAAGCGACTACTTCTTGAAGCTGTGGAGCGAACTGTTGAACGGGCGGTCGATGCTGCGGACCATCGCGATACGGCCCGTTCGGCAGAGTTCGATAATTCCAAAAGGCCGGAGCATATCGATGAAGGCTTCCACCTTCTTCTCCTGGCCCGAGAGTTCGATCATCATTTCGTCGTGCGAAATATCAACCACTCGACCTCGGAAGACTTTGGTCAGTTCACGGATTTCGGTCCGGTCCTCAGGTGATGCCTTCACTTTGACAAGCATCAAATCACGTTCGACGTGGTCTTTGCTGCTGACGTCTTCGACTTTGACAACCGTGACGATCTTCTCTAGCTGCTTGCGGACCTGTTCGAGGACGTTATTGTCTCCCACCACGACGAAGGTCATTCGCGATAGCTCAGGTACTTCGGTCTCCCCGACCGCCAAGCTATGGATGTTGTAGGAACGCGAAGCAAGCATTCCAGATACGTGAGCAAGCACGCCAGGGACGTTTTGGACGACGGCTGAGAGGACGTGACGCATCAGTTGTCTCGATCTCCGAGTGGGGTATTTTTGGCTGAGCGAACCGATCTCCGTCAAAGAGGCCCCAAATCCGGGTCTATTTTGGGATGTTCGCCGCAAGCCTTGTCTAAATAGTCATTTGGGAAATAGTGAATCCTAATCGGGGCTGACGCGGCCCGCAACTGGCTCCGGGTGCCGAAACTCGCAGTTCTGGGGACTCTTCTCATTGACCTAATGCCCCAGGACCGATAATCTATCGAGATTGCCAAACCCTTAACCGGCCTGGAGGGTGATGGCGAACCCGGCTTCTCAACCGTTTAGAGATGCCAAAAACCTAAAAGTTCGGGCCAATTACGTATTAACGTTCGACCCAGATCGGCTTGCCGAACTGGGACCATTGGCGGGCGATTTAGTGCCCCCATGGAAGTGCGAATGTGCCAACGGAGATAACCTAAATTATGGCAAATCTTGTCAACGAGCTTGTAGAAGCAGGCGTCCACTTCGGCCACCGTGCCAGTCGCTGGAACCCCAAAATGCGGCCGTATATCTACGCCCGCCGCAATCTGATTCACATCATTGATGTCCGCGAAACCGTCCGCGGCCTACTTCGTGCCAAAAAGTATTTGGCCGACGTCGCTAGCCGAAAGAGCTTGATTCTCTTTGTCGGTACCAAGCGTCAGGCAGCCGAAACGATTGAGCGTGAAGCACTCCGCTGCGGAATGCCATTCGTTTCCGAACGTTGGCTCGGTGGTACTTTGACTAACTTCCGCACGATTCGCGATCGTCTGGGCCGATTGGAAGAGCTTGAAGCGATTCGTGAAGGTGACACGATCAACAGCTACTCGAAGAAGATGCAATCGACGCTCAATCGAGAGTATCGCAAGATTTACCGTAACCTGAACGGTATGCGAACCATGACTCGCTTGCCTGAGTGCATGGTTGTGGTTGACCCCAATAAAGAAAAGAACGCGGTTCGCGAAGCCAAGAAACTTGGTATCGCCGTTGTTTCGCTGATTGATACGGACTGTGATCCCGAGCAAGTTGACTTGCCGATTCCCGGTAACGATGACAGCATGCGTTCGATCGAATTAATTACCAAGCTTTTGGCAGATGCAATCGCGGCAGGCAAGGCTCAAGCCGATATTCAGCAACAAACCAATGCTGAAGGCGTTGATCATAAGACCGACGTCGAGATGGTCGCCGAAGCCCAGGCTGAAGCCGAAGCTGCTCCTGCGAGCTGAATTTGCCGCGGAAATGCACACCCACCTATGCCGAAATGAGCGATGGCTCAGAGTAGGCAATTCGTTTTAGTATTCTACAAATCCCACCGGCAAATACAGGGTATTTGCCCTCCACCCACTACGAAGGATCCCTCCCCGATGGCGGAAATCACAGCGGCAATGGTCAAGGAGCTGCGTGACGAGACTCAGCTCCCAATGATGGATTGCAAGAAAGCCCTCGTTGAAGCTGGCGGCGACAAAGATGCTGCCATTCAAGCTCTCCGCGAAAAAGGTGTAAAGCTGATGGATGGTCGTCGTGACCGTTCAACCGAAGAAGGTCGCATCGCAATTTGCGCAGGTGTTGATCTCCCAGCAGCGGCCATGATCGAGCTTCAAGTTGAATCAGCACCGGTTGCTGGCAATGAAGAAGTAATCGCATTAGCGAACGACTTGGCCAAGCAATTGGCGACTGGCCCTGGCGCCAGCACTCCTGACGAGCTCTGGGATCAAGATTGCCCAAGCCAGCCTGGCAAGAAGCTCAAGGACATCAAAGACGACCTTGAGAACCGAATCCGCGAAGTCTTTAACTTGTCTCGTATTCTCCGAATCGAGAACACTTGCGGTGGCTATGTCCACTTTGATGGCAAGACGGGTGTTTTGCTCGAAGTTGAGGGTGGCAACGACGATGTCGCCAAGGACATCAGCATGCACATCGCTGCGATGAATCCTTTGGCCACAACCAAGGAAGAATTGGACGAAGCGGAAGTTCAAAAAGAACGCGAAACCTTGATTGCTGCTGCTAAGCAAGAAGGCAAGCCAGAGAACATCATCGAAAAAATGGTCGATGGCCGCATGCGTAACTTCTTTGCCGAGAAGGTTCTTGCCGAGCAACCTTTCGTGAAAGACGACAAGCAATCCGTTGGCAAAATTGCCGAAGGTGCGGACATGAAGCTTAAGGGATTCACCTCCTGGAAGCTCGGTGCCTAAACGGGATTGATAAAATCAAAATCTGGCCCTTAGCCCTTGTTGGCTTGGGGCCTTTTTTCATGTCTGGTCATATTTCTGCATGGAAAGAGGGAAACTTTTCTTCCTGGGGTTTTTCCTAAACGTAGAAGGGGATTAGACTTTTCTTGGTGGCAGTTTGTTTCATTAGCTATCCAACTTCTTCTCGAGCAACTTCAAAGGAATGACCATCCCGTGAGCCAAGGACCTTACAAACGCGTGCTGTTGAAACTCTCTGGTGAGAGTTTTGCTCCTACTGGGGAACGTGGGATCAGCATGGCTGAAGTCACGCATATTGCCAGCCAAACCTTCAAAGCTGCCCAGCAGGGGACTGAAATTGCGATTGTCATCGGTGGCGGCAATATCCTCCGCGGTGCCCAATTCACGGCAGGTGAGACCCGAATCCAAGAAGCCACAGGCCACTACATGGGTATGTTGGCCACCGTAATCAACGGCCTTGCCTTGCAAGACGCCCTCGAATCACTTGGTTGTGAAACGAGGCTGATGACAGCCATCAAAATGGATGGCGTTGCCGAACCTTATATTCGCCGAAGAGCAAAGCGTCACCTTGAAAAAGGTCGAATCGTTATCTGTGCGGCTGGAACCGGAGCGCCGTTCGTCACGACCGACACAGCCGCAGCTCAGAAAGCACTTGAGCTCGAATGCGATATCCTGATGAAGGCGACTCGCGTCGATGGTGTTTACAGCGCCGACCCAGGAAAAGATGCAAACGCCCAGCTATACAAAGACTTGACCTTCAACGACATACGCCAGCAAGAACTACGTGTGATGGACTCGACGGCAATTGCCCAGTGTATGGAGCACAATTTACCGATTATGGTTTTCAATTACCGAACCGATGGAAACATCGAACGTGCTGTTCGTGGCGAAGAACTTGGAACCCGTGTCACGAGTTCCGTAAAAGGTTGATATCGATTAGCCATGCTGGATGGACTTCCAATCCTTGATTGACAAAGGACCTGACCGATGAATGTGGATGAAATCGTACTCGATGCCGAAGAGCGCATGCAAAAGGCGGTTGATAAACTCAAGGGTGACTTGACGGGGATACGTACCGGCCGAGCAAACCCCGGTATGGTCGATTCCTTAAAAGTTGATGCCTACGGATCGCCTACGCCGCTCAAGCAGCTTGGAAGCGTTAGTTCGCCCGAGCCCCAGCAATTGGTCATCAGGCCGTTCGACCCCTCGATCATCAAGGAGATCGAAAAAGCAATCGTAGGAAGCGATCTTGGCCTAGCACCCCAGAGCGATGGTAAGGTAGTCCGCTTGAACATTCCTGCCTTGTCAGGTGATGTACGTAAAAAAATGGTATCTCGAACCAAGGATTTAACCGAAGAGACTAAGGTCAGCATCCGCAATGTCCGGCGCGACGCCAACAAGCATTTGGACGAACTCCAGAAGGATAAAGAGCTCACGGAAGATGAGCGAGATACCTACAAAGACGATGTCCAAGAGCTGACAAAAAAATTCGAGGGACAGGCTGCAGATTTAGCCAAGGCTAAAGAATCGGAGGTAATGGAGCAGTAAACCGCATGTTATTGGCATTAATTTGCCTTGAATTTTGTGGCTAAGCACCGGAATTAATCAGACAAATCCTTTTTTTCGGAAAATAGCCGAAGAAGCTTGCAATCAGACCCAAGATCGGTGACATTAGTGGGCATAGCCAGTAGGTGTTGTACGGAGATAGTACTCACAGTCTGATGGTTAGAGGTTGGATTTGGACGCTACAACATTGACTTAACAGCCGAGTGATCTAACGTGGGCACCTCAATTCGAACTTCCCTCTCCGCATTCGCGGCTTTTCTTATTGCTTTGGGTACTCTTAACGCTCAAGCAGGTACCATCAATTACGTTGGACCAATGCCAGGACCTGGTGGAATGACAGGTTGGCTTGGTGACGATGTCTGGTATGGCGGTGTCAGCGAGTCAAACGATGACACGGTAAGTCGATTTGGTGCTCCACAGTCAATCACAGGTAATACGATTGATTTTGATCCACAGGGGTTTGTAGCCCAGTCAGACAATGGCGAAGGTGCCGCTACGGTAGATAGCCAACTCAACTTTATGGTTGTCGCCCAGTCAGGTAAAGTTATCGACAACATTCAATTCTCAGAGGCTGGTGATACGACTCTGAATGGTTCGCCGGTTGCTGATTTTGCAGTAACGACAGTTACAAACTCTATCTTCATTGATATTGTAGAAATCGATGGTTCACCGGTTACTCAATCACTTAACATCAATACCGGTATGGTATTCACTCCTTCGGATGGCGATTATGTCCTGTCGATCGATGGCAGTCCCATTACCTTCACCTACAATACTATCTGGACTGGCTTTGCTGAGATCGATATTAATCAGTTCTTGATTGACCAAGGAATTGATTTCGTCAACGGTGCAACAAAACTTAGTATCGCACTGGATAATACGCTTACCGCAAATAGCATTGCTGGTACTTCGGCATTCATTGCTAAGAAAGACTTCGATGGTCTAACGGTTACCACAAACATTCCTGAGCCCAGCTCAGCGATTTTGGTCTTGCTAGCAATCTCTGGTGCTGCAGTTGCCCGCAGAAGCTAGAACCCGATTAATATACCCAAGGCAACGAGTGCTAGCACTCGTTGCCTTTTTTTTGTGTTTATTCAGTAACGGTTTTCGATCGCGTCTATTCGCTGTTTGTTGCGATCAGTGTGAGTGATAGTCTATATGGCGAACTAAATAGAACCGGCCCAGATGTCATCTAACCTATTGTGGCATGACATCGATCAAACGATCCCTCAATCGTTACATGGAGAAGACTATGTCCCGCAAGGATGCGGAAGCTAACTCGTCAGAGATCAATCAACAACAGCCTTCAAAATTCCGTAAAGTGCTTCGAGTCGCCATCGTTGCTTCTTTGGTGATGGGGCTAGGCTATTCACTCAAAGGGCTGGTTGGTACGCCAGAAGCGATTGCCCAATCGACTTCGGCTCATCAGACCAAGTCAGCAACGAAGACGGCTCCCACCGAACCTCGTTCGTTTGGACCTCAGCATGATGTCATGGCCATTGTTAACGGCAAAGACATTAGTCGAACCGATTTGGCCACCGCGTGTGTCGAACGACATGGCGAGACCGTTCTTGAAGGATTTGTTAACAAGCGTCTTATAGAGCATCATTGCAACAAGCGTGGCATCAAGATCACGAACGCTGATATCGAGGTCGAAGTTGATCGAATGGCCAAGCGATTTAAGCTAGGCCGCGAGCAGTGGTTTGAGCTTTTGAAGAATCAACGTGGGATCACCGAAAGTGAATACAAGCGTGATATCCTGTGGCCGACGGTAGCCTTGCGAAAACTTGCTGCCGACGATTTGGTTCCTTCGGAGGAAGAAATAAAAAAAGCTTATGAGGCTCGCTATGGAGCTTCCATTCAGGCTCGATTGTTGGTGGTCTCAGATAGTGCCAAGGCGGCCGAGATTCAACGTGAGTTGATTGCACGTCCCAATGAATTCCCACGATTGGCGATGCAACATTCCGAGGATGTTAACAGCGCAAGCATCGGTGGCTTGATTCAACCAATCTTCCGCCACTCAGGGAGTCCCAAGATCGAACGGGCTGCTTTTGCCCTCAATCCCGGTGAAATTTCTGGCATTATTGAAGCGAATGGACAATTTGCCATTCTGAAGTGTGAAGGCCGAAATCCTCCACGTCAGGTAGCCATGGAAGAGGTTCGAAGTCAATTATCCGAATCGATTCGTGATCAAAAACTACGCGGCGAAGCAGAGCAATTGTTTGCCAAGTTGCAAAGCACAGCGACAATTCGCAATGTATATAACGATTCGAAACTGCGATCGATGATGCCTGGCATCGTTGCAACGGTGAATGGTGAGCAAATCACCATGAAAGAACTGGGTAAGGAATGCTTAGAGCGTTTTGGCGAAGAGACTCTCCAAGTTGAGATCTCGCAAATGTTGCTAAGGCAAGAATTGAAGCGAGCCAACCTTTCGATATCGCAACAAGATTTGCAGTCTGAGATTGAACATGCTGCCGAGCTGGCTGGCGTCGTTGGGCCCAGCGGAAAACCAGACCTTGGTCAGTGGGTTAAGATGGCGATGGAAGAACAGCAAGTCTCCGAAGCGATCTACTACCGAGATTCCGTTTGGCCTTCAGCGGCTTTAAAGAAACTAACCTCCGGCCGAGTTTCCGTAACGGATCAAGATCTTGAAAAAGGTTTTGAAGCCAACTACGGCAAACGTGTTCGATGCCGAGCAATTGTGCTTGATGACTTACGACGTGCTCAAGAGGTTTGGGCTAAGGCACGAGAAAATCAATCAATTGAGCACTTTGGCGATCTTGCCGAACAGTATTCGATCGAACCATCGAGCCGAAGCTTGCGGGGAGAAGTTCCACCTATTCGACGCAATGGAGGACAGCCACAACTTGAAGAAGCTGCCTTCGCTCTTGCCGAAGGAGACCTCTCAGGAATTGTGCAAGCAGGTGATAAGTTCTTGGTCCTGAAGTGTGAAGGATACACTCAACCATTGGATATTAATCTTGAGGAGGTTCGAGAGATTCTCACTCAAGACATTTTGGAGAAGAAGACACGCATTGCTATGAGCGAAGAATTTGGTCGCATTCAATCACGTGCTAGGATCGATAATTACCTTGCTGGTACCAGCCAAGCACCTGCCAAGAAGACTCAACAGGCGAATCGTAAGCGTGACGGTGCTGTGCAAACTACCTCAGGTCAGCGATAGCCACCTAAGCTTGATTTCAAGAAGGAAGCTCGTTCTACAATAGTGGGACGAGCTTTTTTATTGCTTATCGAGAATTAAGAAACCAATGGGCCGTCGACTTCCACAACTCCGTCGGTTTGCATCTGCTTCGCCTTTGCAGCCAGCTTTTTCATAAAATGAAGCTTCTCTTCAGACAGCTTACTTTTATTAACTTGCTCAAGTAACTCAAGAGCATAGGCAGGTCGATCGAGCCGAGCGATGCATATATGTGCCAAGCTGATGCGAGTTTTGTCGGTTGCTTGAGGCTCTGCTTCAATCAGCTTGACCATGAACGGAACGGACTCTTCATAGAGTTTGTCCGTATGCAGTAATTTGATAAAAAGTATCAGGTCGGATGTTAGTAGCGGGACGCCATCGCCATGTCCTTTTAGCTTGACATAAAGTTTGTATGCAGTAAGGGCATTGCCTTGTGCCAAGAGTTCGTGGATTTGCTTGCCTGCTTCGATAATGATTTTCTGCTGGCTCTCTTCACGGGTTTTGTCAGCCTTGTCAGTAATTCTTTTTTCATTCTCCTGTTTGCGTTTTGAAGCACCAGGAGAATTTCGTTCGTTGACGCTAAAAATATCCCAGCCTTCGCAGTCGACTCGCTTATTGCGAAGCATCAAGTAACCGATTGGCAAACCAAGAATAACTCCTCCGATATGAAGGAAAGAAGTAATGCTAAATGTAAGGGCTGCAAAGATGATGTTCAAACCAATATAAAACCCGGCAACTCCAAAGACAGGTATTTCAACAATTCCCATATAGAAGATCATGATCGTATACCAGCAACTAATATTATTTACAGGCGCCCAAATAGCAGCGATTGCCATAATGCCATAGATTGCCGTAGATGCTCCAACGGATCCTCCCACTAGGGGAATGCCTAGCATTACTAACTGTGTCAAGAATGCCCCACTAATTGCGATGAAGAGATAGATCAGAAGAAAGCGGAACCATCCTATTTTTCCTTCTACGACCAATCCAAAAGGCCAGAGGAAAAATAAATTTAATATCAGGTGGATAATATCTCCATGCATGAAGGGAGAGGCAATCCATTGAGTTGGATGAAGGCCATTGCCAAATTCAAGAAGCCAAGGATCAGCGATAACGCCGGTTACTAGATCTGGTCCAAATAGGATGAAAATCAAAAGATTTGCAAACATCAGCCCCGCAGTAGCGATCGGCCACTTATGAATAGGAGCATCGGTGTTGTAGGGAGCAAAGAGAATCAATTCGTAGGCCTCTTTTCCGGTAATCGGGAGATATTCTGTAAGCCCGACAAAGCGTATACTAACCGTTTCGAAGCAGGATTGCGAATCTTGCTTCCTGGGTCAAATTACCCAAATTCTTAACCTAGCAAATTTAAAAACTGCGAAGCATGTCCTGCGCTGAAAATAACTTAGATTCTGAATTTGAAATTCGTGTTGCTGATCGGGTG
>SPJK01032360.1_pt1 | contig 14345 bp, 12 predicted proteins | sample 3741771 | NCBI WGS metagenome assembly SPJK01 (sample SAMN10925997, study PRJNA522277) | cold seep metagenome | isolation source: Elba SIP-enriched marine methane seep metagenome, extraction at timepoint T2 | place: Italy: coast of Elba, Mediterranean Sea | reverse complement strand
CTAGAATAATCGATAGATAAAGTCTGGAATAATCTGTCTGGTTTGATTAAAAATGATACCAGACACTTTATTGTGATTTGATTGCATTTTGGCAATCGCAGCTTGTAGTAAGCCTTTGCGTGTGATGCCACTCGCAGCCACCACAACAGACTCATCGGCTAGACTCGCGAATACTGCTGTCTCATTACCCTTGAGAATCGCACCTGTGTCAACAATGATGTAATCAAACAACTTTCTCAACGCATCGATATGCTCGCTGGCGACATCTGTGTAAAAACCAAGCTGGTTTTTATTACCAGTACTACCTGTGCCGATGACAGAGAAGTTGAAGCTGATATTGTGTTGATACTTTGTCAACGGTTGGCTGGCAATCAGCGCATCAATCAAACCAAAATCATCATTTGTGCCGAATAATGTTGATAACATGGGGTGCGCAAAATTAGCATCAATCAAGCAGACCTTTGTGCTTTTATTTTTTGACAGATTCAACGCTAAAGCTAATGCAGAAAAAGTTGCCCCATCCCCTGCTGATACAGCGCTGACAGTGATTACTTTGCCGACATCAGTCTTTGTACGTTGGCCTATTTTGGCAATCACCTGAAAAAAACCATCCTTGATCACAGGGTCATTTTTTAATAAGCGAAAATGCTTTAATTTAAACTCTCCTGCATCTGGTTTGATGATTGGTAACGCGCTCAATACTGGCAAGTTAGTTAACGCTTCAACTTCCCTCCTGAAATGTAGCCTTGGATCAAGCACATTAAATATAACCATTAGGGCAATCGCTAGCATCAAACCAAGAACTAACCCAATGATGGCGGTGACGATTAGTTTAGGTAAATTTGATCCACCCTTAGCAGGCGGCGTAGTGGCTTTTTCAACAATACTGATTGGTATCAATCGGTTTTGATAAATATTCTCTGTATTTTGTGCTTGATATAAGCGTGCTTTCAATTGCTCGAGCAACTGCTTATTCATTTCAATCAGCTCTTGCTTCTTGAGTAAAAACTTAAGTTTTGATACCTGAGCACGCAAGCGCCTAACCTGGAGTGAATCCGACGCATAAATCTGACTGGTTTTGGTCAGCTCATTTTCAACAGCATTTAACTGTGTTGCCATTGTCATGATAATAGGAACATTTTTACTATTGAACTCAAGCCCGTTAGCATTCAATCGCCCTGCTGCAAAATCGGCAGGCGTTGCCCGCTCAGCAGCACGTAAGTCATCAACTTGCCTAGTCACTAACTCTTGCAATAAAGAGGATTGTTTAGAGGCTTCTTCTGCATACATACGATAAAAATCATCAATGAATGCTTGCGCCAAACCATTGGCCATGTCCGCGACTTTTTCGCGATTGTAGGATTTCACATGCAGTGCAATCAGCTCATCGATCTTGCTGTAATCACCACTTTGCGAGTTTTTTTCTAGAATCTCAATGGATTTCTTACTACTGGATTTTTTAGACGAGCTATTTAGCGATTCTCTAAAAGCATTGACTAAAGGCTGCAAATCGTCACCATCAGCCTCTTCTTTCTCATCATCACCAAGAGGTTTCAAAAAGCCACTGATTTTAGCCTTGATCACATTCAAAGGTTTTTGATAAATATCTTCATCTGTAATACCAACATTGCGAATCGTATTTTCAAGTACTGGTAGACTTTTGATTAATTCAGCGGAGGTTGTACCTGAAAGATTTGAACGCGAATCCGCAACCAGATCCTTTAGTAGCCCTGAGTCTGTATTGCTATAGCGAATGAGAATTTTAGTTGATGCTGTCCAGGTCGCTGGCACCAGAGATGTTAAAAACGTTGCAACAATAGCAGGCAGAATCAACGCCAGCAAAAAAGTTTTGGGACGTAAAAAAACTTTTGCGATCAAATCGCGAAAAGAGAAGTCATTGCGTTGGCTATCCATTAAAGATTCTGCCAGTGAATGACTGCTTGGGTAAGCGGATGTGTTTGCTTGCTGCATAGCGTTATATCGGATTTTATTTAGTGTTTATTGTCGCGTATCCACAACCAAAGTCATCATCGAAAAAGGCGCGATTTTAAGTAGTTGTTTGCTATTCCAACTAGTTTTGTTGATCTTGATGCTATTGTTTTTTGCCGTAGTGTATGGCTCATATTCTTTCTTGTAAGGCCATTCAGGAGGTATATCGCGACCATTGTGTGCAGTCAGCTCATTTGCCTCAATGCGATACAAGGTACCTGTTGATCGTAACTGGCCATTTTCAAGGTACAACTGGATAGGATAAGCTTTTGTCAAACTACGATTAACGAAATTGATATAAACGCGCTTAGTTTTTTCATCCCTACTCGCTAACACTGTCACTTCAGGCACATTTTGTTCAGAGCGCATAATGCCGACCGACTTTGCGTTGTAAACAGGGCTATTTACCTGAGCAGACAAACGCTGGTTGCCATGGTGGTTTGCATACATCGCAAATACCCAGAACGGTACTTTAGGCTCACCTTTATAGTTTACCCACCCCATAAAACTACGGTCTGTCAGCTTAAAGTAATTGGCCAGCTTAATACTTGAATGCGACATCATGACCTGCAGCATGCGTGCAACATAAACACCCGTGCCCATTGTTTTGACATGGTCTACCCAGTAATTGTCAACATTAGGCAAGGAGAAAAAGCCACCCCACTCAGTGATTGCAATGCCAATTTTACGTTTTGGCTGATAGTGGTTAATTAATTGTTCAAGGTTGGTGATGCTTGCATCAACTGCCTCAGGCGCTGCCATGAGGGTTGGATACACATCACTTACTTTAGGCTGACGCTCGTGATACAGCATCGGGAAATATGCATTGTGCACGGCAATCATGTCAATAGCATGCCCTGCTTTTTCCAACAACACTTTTGTCCAATCAGGATATGGCGTATCTGGCCCAATATGCGAAGTAGCCACGCCTAAAGCAATCGTCGTCACACTTGAGTCAACAGCTTTAATTGCTTTTGAAAACGTCAAATAGTTTTGCGCATATTGTGCTGGAGTCTGTGTGATTTTTTGCTCGCCAGGATTACCAGGGAGATAAACCTCATTACCAATTTCCCACAGTTTAATATCCATCGTCTCGCGAATGCCGTCTTTCAAGCGCAAAGGGTGATTTTTTTGATTTGCATAGGCCACCCATTCAGCAGCCAGCTTGGGGGTGCCAGTGCCGACATTCACCGTAATCAAGCCCTCGGCACCGGTTTTTTTCAGGTATCGATAATATTCCGGTGTGCCAAAAAGATGCTTGGAACGACCGTTATCCGTAGGATGTTTTGTCACTGGGCGTTTATGTTGTGGCCCAATACCATCATGCCAGTCGTAATAGTCTGACAAGGTCCCGCCTGGATAGCGCATCACGCTGACGCCCTGCGTTTTGGCCAGTTCAGTTAATTTAGATCTCAAAGCTGAGTTACGAGAGGCTAAGCCACCGGCTTCATTAAACCATTCGAGATTGGTACCAAAAATTCGTTGATCAATCGTCCCGATGACTTTTCCCAAGTCCACCGTGCACTTTAGCGGCTTCTTGGCTGTTACTACAGGATAACTGATCGGCGCATTCACTTTATCGCCAACTTGAGTGTAGCTGCTATGCCCAAATCGATCTTTGGGTAGTGCTGTCAAAGCATACGCATTCAATAGCGCAGCAACGACAAGGCAAAGTAATCCTTTTTCCAAACGCCCGCTCATACGCACCTCACTAAAAAACGCTGGAATAAATGTCTATTCAAGGAAGCCCTGACGATTAATGTTATACGAAACATTGGTGCCAAACGGTAAGATATTGCGGATATATTGGGCCACAAAACGGCCTTTTTTCGCAATGTCTGTAGGCGGAACAATCACTAAATCCTGAGGACTAAGCTTAAAGTCCTGTGCACTGCTGGCCTTGCCTTCAATGACTTCATCAAGATTAGTGCGATAGATCGTATAACCATCTTTGCCATTAGCACGCAACAACAACACGTTTGTCATATCCCCCGAAGTGTTTGCCCAACCTGCATAAGCAATCATTTTCAATAAGCTCAGCTGATTCGAAAATGGATAACGGCCTGGTCGGTTTACTTCTCCGCCAATGAATAGATTATTCTCTGCATACTCCTGTACAGAAACATTGACATGAATCGGGTTCTGATAACGTGGTGCCAACGCAGCTTTGATTTCTTTACGCAGAGTATTTAAGCTTTTGCCTTGCGCTTGAATATTGCCAAGTGTTGGAATAAATAAGTTTCCATCATCCCCTACTCTACTAGGTCGACTTGCAACATTGGTATACATCTCTACACCGCTGACATCCAAACGGCTATCTACAACATTTTTAACCACTGATTCGAACATTGAAACGTGCGCATTAACCTTATTTTTAAATTTGGCTGACGCTGCTTTGGTGAGTTTTTCTGTCAGGTTTTGTTCTGACAACCCTAGTACATTAAATCTGCCCAGCCCTTGTATCACCAAGTTGCCATTAGCACCAACATAATAGTCTCCTGACATTTCCGCCAAACGCGAATTAAAAGGCTTTATCAAAGACCAAGAAAGTTTGGGTTTTAGAAAAATACCGCGATAAGCTTTGATAGACCATTTATATAACTCCGTCATTGTTAAGCCTGAAGCAACGATGCTTTTACTGGTCCGTGGCAGGCTCAAATGTCCATCTGGACTGATCGTAACTTCATAACTACCTTCCACCTCATCTGGAAAAGTTAACGCCAACACATCTCCAGGAACCAAGTGATAGACTGCTTTACTGTTCTCATCCGCTATAAAACCGATACGTAATTGATTACCTTTATCAAACTTAGGTTTCGATTTTCCATGTTTTGCCATTTGTACCTGAATCAGCAATAAATCGCGTGGACTAACCTGATAAACGGGGTTGTTTTTATTGACGATAGCTGGATCAATTTTTTTTAATGCTTGTCCTGCCTGCACGAGATAGGCACCAGGCAAAGGTTGTTTTGCACAAGCAGCCAGCATACTGAGCACCAGCAACAAGAATAAGTTGCGCATTGTTTTTTGTTTGATCATTTTCCAGTCACCCTATGAGGTTTTTTTACCAGGTTGCGTTTTTCGTCTGTTTGTCTTCTGCCACGAACGCTAGCATCGGCGACCCACCCTTCTACTGCAGCATCAATACGATGGACGAATTGTTGCCAAGTAAACTGTTTGACATGCTCATGCGCCTGACGACCTAACGTAACTTGCAATGCAGGATCTAAAGCTAATTGACGAATGGCATTAGCCCACCCTTGCAGATCATCCACTTGACACAAAACCCCTGTTTTTTGATCCACAATACTTTCTAATGGGCCGCCACTGGCATTTGCTACAACAGCTTTTGCATGTGTCATGCCTTCCAACGGCACGATACCCCAGTCCTCATTCAGCGGTGTAAATAGACAAAAAGCAGCCTGCTGGTATAGTTTTTTCAACTGAGATTGAGATGGTTTTTCGACAAATTCCACAACCACATCTTCGGGAACCATATCTTTTAAATCCTGCAAATAAGCCTGGCTCTTAACATCCACATAACCAGCAACAACAAGGCGCCAAGGTTTAGGCAATCCCGCTTCAATAAAGGCTTTTATCCCTAATTGAATGTTTTTAGTCCACATGATGCGTCCAGGTAACAAAATAAACGGCTCATAAGTCACCTGACTGATATCAGTTTCCCAATTGATACCTGGATAAGCCATCACCATTTTTGACTCATCAGTACACAACTTACCTTCAATAATTCGGTTTTTTACCTCTGTACTAGTGGTAATCACACCGTCAAAGTGCGCCCACGCAGCACGATCAACGGCAGTAAAACTGCTTTTAAACGCCTTGTATGCCAAAGCATAAACAAAGCTTTTATTTTTTAATGCAAGTGTTTCATAGACAGGATCGAACACAGCTCTTAGGGGTGTGCTGCAGATGTTAATTAATGGTAGTTCATGGTTGCGCAAAGTCACCAGATCTCCTAAACCATCGCACCAGACTGCAATTGCATCATAATTTTCTTGGGGGATTTTCTGTCTCGCAATTTGAACTGCACTGTATAAAGTGCCACCTAATGTACGTTTAACCGTTGTCGGATTTAGCACTCTGACATCAACCTGTTTGAATTCTGCAAAAGTATTTTCTGGCTCGTAATGCCCGGTATACACTACCCAGTCATGGCTTGAGCGCGTGACAAGCTCCAGTAGACTTTTTTCTAATCCGCCATGTAAATATATCCATGGTTGGTAGAGTGCTATTTTCATGAACTATTCTCTTTTTCTAATTACTTCTAAATAAAACTGCAATTGCTTTTTAGCGATCTCGTCCCATAAATACTGTTTTGCGGCTGTATAAGCTTTGCTTCCAAATGCTTGACAACGCTCTGGTTGCTGCCAAAATTCTGCCACCGCCTGTGCGAGTGCTTTTTTGTTCCCCAAAGCAACGCAGGATGACCATGCAGGCTGCAACAACTCATTCAAATGATCAATGTCATAAGCCACAACAGGCTTTTGCATTGCCATAGCCTCCAAAGCGGTGATTCCAAAAGTTTCTTGCCTGGAAGGCATTACCAAAAACCGACAATTTTTGATCGCTATGCTTTTATCGGCACCTTCAAGCCGACCTTTAAAAATCACGACATCTTTTATTTTTAACTTTTCAGCCAATGCTTCAAGCTTAGATTTATCTTTACCAGCGCCAACAATCCATAACGGAATTCTGATGCCAGCATTGGCTAACTCACACCAGCACCACAACAAATCATCTAATCCTTTATGCTGAATATCCAGGCGCCCAAGGTATAGTGCATAATCGCCAGGTTGATACTCACTCATAAAGGCATCGGCACTGATGCCACAAGGGATTTTGACGACATTTGCCTGTGGAATCAGGTTCTTAAAGTAGTCGCCCATATTGTTGGTTTGAACGATGATGTTGCGCGGTGAATAGTTGAGCGATCTACGGCGCATGATCTTTTCGAATGGCAGCTTATATCGCTGTTGCCAATCATCAAAAAAGAACCACTGCACAATTGACACCAATGGTTTATGTGTATGCCTTTGCAAATTACAAAAGCCAAATGGCGGCGTGAACTCCTCCACGATTAAATCATGTGGCAAACGCTTGACTGCGGCGGGGAGTCTGTTTAAAAAACTTAAATGTGAAGACAGCCCCCATTGCGGGATATTAATGCCCAAGCGCTCATATTGAATGTTTTGGCGAGTGAGCTTTTTTACCGACTCAGGGTAAGTTGCTGTTAAAACTGTGACGTCATGCGATTGTGCAAGCCTGGAATTGACTTCAAAGGTTCTGACAGGTTGGCCGCCTCGTAAAGGATTTTCTATGTCGTCAGTATCCGCATGCAAAATGCGCATTAGAAAATGGCCTTAAATGCATTAGCAATATTCTTAGCCGTGTTATTCCAGGTGAATAGTTTTACTTTTTCATAACCTTGTTCACTTAGTGCCTTCTGACCAGCAATATCTGCCAAAGTCACTTCCACTTTCTGCTTTAAGTCTTCTGGAGACTCTGTTTCAAAAAAAACTGCCGCCTCGGAAAACAACTCTCTGTGCACAGGAATGTCAGAGCAAACGACGGTTACACCGCATGCCATTGATTCAAGCGGAGGAATATTAAACCCCTCATCTTTTGAGGCAGTAATAAACAAACTGGCATGTTGGTAGCAACTGATCAGTTCAGCCTCACTGACGAACCCAAGATACTCAACCCGGTTTTTTAACCCTAAGGAATCTACAAGTGCCATCAACTCATCAAAGTACGCTTGGTCACGTATGCCACCCATGATCCGCAATTGCATTTGACGGTTTTCAAGCATTGGCAACATTTTGATGATGGATTCAATATTTTTACGTCGCTCAATCGCACCAACAGTTAACAAATATGGGGAGGGTTGCTCAGCAGTGGTTTTGTTGTCGATAAACGCTGCTGTATCGACACCATTATAAAAGTGAAAAATCGGCGCTTTAACACCAGGGCAATACTCTTCAATCTCGGCCTTGATGACTTTAGTAGGCGTTAAAATCAAATCTGCTCGCTTAACTGTATTGCTGGTTAAAAGACGTACCAGCGTATTCGAGAGGCCCTTATATAAATGAGAAAACTTAATGGGTGTTAAATCATGAATCGCGACAATCAGCTTACAACCACCACAAAACCACGGTGCAAGGCGCTGCACCATCAACGCATCCAGTTGATATTTCCGTACCAGCAGAGGGAGTAAAATCAGACGTTCAAGTAATGGGTTAGAAAATGCCAGTGGCGCATACTTAACTTGATCTGTTGATAGTGCTTTCAGGGTTTCATAAGCAGACTTGGTAACAAAAATAATATACTCATGCTCGGCAGCATGTAACGGCAGCGATTTAATCAACTCAGCAACAAAGCGCTCTACACCACCAAGATTTTTTCCAATAACATGTGCGTCAATACCTATTCTCATTCTTTACACTTCCTGCTGGCGATACATGCCAAATAAATCTTTCAACCTGGACCAAGATGACAGTAATAATGGCGTTGGCTGCAGCCCGTTCATTAATGTCTTCAAACCAGCAATGGCTAAACGTAATATCAACCCCGTACCAATCACGGCTTTAGCGGCAAACTGCTCTACCACACCATGATAGTCACGAATAATCATCAACAAATGACGCTGTTGCCAGACACTGTTTCGGACTTTTGCATCTAGGGTTTTAGAGCTTGCGCCACCAATATGAATGATGTCGAAATCGTCCAGCAGTACAATCTTTCCTAGTGTCGATAGCTTCATGCACAGCTCAATGTCTTCGCAATACATAAAAAAACGCTTATCAAAACCCTTTGCCTTAAGATAATCAACGCGGTGCATGGCCATACAAACACCTGACACCCAACCCACTTGCATTTCTCGCGCCCAGCGGAAGTCTCCGTCCACACCAGCAAATGCATGCAACTTTGGAAATAGCTGGTTCAAGCCAGTACTTTGCATCAATACAGTTTTGAAACTCGGCAAAAAGCCAAAAGTCTTGGGCTGAATAGCTAAGGTCTCAGGCAAAACGACTCTAGGTGTGACACAACTGACATCAGGGTGATCGATTAAATACTGTGTTAGCGCTGTGACTGAGTCCATTTGCAACATGGCATCGCTATTTAATAGCATGACGAACTCATGACTCGCATGCTCAACCCCGACATTGTTTCCCATGCCAAATCCTAGGTTAACCGAAGATTCAATCAATTTAACGCTAGGAAATTCAGATTTGACCATTGCAACGCTGTCATCTTTTGAATTGTTGTCAACGACAATTACTTCAATGCTTTTTTGGCAATGTGCATACACGCTGCTCAGGCAAGCTTGCAAGTGTTTTCTTGTGTTGTAGTTAACAATAATGATGGAAGTCTGCATTATGATTCCACCGTTGATTTACTCAAATTACGTGCAGGCACACCAAACAACACAGCATTATCGTCAAAGCTTTCTTCTACTGACGCATTCATCGAAACCTGAACATGATCACCTAAGGTAATACCGCCAGTCACCTGAGCGCCGCCGCCTAAAATCACATACTCGCCAATGACTGGCGCTTTAGTTGTCATGCCAGAAGCATAAAATGGAGAAGGAATCACACTATTGTGGTGCACCGCAATACAATCACTGCCGATCTGAACACGCGGACCGATGACAATAAAGCTCGCATGCAATATCATGAACCTCGGACCAATGTCAGCGCTTGAGTCAATAGAGACACTAAACAGTAGCTCATTAATTGTCTTGATCACTGCTGCCAACCAGCCAAGGTGATGGGTATAAAAAAACCTTTGTATGCGATATAGCACAATGCTAGTAAATGCAGGATAAAAAATGAACTTGGCTACCTGCAGGAAGCTTTGCGATTTTTTTTCATACTCACACCGTTTGATATAGTCTGAGCGAATCAAGTCAAATGTTTTCAAAAGCGTCTGTTTCATCTTAGGTTCTCCGTTAGCATGCAACCTTTGATTGGGTTCCATGACTGAACGTATTCATATTCATGCTGCGCCTTGCGCCTAGCTGGAATGCCAGATAAGGTCTGCCCAGTTTTCTTAACACTGCTGATCACGACAGAGCCTGGTTTAACCTGCGTGCCATCTGGCAAAGTAACGGGTCTGACCACTCGGGTGAATACGCCGAATACACAATAGTTACCCACCGTAATGCGATCATCAGGGTTTGGCTCATCCTCCATCGCACCAAGCGTAAACGTATTCAAACCCATAAAAGTACAGTTTTCACCAATAATTGCAGTCCCTGGAATGCCAACAGCCCCGCCATCAGCAATCACCAGCCCGCCACCAATATCAGCCTGCGGCGAAATTTCACTGGTATTAATCAACTGAACCAACAAGCCAATCATTTTGCAGAAAGCTTTTAAGTGATTATAAAAACAAAAGCGCGATAAGCGATAAAGCAAAACGGTCATCACACCTGGTTTAAACATGATGCAAATCGCGGCAAGCATATTCACCGGGTGCTCACCCAGGATTAACCGTCGTTTAATGTCAGCTTTAATTGCTATTGTTGTCTCTTGCCAGGTCACCATGAGTACTATCCTTAGTGCTTAAACAAGAATCGATGCAGGCGATTAAAGTGTGATTTTTTAAGCCCACCAATCAGCCATAGAATTAGCAAATAGAGCATCGCGGCTACTGGTAACCACAACATCCACATAAACTGATCAGGAGAATGGAATGGCAAAATATTATGCTTAAACCCATAGCGGAAACATATAAACACAATCACGCTGGCAAGTGATGGGCGCCAGATACTTAAACAAAGTAAGCGGAATGGAAAAATATTGCCAAGCAAAACGCAACGCGCAGCAATATTGACTACGATGGCTAGCGTCATTGCGAATGCTGCTCCGTTCGCACCTAAGCTCAAAGTTAATAGATAAGTGGCAACCGCGGCAACCACTGCCGCAATCACAATTGAAATCATGTCATTCCGGTAATCTTTGCGCGCCTGCATAATTTGTGACAAAACAATATCCACCATAGTCAACCCGGCAGCAATCATTAAAATCATCAACGTCTGTTCGCCGTGTAAGTATTTATTACCGTATAAAAATGTAATGACCAGTTCAGAAAATGCACCAGTAATCGCTGCTATCGGAAAGATGATTAAACTGGTGACAGTAGCGAGGTTCATCGCCGCTTTTTGCAAGCCAGCCTTCGAATCTTTGGCTTTATTTGAAAATAAATGAATAGACGTCATTGCCAATACTGATGGCAAAATCAGCATCAGATCATACAGTTGATAAGAAACCGCATATCGGCCTGCTTCAGTAAGGTTTGATAGTGCGGGAATGACAAGCAATCCAGCATTTCGCAAAACCAGAGAGGCCGCAATAATTAGCGCAAATTTTGGTGCAGCTTTTTTTAATTTTCTTAAAAATGAAGATTCAACTTTCAGGCATTTACCATTTAGATGCTGTTGTAAAAAATAAAAACCCTGAATAGCCACCAACCATCGGGCCACGACAAACACTGTGATTAGCCAATAAACAGACTGACCTTGAAGAACGAGAAAAATGCCAATCGCACAACGTCCTAGGTTTTCAGCCATGTTCAACTTGCCAAGATAATGGCTTTGTCCGTTGCCTAACAATGCCGACTGAACACAGCTATAAATACCAGAAGGAATAACAGCCAGCGCGCCTAACAGCACTCCTTTATTGATGTCTTCGGTATAAATGCCCGTCTCAGTGACACCAACATAAATTAACAACAAAACAAACGAAATGAATAATGTGAAAGCAGTGGTTGCCCAAAATAGCGACCAACGCTCTGTTTTTAGCGTTGCGATTTCTGTTGCAAGCCAGCGTTGCAGACCCAACATACTCAACGACTCTGCAATAATCACATAAGTCATCACGGTCTTAAACATGCCAGCAGCTTCAGCTGACTGCCGCGCAAGCAGGATGAAAAGTAAAAACGAAAACACCATGCCAATCATTCTGGCCAGTGCTACCGAACTTCCACCTTTTGCTACCGAGTCTCTTTTTTCGTTCATACTACAGATTTAGATTAAAAGAATGTTTCTTGAGGCACTCTCAATAAGCGCTTGGTACGCTCTTGGTCGATTCTTAAAAAGCGAGCAATCGCTTCATAATCATCAGGTAATGCCGCATCATCCCGACCGTTGGCAGAATGGCGTGCAACATTGACAGCAAGCACGACATTTTTAACCCGGTTATCCTCGGCATAATTATCGTCCATGAGCTTTAATAATAACGGCGGCAACGTGAATTCTTTAATCAATTGCATCTGTAAATCATGCAAGTCAAAACCCAGCACCGCTTTTTGTACCTCTGCACTGCGATAGTCTTTATGCGTTTGCTGAATGTGCGCAATCTTGCGCATCTCATCAGAGGCAAAACACCACATCAGCACTTCGGCCATGTCGTGTAACAAAGCAGCCACGCGTATTTCTTCGTGATGCATGTCTTTACGAAAAATGGCGAACTCTGCAGCATAAAACGAAGCACGATGTAGTCGCCTGATCAGCTTTAGCAAGTATGTCATTGCCTTAAGATCTTTAGACAAGACACTCTCAACGAGCAAGGTGGGTTGTAGTTCACGAAAAAACGTACCTGTTCCCATCATCAAAATCGCTTGATCCGCTTGTAGCAAATCTTGAATCTGATGCTTACCCTTATGCGTTTGGGCATAGTTGAGTACTTTTAAAATCATGAGTGGATCACCATAAACACCCTCGCAAATCTCACGCGGGCTGATGTCATCCTCTTCTTTTTTGAGTGCCTCAAAAGTTTTGGCGGTTTGCCTAAGCACAGGAATGGATTGCGCTTTAAACAGTGCTATCCATTCATCTATATTTTTTTTGTCAGGTGCTAACGATTCAGACATACGGCTCTCCTCGATATTAAACGCTAGCGTAACAAACAACATCACCTTTTGTTTTGTGTAAGAGAGTGGATAAAGCTCGTCAGCAATCATGATTGCAATCAGCTCAATACTGAATCATTTAGCTGCTTGTTGGCGCTGTGCTAAAATGCCCATTTTTAAGCAAGATCAATTACATGGCTGTTACCATTAAAACGCAAGATGAAATAGAAAAGATGCGCATAGCTGGCCGTCTGGCATCTGAGGTGCGCGACTTTAGTACGCCGCATGTGGTCAAAGGTGTCACCACAGATGAGCTGGACAAACTTTGCCATGATTATATTGTGAATGTGCAGGATGCGATTCCTGCACCGCTTAATTATGCACCCAATGGTCATACGCCCTATCCTAAGTCTATTTGCACCTCTGTAAACCAGCAGATTTGTCATGGCGTGCCAGGGGAACGTGTTCTTAAAAACGGCGATATCATCAACATTGACATCACGGTGATTAAAGACGGCTATCATGGCGATACCAGCCGCATGTTTTACATTGGCAAGCCCTCAATACAAGCAAAGCGCTTGTGTGAACTGACCTATCAAGCGATGTGGAAAGGCATTCAAGTGGTTAAGCCAGGTGCGACACTTGGCGACATAGGTCATAGCATTCAAACCTTTACAGAGAGTCAAGGCTTCAGCGTAGTGCGTGAGTTTTGCGGTCATGGCATTGGCAAAGGCTTTCATGAAGATCCTCAGGTCTTGCACTATGGCAAGCCAGGCCAAGGCCTAACGCTTAAAGCTGGCATGATGTTCACGATTGAACCCATGGTCAATGTGGGCAAGCCACATATCCGGCACATGCCCGATGGCTGGACTGTTGTGACCAAAGACCGCAGTTTATCAGCACAATGGGAACACACTATTCTGGTAACCGATAATGGCTACGAAGTCATGACTGTCTCAGATGGTACGCCTACCCCGCCAGATTTTATCTAGCTTCCCAATCTAACCGCCGCGGATTGACTGAATCAAGTGGCAAGAAAATGCGAAATAAACCAGCATGACAACAGCCACTTCATTTATTGATCAAATCAAATCCCTACACCAGAGCGGCATTGAAAAGATCAAAGCTGACTTTTTAGTCAAACCTAACAACAAGGCTTTGTTTAAGGCACACACCAGACTAATCGACCAACTGCTGACTGATATTTGGCAGCATAGTGGCATTGATAAAAGCTGCTGTTTAATTGCAGTTGGTGGCTACGGGCGTGGCGAGCTGTATCCATTTTCTGACCTCGATTTACTGATTCTCTTAACAGAGCCAGCGCAAAAAGATGATGCGATTATGGGTAAGGTTGAGCAGATGATCGGCTTGTTTTGGGACATTGGCCTTAATATTGGCCACAGTGTCAGAACAATTAATGACTGCAAAAACGAAGCGAAATCAGATTTAACGACGCAAACCAACTTGATCGAATGTCGCTT
>SPJK01006561.1_pt1 | contig 14379 bp, 14 predicted proteins | sample 3741771 | NCBI WGS metagenome assembly SPJK01 (sample SAMN10925997, study PRJNA522277) | cold seep metagenome | isolation source: Elba SIP-enriched marine methane seep metagenome, extraction at timepoint T2 | place: Italy: coast of Elba, Mediterranean Sea | reverse complement strand
TCAGGGTTTCGCAGAAAGCCTTTGGGCATCAGGTTGAAGTCTTGTTTTGGCTTTTGTTTTGCGGCTGTATTGCTGGGCTTTTGAACGGTTTTTTTATGTGCTGGCTTGGCAGGTTGACTGGATTTTTCAGTCATAGGTTTGCTGTGATTGTCTGTTTTGGAATTGATCAGATAGGCAATATAGAAAACAATCAGAATAAAAAATACTTCGGCCATGATGCGTTTATAAGCTGTTGAAAAAGTGGGTGGGCTGGATCATTTAATTTAGCAGTATAAGATATACACGCTTATATCCCAAAAAAAACCATTAATTAATCCAGTGGGGTTTGTGCCAGTTTGGGTAAATCAGTTCTCAATCCCATGGCATGATGATTAAACAGGGATTTTACCCAGGATGAATGATTGATCCAGTTCATGCCTGTTGAGCGAAGCGAAATGGCAGCCAGGTTTTTTTGCAGAAACATTTTATTCAGAATATCCATGCTGACGAGCATTAATAAGTTGTCTCCTTTGCGCCAGCGTTCATATTTCCGTAGATAGTTTGAGCTGGATAAGGGCTTACCTTTATTCCGAGTTTCAATAATTAATTCCGCAAGTGCTGCTGCATCGAGTAAACCTGCGTTGGCACCTTGTCCAGCCAAAGGGTGCATGGCATGAGCTGCATCACCAATCAAGGCGAAATGGGGTTTTGTATAGTGGTTGGCATATTGAAAACGCAATGGAAAGCTGGCTCTTTGGCTGGTTTTTAGCATTTTGCCTAAAATGCCTCCCGATGCTTCTTCCAGAACCTTTAAAAATGATGCATCATCGAGCTGGCAATAGTCTTGGGCTGTTTCGGATTTTAAAGTCCAGACGATAGAGCATTGTCCAGTTCTTAACGGTAAAAAAGCTAAAGGGCCATCTTCCAGAAATCTTTGCCAGGCGGTATTTTGGTGGGGGTTTTCGGTATCGACTGTAGCGACCAGCCCATCCTGATGATAGGGCCAACCGTTGACAGAAATGTTTAACATTGATCTGAGTTTTGAGTCTCTGCCATCAGCCGCTATGACTAGAGGGGCTGCCAGTTTTCGTCCATCTTTTAGTTTAATTTGGCGAATATTTTCTGAGATTGATGTTGCGACTACGCTACCGTTACTGATGCATTCTGCTGTTGGTAAATCTTTTAAATATTGCCAGAGGCAGGCTGTGGTAATCCTGTTTTCAACGATATGTCCTAATTCTGTAAATTCAGTCTCAGCACAATCAAAATGCAGTTCTCCATCAGCTTTAGCATCCCATACTTTCATTTCCTGGTAGGAACAAATACCCTGCTGTTTGATCGCATTCCAGACACCGAGATTGGTTAAAATATTTTCAGATGCTTTGGTGATGGCTGAAACCCTTAAATCAACAGTGTCTGGCTCCCATTCAAATTCAGGTTGTTTTTGATCAACCAGAGCAATATGGATATCTTCTTTTGCTAAGAGACAGGCAATAGCTGCGCCGATCATACCGCCACCAACGATGACGATATCGAATTTATTTTGAGTCATGATTTAATGCCTGTTTCCAATTCTAGGTAATCTGCCGGATAAACCCATGGCATGCCTTGCGAGAACAGACTTGGCGGCGGGAATATGATCCAGTATGCCCAGACTGATGCTGCGAGCAGCTGACAAAGGTAACCAGTCATTTGAAAATATTCTGATCAAGCCACTTGTAAAGTTTATGGTCTGAGTATGATCTGTTTGGCGTGATTCTGCATAGTTTTGCAGCATTGTCTGCTCGCCAATGTCTTTTCCTGATTTGTCTTGTAGCAGGATGGTTTCAGCCAGTTGTGCGACATCGCGCATAGCAAGATTAAAGCCCTGGCCTGCGACGGGGTGTAGCTGATGAACTGCATTGCCAACAATAACGCAGCGTCTGGAGTATAAGGCGTCTGCTCGAATCAGTTTAAGGGGGAATACATGTCTGGCTGAAGATAGGCTGATCTTACCCAAACGGTAGCCAAAGCAGGTTTGTAAGGCTGTGATAAATTCAGTATCGGTCGCTGAAATAAGTGCTTCAACATCATCGTTTTTCCGGGTCCAAACCACAGAAGAATGATTTTTGTCGACAGGTAACATCGCCAATGGACCGGCCGGTGTAAAACGCTCATAGGCTACATTATTATGGGGGTATTCAGTTGTTACCGTTGTTACTATCGCTGTTTGCTGGTAATCGACTTCAGATTGTGAAATTTCCAATAAGCGTCTGACTGAAGATTGACCGCCATCTGCACCGATTAATAATCGAGTGGAAAGATTCAGGTTCTTATCATTTTGCTTAATACTGACATGCACAAAGTCTGAAGCTGTTATTAAACCTAAGATCTGTGCGGGACAGATCTTTTCAATACGGGTCTGTTCAACCCTCTCTGCAATCTGGGACTCAATATCTCTGGCTGTAATTACATAACCGAGAGCGGCCACTTTTTCTTTTTCTGCGGATAAACGTGTTTTTCCAAAATGTCCGTGATCTGAAATATGAATTTGCTTGATCGCTGTTGCTAACGGTTTTAATTCTTGCCAGACATTCAAAGCCTCTAACAATTTGATGGTTCCAGCAGATAAAGCCAATGCACGGTCTCCAGCAGGAGATTGTTGCTGTTGTTCTCTGGTCTGTGCTTCAACCAAAGCGATGCGTAATTGACTATCTTTAAGGGCTAATGCCAGGCAATTGCCCGCAAGTCCACCGCCTACGATGATGATGTCATAATCAGTTTGCATAAGCTGCCTGCATCAGTTTTTCGATATCTTCGATTTCTTTAGGTAACGCTTGAGTCAATACTTCATGGCCTGTCGAAGTCACACGGACATCATCTTCTATTCGAATACCGATGCCCTGCCATTTTGGATCGACATTATCATTATTTTCTGAAATATATAGTCCGGGCTCTATGGTCAGTACCATATCGGCTTCCAGAATACGCCATTCGTCATTAAGTTTATAGTCACCAACATCATGAACATCCATTCCCAGCCAATGCCCTATTCGATGCATGTAGAATTGTTTGTACTCTTCCTTTTCAATTAACTGTTCTACATCACCCTTTAACAAGCCCAATTTTACCAAGCCCTCAGTTAACACTTTGACGGATACATCATGGGCAAGATTCCACGGCACGCCAGGCTTGATCTGTTCGATTGCTGCATATTGGGCATCAAGAACCAGTTGGTAAAGCAGCTTTTGTTCTTCGGAAAATTTGCCTGAAACGGGAAAGGTGCGGGTAATGTCCGATGCATAGTGATCGCATTCGACGCCGGCATCGATCAAAAGTAAATCACCTGTATTTAAACAGCGGTTATTTTCTATATAGTGAAGGACACAGGCATTTTTTCCGCCAGCAACAATCGAAGGGTAGGCGACTGAACGGAGTCCATTCTGCATGAATTCATTGATGATCTCTGCTTCAATCTGGTATTCATAAAGACCGGGTTTGCACAGTTGCATGGCGCGTTTGTGCGCTTCACAGGAAATTTTAGCGGCAGTACGCATTTTTTCGAGTTCAGCTGGACTCTTGTAGAGGCGCATTTCGTGTACGATATGTTCCAGAGAAACTAATTCTCCAGGTGCATTAACTCCTCGTCTGGATTGATTGCGCAAATCTGAAATCCATTCCAGTATCCGATGATCTAATTCATTGTCACGTCCCATTGGATAAAAGACTTTGCTTTTATTTTCCAGTAAGCCGGGCAATATATCGCCCATATCATCGATAGGAAATGAGTCGTCAGACTGAAAATCAGCAATCGCCCCTTCCAGGCCTGCATGCGCTCCTTCCCAAAGTGCTTTTTTTTCATCAAACTCTTTACAGAACAGGATATACTCGCCTTGTTCACGCCCCGGGATAAAGACTGCCAATGCTTCACTTTCATTGAAACCGGTCAGATAGTAAAAATCACTGTCCTGACGAAAAGGGAAGTCTACATCGCGGTTTCTGATTTTATGACTGGCACTGCCGATTAAGGCAATATTACCAATGCCTACGTGTTCCATCAGAGTCTGACGACGATTTTTAAATTCTAGCTGATTCATTCTGTTTTAATGGTTGTTATTGTTATTCAGATCAAGAAACTGATCCCGAATAATAATGACTGCGACTCTGAGGTATTCCTGAATTTCAATTAAAGCCGTTTCATTTTCATTCAGTTCCTGTTCTGAAAGCGCTTCGTCAAGTTCAGTTTCCATTTTGGTGAATTCAACGATATCTTTCATGATAGCATCTGTTTCACCTGGCCAGACTGCTTCGCTGCTCTGACTGTAGCCGATACCAAACAAAAAACCTTCACACCATAGGCATAAAGTCTGTAATTGTTCATTGAGCGGTTCGTCTTCACCGGGTAAAAACAAATCAAACCGAAAAAAATCGTCTTCCTCATTCAATAATTTACGGGTTTGCTCAAATAGGTCAACTAAAATGGTTTTATCTTCATCAATCAGAATGTTTTCTTCGGGAAATACCTGATTAAGCCAGGTGACTGCTTCAATATTTGCGTCTATACAAAGCATTCCGGTTGCAAGGCCATGTGCTTCAGAGGCTACGATATCTGATTCATTCTGTTGTAAAACTTTGTCAATTATTTGATAGATCATATCGGAAAAAATACAATAAATACTACAAAAACGCTGCCTTATGCTAACATTAGCGATATATAAAAAAAATTTAGTGGAGCGGTTGCTTGTATTCATATATGGTTTCAGCAACCGGTTAAATTCTTGATTCTAAGCCGTCCAATAAAGATAAGCCCCAACTTCCTATTGCCTTTTGTGCAAGGCGACATATTATATAACTTGATATAAAATTTTGGGTTTATTTTAGTATTTTCTACATTGCAAATATTTATGACTGAATTAAAACATAATGCTACGCTAGAATTGATCGAACTGGAAGAGAAGCTGGATAAATTGATTGAACAATATAATGCAGTTAAAAACGAAAATTCCAGCCTGAAAGTTAAGCAAGATGAATTGGTGAAAGAAAAAGCGAAATTGTTGGAAAAAACTACTTTGGCTAAAACACGGGTTGAAGCAATGATCACCCGCTTGAAATCAATGGAACACGGTGCATGAGTAGTCAAACAAAATTACACCCGGTTTCAATTAAGATTTTAGGTAAAGATTACCGGGTTGCCTGTTCAACTGATGAACAGGAAACTTTGATGAATTCAGCGCAGGAGCTGGATGAGCAAATGAAAGAAATCAGGGATTCCAGTGCAGTCAATGGTACCGATAAAATAGCGGTCATGGCGGCTTTAAATTTAACGCATGAATTGAAACAGGTAAAACAATTGTTATCTGGAGAGCCTGAAGACAGTTTAAGTTATAAGCTTGCGAAATTACGGCTTAAGATAGAAAACGTTTTGGACGATAGCTAACCCGCATGTTTTTTACCCGAGTGATTCATATCATTCATAAATGTTTTTATTCATGTTGCTAAATCGGTTAAACTATTCATGGTTTTCTCCTGCAGCGTTCGATGAGTACTGGGTGTTTCCTGAACCTGTTTTTACCCCGGAAACTGATTCCAGCATTGGAGTGCATGCCTGATTTTCGGGAAGCCCGATGTGCTGATGATGTCTCCACTTGAACCTCTGGTTCAAGGACGAAGGTACAAAACGGCGCAGGTGGGAGATCCTTACACAATTTTAAATTTATGGTTTTTTATTGGCTTTGTCCCGCAAATAAGCGGTAGGCGGGATTGTTGGTTTCCTGCTGATATTTATACCCTAGTTGTTTTAAGCCTGCTTCAAGTTGGCTTATTTGTTTGGTATCCATTTGCAAGCCAAGTAGAACTTTTCCAAATGCAGCGCCGTGATTCCGGTAATGAAATAAACTGATATTCCATTCGCAGTCCAGCGTTTCCAGAAAATTAAGCAAGGCACCCGGTCTTTCTGGAAATTCAAAGCTCAAAACGATTTCTTCAATGGATACTTCAGAATGACCGCCAACCATATGTCGAATATGGTCTTTTGCCAGTTCATTATGTGTCATGTCGATAACTGAGAAATTTTGTTTGCCTAGATCAGTAATCAGGTCTGATTTTTCCTTGTTCAATTCCTGGCAACTGATGCCGACAAATACGTGGGCGGTTTGATGATGGGCATAGCGGTAATTAAATTCAGTAATATTTCGTCGTCCTAAAGTGCGACAAAATTTCAAAAAGCTGCCGGGTTTTTCTGGAATAGTCACGGCGAGTAAAAATTCACTCTGTTCTCCCACAGAAGTGCGTTCTGTGACGTAACGTAAACGATCAAAATTCATGTTGGCACCACTCTGGATGGCAACCAGATGTTCTTGTTGACAAGCGGTTTGTTCAATATATTTTTTTAGTCCGGCTAATGCCAGTGCACCTGCGGGTTCGGCTACTGACCGAGTGTCTTCAAAAATATCTTTGATTGCTGAACAGATTTCATCGGTGTTGACGGTAATCACCTGGTCGACATAGCTGAGAGCTAATTGAAAGGGTCTCAGGCCAATTTGTTTTACAGCCACGCCATCTGCAAACAGGCCAACCTGATCCAACTTGATGCGTTTTCGGTACTTTAAAGCCTGGTTAAGGCTATCTGCATCTTCAGGTTCTACACCGATGATTTTGATTTCGGGGCGAACAAATTTCAGATATACCGCGATACCGGCGATCAGGCCACCTCCTCCAACCGGGACAAATACAGCCTTACAGTGACTATTCATTTGTCGAATCAGTTCCATGGCAATGGTTCCTTGACCCGCAATAACTTCCAGATCATCGTAGGCATGGATGAATGTCATTTGTTTTTGTTTGGCTTCTCCTAAAGCAAAATTGAGCGCATCATCATAAGAATCACCGTGTAGAATGACTTCAGCCCCCCAAAATTTTACGGCTTTAATTTTTATCTCTGGTGTAGTTTTGGGCATAATAATTAATGCCGGTATTGATAATTTATGCGCTGATAAAGCGACACCTTGGGCATGGTTTCCAGCGGATGCTGCAATGATGCCATGTTTGATTTGATTAGACGTGAGGCTGGCAATTTTGTTATAAGCGCCTCTGAGTTTGAATGAGAAAACAGCCTGAAGATCTTCTCTTTTCAGGTAGATATGATTATCAAGCCGTTTTGATAAGGAACGAGCGTGATCCAATGGTGTTTCCCGGGCGACATCATAGACTTTGGCTTTTAATATGTGTTCGATGTATTGATCTATCATGTCTATTTATGATGGTTGCTGGTTTATTCGCGTGTCTTCAATAAAGCGAGGGCTTGTTTGATGACATCTTCGGATTTGATTTCTTTAATTGAAAAATCATTTTTATTCAGCTTATAAGGATTGACGACTGAAGGTGACTTTAATACCGTATTGATTTTGGTTTGATATACCCGGCTGACAGGTGTGGGGCCAAACAACGTGATAGACGGAATATTTAACCCCCAGGCCATATGAGTTGGTCCTGTATCATTGCCTATGACCAGATTTATATGCGCAATCAGATATTTAAGCTGGTTGAGATCTATTTTGGGTAGTATTGTTGTATTTTCCGCTTTGTCTGCAATCCAGGCTGCTGTTTGTTTTTCTTGCATATTGCCCCAAAGAATCAGGCAATTGGCATCGAGCCCTTGAATAACATTCAGATATTTTTCTTTCGGATAATTTCGACTCTCCCAGGTTGAACCAATAACAAACAGTATGTTCTTCAATTTCGGGTTCAGATAGTTTTGAAGTTCGGACTGTGATTGTCTGTAAAATAGAAAAGGCTGTTTATTGAGTATGTCTTCCGGAGTGATGTCAACGTTCAAAGACGCTCCAATTACTTTGGCATTTCTATCAATAGTATTGCTGTCATAGGCTGATTGGATGGTTTTGTGATAGAAGCTGCTCGCTGCTTTTTCCCGAATAGAGTTTTTATCAAAGCCACTGGTTCTGGAGCTGATAAGCCTTGCAGTCATGGCTGATTTGATCAAACCTTGTGCATCTATGACCAGGTCATACTGATTTTTTCGCAATTGGCGGATTTTCGCGACTTCCTTGAATACATTTTTTTTATTTTGTTTTAGCGCCTTAATATTGACCGCATGGATTTGATTGATATCCGGGTTTTCGCGTAAAAGCTCAGCAAAGCGTTGTTCTACCAGCCAATCGACTTGAAGGTTTGGAATTCTTTTTTTGATGAATTGTAAAGCGACCATTGCGTGAACTATATCTCCAAGGGCTGATAATTTTACAATGGCAATTTTCATGGAATTGGCTGATTTTTTATCAGAGTTGGCTGGGTTCAAGTTCTGCAGCAACCTGTTCGGGAATGATCTGTTGTAGACAGTTTAAGTGTTGTAGGGGGCATTTACGTTTGAAACAGGGTGAGCAGTCAAGGCCCAGGCTTAATACGGTAGCCTGTTCATTTAGAGGTGGGGTGAAATTCGGGTCAGAAGAACCATAGAGTGCGATTAAACGTTTGTCCAAAGCGGCTGCGACATGCATTAATCCTGAATCATTCGAGACTACAGCATCGACTATAGACATGAGGTCAACAGCTTCCGCCAGCGTGGTTTTTCCACTTAAATCAATGCATTGATTAGAGGTTAACTGATTGATTTGGTTTGATGTTGTTTGGTCTTTTTCAGAGCCAAAAAGCCATACTTGCCAGCCTTGAGCCAATTTCATAATTGCCAGTGCTGCATAGTGTTCTGCTGGCCAGCATTTTGCCGGGCCATATTCGGCACCTGGGCATAAAGCCAGAATTTTTTTGGTCTGATTAAGCTGAAATTTTTCTTGAGCCTGTTGTTGGTCGAGACTGGAAATGTTGAGTTTTGGTGCTGGATAAAGCTGTTTGATGGCAGTGTTTTTGTCAGCCAGTGCCACAAAGCGCTGGACAGTCATGCTTAACTGTTTTTTATCCAGATAATGGATGTCATTTAACAGTCCCCAGCGCATTTCTCCTTTATAGCCCGTTCTAACAGGGATCTGGCTAAAAAACGGGATCAAGGCTGATTTCCATGAATTAGGCAGAACGAAAACGTGTTGGTAATTATGATTTCTTAGCTGCTGACCCAGCTGGAAGCGGGTTTTAATATCAAATTGACCATGGCCTAAAGGCATCTCTATTGCGTCAGTAACTTCAGGCATGCGTTGCAATAAAGGTTTGGACCAGGCTGGAGCCAGTACATCGATCTCAGCTTCGGGTGTTTTTTGTTTTAAAGTCATGAACAGGCTTTGTGCCATGACCATGTCACCCACCCATGAAGGGCCGATGACCAGAATTGCTTGCGATTTGGAATTCACGTCATGAAACCAGACTTAACCATTCTTTATGGTCTGATCTGCGTCCCTGGACGTAATCAAAATATAAGGCTTGTAGTCTTTCTGTGATAGCACCTCGATGTCCTTCGCCGATTATGCGTTGGTCATATTCTCTAATCGGGGTGACTTCTGCTGCTGAGCCTGTGAAAAACGCTTCATCAGCGACATAGACTTCATCGCGGGAAATTCTTTTTTCAATTACCTCATAGCCTTGTTCTCTGGCGATGGTAATCAGGGTGTCGCGAGTTATGCCTTCTAATGCTGATGTTGTTTCCGGTGTATAGATGATGCCATTACGAATAATGAACAGATTTTCACCGCTACCTTCCGCGACAAAGCCTTCGTGATCCAGTAATAAGGCTTCATCGTAGCCTGATGAAATGGCTTCTTGCAAGGCTAAAATCGAATTAATATAGTTACCATTCGCTTTGGCTTTACACATGGTGCTGTTAACATGGTTGCGTGTATAGGAAGACGTTCTGATGCGAATCCCTTTTTCCATATTTTCATCACCAAGATAAGCTCCCCATTCCCAGGCTGCAATAATGACATGAACATTTAGATTATCAGCTCTTAATCCCATGCCTTCAGAGCCATAAAAACACATGCTGCGAATATAGGCACTGTTTAAATTGTTTTTGGCTACGGCATCAAGATGCGCCTGATTGATGTCCTCTTTGGAATAGGGGATTTTCATATTTAATATGTGGGCAGAACGAAATAAACGATCCGTGTGTTCGTTCAGTTTAAATATGGCGGTTCCCTGATCAGTTTCATACGCTCTTAAGCCTTCAAAGACTCCGGCACCATAATGCAAAGTATGGGTCAATACGTGGACTTTAGCTTCTCGCCAATCTTTCCATTCTCCGTCCATCCAAATGAATCCATCTCTGTCATCCATCGTCATCATATTTTTATAACCTTGTTATGTTTAGCTTTACTTGGGTCAGTCAATTTCACCATTACTTTTGTGTTGATATTGTTTCGGAACTGACTTTTCTTCTAGCGTTGAATTGTACTATAAAGCCAACTATAGCTATAGACTGTTTTTTCTAAAAAGTCTGTATGACTGCTTGAGATTATGTTGAAAAGTTACTCGAATTATAGGTCACAATGTTAGCAATAAAAGGGTTTACCCTGAAATTTTATTATGCTGGGCAGTATTTTTAAATATATATAAGTTATTCAAAAGTTTATATGATGTTTTTCAGCGTTTAAAAAAACAGTTTATACATGAAGGGTTCTGTCGAAGAATCTTGCCCGTAAAATCTGAATTAAAAAGCTTATATTATAATCTGCTTGGCTGTATGCTATGTTGTTCAATCTTTTTGTCAATTTCTTCAAAAAGCCTTTCTCTGATGAATTGTCCAGACCAAGTTCGTTGTTTTATATTGCCTTATAATTGAACATGGCTCTTTACAAACTGGGGTTTGTAAAGAGCCATGTAGTTGAATTAAAAATTGTATTGAAAAAATAATGGAAACCATTGGCATTTATAGTGATCTAACTGAAAGATGATTTTGCAAAGGCCGGGTATTGTAATGGGTGATTTGTAATTTTATCTATTTTGTTGCTTTAGTTGAAAAAGGACGTTTTTTTCAAAGCTGATTCCGTTTTTAGATTAAGGAGGGCTTTGTTATGTATAAATTTAACCAGGTTTTACGTCTGTTAATGTGGGTTCCAGTTGTTTTAGGTCTGTTTGGTTTTTCTTCGGCTTTGGCCAGGAAAAGTGGTTGTTGGGTAAAGATCTATCCAGATGAACATTATCAAGGTAGAGCGTATCTTGTTCATGGTCCAAGGCAACTGAGAAACCTTGTTAATTTAGGTGGCAAAAATTGGGATAAAAAAATTGAAAGTATAATTGTGGGTCCTAAAGCGGTTGCTACTTTATTTGAGAATAAGAACTTTGAGTTAACCCTGAAAGAAATGGCTAATTATCCGGTATTGATGAAATCAATGGGAGTAACCAGGCAGGATGTATTGGAAGATTCTGAATTGATATTTCAACCCGATGTGAAGGTTCATAATTTTTCAGAATTTCAGTTTTATCACAAAATTCGATCGATGAAGGTTGAGTGTGTGAGTTAATTCATGCGCCTATTTTTTAAAAAGGCATCGTTCTATTCTGATGATATAAACTGGAGAAATAGCCGAACACTATTCAATTCAGCCACGGATATTTCGTGGCTGAATATACAATTAGAATTACAAGGTTTATAAATAAAATATTCTTTTTGTTAATATTTCTGATATTTAGCTGCGATACAATAGGGTATGTTAAACCATGAAATGGACAATTCTTCATTATTCCTTAACAGCGCCTGTGACTAAAGTATTACTTTCGGGTAAATCTTCAATTTTTTTACTTTTATAAACTTCGTCGACAATACGTTTAAACCAGATTGGTCGAAAAATCGCTACAAACAAGCAAAGCAAAGTTGTCGTCGGAAACGGTAAAAAGCTGGTGACACTCATAAATAAGGGAAATAAGATAGTAAAGATTCGCGTTTTCATTGAGTAATTCGTGTTTTGTAATGTCTTCAGTAAATTAATAGTGCGTTAAGCTGCATTTAATTTTGATTTAAGGAACCTCTGAAAAAGTCCTTCCTAAAAATGTTAAAACAGACTTGCTGGGGCTTGCCAGGATGAAACAATTGAGCTTTGCGACATTAGCCTATGAAAATAAAAAGAAGCTGACCAAACGCGAAAAGTTTTTGAATGAAATGGAAGCGGCAGTGCCTTGGGATCGGCTCTTAAAGGTGTGTGAACCGTATTATCCAAAAGCAGGAAAAGGAAGAAAACCGATGCCATTGGAAACGATGTTACGCATCTATTATTTACAGCAATGGTATGGATTATCCGATCCGGAAATGAGTTCCACGAAAAAAGGTAATACCAGGCATTTTGGAATGAAAGCACATATTAGCGTAGACGCCAAAAGTGGTTTAATCCATACCGTGGGTGTCACCACAGAAAAAACGCATGATGCCAAAGTAACCGATCAATTAATCCGAGAAGATGACAAGGCCGTCTTTGGCGATAAAGGCTATGTCAGTGATAAGCTAAAAAAAGCAGCGCGAGAAGCGTGCGTTTATTGGGCTGTTCTTGATAAGGCGAAGCCTAAAAAGACACTTTCTGCAACACAGAAAAAGCGCAATAAAAAACACTCATCTGTCCGTGCAAAAGTAGAGCATCCTTTTCGCATTATTAAATGCCAGTTTGGCTATAGAAAGACACGTTATCGAGGGCTTAAGAAAAATGCGGCACAGGTGTTTGTCACCTGATAGTGGGAAATTAAAACAAAGAACCAGAAGAGTTATGATGTTATTTTTCAAAAAATACTATTTTTGAAGATTGGTCGAATAAATTTCAATTTTTCAGAGGTTCCTTAAAACAAATAAATGCTTTTTTAGTAGAAATTAAATTCAGGGATAAATGTTTTTTTGTGCGGATAATTTTACCAAGACGAGCTAAAAGAATATATTAGTTCTTGAAAAATTAGATTATATCAACGTCTTGTGGGTATAGTTATTCCAGATTATGCCTGACAGGGGGAGACTTAATTTTGATTCTCTTGCATAACCAATTATATATTTTATTAAGTACCTGTTTACGCAACGCTGGGTTGGAAAATAATTGTTCATGATGATTTTGACCAGTTAATAACATGGCTTCATTATCGTGATGATTGGTTTGAGTTGCTTGTATAAAATCCCAGCTGCCCCAGGCGGGGGTTATCGGGTCGAATTCAGAGTATATAAGCAAATAAGGTAAGGAAAAAGCTGCCATGTTACGCCGAAATTGTATGATTTCCTGGCCAATGGCAAGTACATAGCGCAATACTGAGCGCCTTAATACATAATAATCGTTTTCATGTCGTATTCGTTCTTCTTCCCAGTCACTTAAATGTTCAAGCACCCAGTCGGGTGTTGATGGAGAAAAAACTGTTCTTAATCCAGGTAGTGAAAATAATTCAAACAGGCTTTTTTGCAAGGGAACAAAAACGGTCGCGCTGATTTGGTTCAGGATTAATAAAGGCCAGGCTTCATCATGGGGTGTTAAGAAGTGTTGATGGTTATGGAATGTGAATTTGATTAACGGGTTTTGTAACCAGCCGCGCCAACCTGGTACTTCTGTGACAGAAAAAGCGGGGCCAGTAAAGATGACGCCTTGTATGCGTTGTTGTAGCAAAGGGATTTCCATCGTTAGCAACGTTGAGGCCGTTACCAGAGAGCCTAGGCTGTGAGATAAAATGAAGACGGGCAAGTATGTATTATTTCGGTCTTTATCGCATTGTTCTATGGAGAACATCAATGCCTGGACAAAGTCTTTACGCATGATATCCAGATTGGAAAATTCAGCTTGTTCCTGAAAGGCGTGTTCTATTTCTACTGGCGTGTTTCCTTCTTGTATGGCCTGGTTGGCTTTTGCTAATACAGGGTTGCTCAAGCCGTGAGCAGGAAGATCCATGCCGATGACTTTGAATTTTTCTGAAAAAAACTCTGCGATGTGGCCATATCGGCCAATATGTTCATTCATGCCATGTACCAGCAAGATGCAGGCTGAATAATCTTCTCTGGTTTGTAGTAGCTGAAGATGGCTTGATTTTTCAGGATGTGCTGATGGCAAGTAAATGCTTTTACCCCATATGGGGTAGGGTTTATTAATGGATTGGCGTGTGCTGCACCCTGTTATTCCCCCAACCAGACACAGAGCTAGAAAAAAACAGCGCATTGTTGATTTTATGGATGCAAACATTGCGTCAGCCAACAGCACGTTCAGGCCAGATAATCCATTCTGAATATGGGATTTCTGGATTATCAGGGCCAGGTATGTGTCAGCTTTGTATTCCACCCTCTGTCAGCTTTTGAGGGTTTAATAATTTTTCAAGTTCTTCTCGACTTAATTCTGTCATTTCTTCCGCAACGTCAACAATTGGCTTGCCCGACTTATAGGCCGCTTTTGCAATTTCTGCGGCTTTTGAATAGCCGATAATAGGGTTTAACGCGGTCACTAAAATCGGGTTTTTTGCTAATGCAGATTGCAGGTTGTCTTGCCTGACTGTAAAGCTGCTGATCGCTTTGTCTGC
>SPJK01093634.1_pt1 | contig 14391 bp, 13 predicted proteins | sample 3741771 | NCBI WGS metagenome assembly SPJK01 (sample SAMN10925997, study PRJNA522277) | cold seep metagenome | isolation source: Elba SIP-enriched marine methane seep metagenome, extraction at timepoint T2 | place: Italy: coast of Elba, Mediterranean Sea | reverse complement strand
TTTCCCGATCACATTGTCTTATGAGCTTATAGTTAGTTAACTATATTCAATAATCAAATAGAAGCCGTTTATGATTGACCCCGACAGCAACATCGTTACCAAAGAAGCGGTCGCAAAAGATTGGCTACCTCGCTACACCGGTACGCCGGTCGAAGAGATTGGTGACTATGTTCTTCTTACCAACTTCTATGCTTACGTTGACCAGTTCGCCGAACGCTTTGGTTGCGAAATAACGGGTCAAGATCGTCGGATGCAGGCCGCAACCAATAAGGATGGCCTTTCGATCATCAACTTCGGAATCGGTTCTCCCAATGCTGCAAACATCATGGATATGCTTACGGCGAGCAAACCGAAGGCGGTCCTTTTCCTTGGGAAGTGTGGCGGTCTTAAGCATTCAACCGAGATTGGCCATTTTATCCTGCCGATTGGTGCGATCCGTGGTGAGGGAACTTCGGATGACTATTTGCCGCAAGCGGTCCCAGCGCTCCCCTCCTTTAAGCTCCATAAATTTGTTTCCGACAAGCTCTGCGAATGCGAACTCGAATATCGAACCGGTGTGATCTACACGACTAACCGCCGTGTTTGGGAGCACGACGAAAAGTTTCGTCAGAAACTTAAGTCTTACACGCCGATTGGGATCGACATGGAAACAGCCACCATTTTCATTGTTGGCCACGCAAATAAGATCGCCCGCGGAGCGCTGTTACTTGTTTCTGACGTGCCGACCACGCCCGATGGCATAAAAACCTCGGATAGTGATGCGGCAGTTAGCAGAAACTGGGCAGAAATTCATCTTGAGCTTGGAATCGACGCTTTGACCGGAATTGGAGAAAAGGGCGAAGAGATCAAGCATTTAAGGTACGAAAATCAGTGAAGATTTGTACGTTTTTGTGTTAGGAATTCGACAAAAATCGAGAAAACCTCTTCATATGATTGGACTTGAGAGCACAAAACCAGTTATCATTCCACATCCCCAACAGGCTTATAGAAACACGTGAAATGCCCGCCTTACGCGTCCCACCTTATTTCGCGATAACTTGAGAGAGTCATAGGATTTTTCAATGCGCAGTTCTTATACGGAAAACAATTTCTTTCAGGCATTGACCCGTCGGCATGAAGCCCATTCCGGTACATCTAATCGTGGATTTACACTTGTTGAGCTTCTTGTAGTAATTGCCATTATTGGCATTTTGGTTGCCCTTCTTTTACCAGCGGTTCAGTCGGCACGGGAAGCTGCCCGAAAAATTAGCTGTGTAAACAAGCTGAAGCAGCTTGGGCTTGGTTGTGCCAATGCTGAAAGTGCGAACGGTGAATTTCCGATGGGACGAGCATGGCCAGATTGGCGAGATGCCTCAGGTAATTTTAGTGCGGGGTCGAATTACAATGGCATTGGGCCGAATGACGTAACAGACATTTACTCTGTCCATGTACGCATTCTTGGGTATATGGAAGAGCAAGTTATCTATGACTTGATCGATTTTGGTTCAAACGCAACACCCCTTATGACAGACGGGAGCGGTAACCCTGCTAACCCTAATTACCAAGCCTTCAATACGTCACCAAACATATTCATCTGTCCTAGTGACCCTAATACCGGAGTGGGCATTTCGGAGAATAACTACGTCTATAACTTTGGAGGATCAACGCCTTACGCTGGTGCAGCTGGTGGAAGTGACTTGAGAATAAACGTAGATTTTGATCACACTGATGGATTTAATCACAATTGTAGTGGCAACGGGTCGTTCACGATCGGTACAGGACTTAATCCAGGAAAATTTGTTGATGGCCTATCGAAAACTGCCATGTGGTCGGAACGAATAAAGGGTCCAGGTGGTGATCCGAGTTGGCCTCTAGATTTGGGGGCTGTAATCACATCATCCCCTAGAAGCTCCTCATACGCTAGTATTGTTGCAGATAGACTACTTTTAAACTGTACTAATGCCTCAAAACTTAATTCAGATAGCATCTCTGGTGACGTAGCACAATTTGGGTTTATGGGTTTTGGACGATGGGAGCAGACCGGAGGACGATCTTGGACAAATGGCTGGCCCTCCGCCGCCTACTTTGGAACGATGTACAATCATGTTGCTACGCCCAATTATCAGTATCATGACTGTGGATCGTTTTCAGCTATTTCTGACCGTCCTTGGGAGCATGCTATGATAACTGCTCGAAGTGCTCACGGTGGTGGCATTGTTAACGTCTGCTTTGCAGATGGACACGTGACCTCAATAGCGAGTGAGATTGATCTTCCTGTTTGGCGTGCGATGGGATCGCGAAACCGTGAAGTTGAAGAGGAAGCAATCGATCAGCGTGTTCTCGACCGGCTTTAATAATCCAACCTACAATCAATCACTATTCGTCCATCTGCTAAGCCCAAGACGTTCTAGAATTTGATTATGCGCATAGCCACCTTGCTCTTATTCACAGGTGTGATGGCCTGCCAAGCATGTTTTTGCCAAGCAGCTGATCCCCAGCCCGTTCGGATTGTCACCTTCAATGCCGAGATCTTAACCGCGCCCCGTGATCGGCCCGGTTATCTAAACAAGTTCCGTTTCGATTACGCGCGTGAACGGCATCTTGAGCGTGTTGCGCACGTTATCGAGACGCTGAATCCTGATGTCTTGAATCTGGTTGAAGTTACCAGCCAAGATGCGGTCGATCGGATCGTTGCCATTCTCCACGAGAAAGGGATGACCGAGTATCAGTCTTGGCACATCGATTCGAATGATCAGTTCACCGGCATGGATGTCGCCGTGATTTCAAAACTGCCCGTCGATGAAGTCGATGGTCAATCGATTCGTACTATTTACTCAACCGAAGACGATAAGACTTGGCAAGAGTCTTACACCTATACTTCTTGGGGTGGTGATGAGCGTACCGGAGAAACTTCACTTTCTCGGAATTCTCTCTACTACATTACGATCAATGGCTGGAAGCTTGGTTTCCTTGGTTTGCATTTGAAGTCGAATCCTTCCGATCAGTATGCCAATGCAAAGCGAACTGCCGAGGCGGCAATTGCCCATCGCGTCATTGAAAGCGAGATCATCGCTAAAGGCTATCTACCGGTCATCTTGGGTGACCTCAATGATTACGACCCAGAGGTTGAAGACCCCGACGATACCCGTTCGACGAAGACTAGCGTCTTGGCTGGGTTCAAAGATTACGATTCAGGATCTCCTGGTAACGAGTTAATCAACGTGGCTAGCTTTATCCCACGCAAAGCAGACCGATATTCGTCTCACTGGGATTGGAACGAAAACGGCGCCCACGATGGCGACGATGTCTACACACTTATCGACCACATTCTGTTGCCAAAGCAATTCGAACCCTTCATCAAGCGTGCGTTTATCTCGCATGCCGTGGGCCTTGATACTTCGGACCACTATCCTGTTGTGGTTGATCTCTTGGTGCCACCTGCTGAGTAGGATTACAGGCTTTATGGCCTGTCTGATTCCTCTTAAGTAGCTTAATTCGGGGGGCTTGCGCCTTGTCGAATAGCGTTGCTGGCGATAAAAACGGAACTAAACAAACAGCCATTAAGTTTAGTTATCTCCTAAGCGAGTTTTCTGTGTCAGAAGAAACAAATCTTTCCGTGGTAAGCATGATCGACCACGCCGTGTTGCACCCCACGCAAACGTCGGAAGATGTCCGCGAGGCATGCCAGTTTTGTTCGGAGCTTGGCGTCGCAAGCGTCTGTGTTAAACCGTCGCATGTAGCCTTAGCTGCTGAGCTCCTTGCCGGAACCAAGACCGTCGCTTGCACGGTAATTGGGTTTCCTCACGGTTGTACGTCAACAGCCGCCAAAGTTGCCGAGACGCTAGCCGCATGTGACGATGGCGCCGTTGAAATCGATATGGTTGCCAATGTCGGCCAAGTGCTGGCCGGTGAGTGGGATGCCGTAGCAAGCGACATCAAGGCGGTCACCGAAGCAGCCCATAGCAAGAACGCAATTCTCAAAGTTATCTTTGAAACGGGGCTCTTGCCCGACGATGCCACAAAGAAAACACTGTGTGAGATTTCCGAAGCTGCCGGTGCCGACTACGTGAAGACATCAACCGGTTTTGGTTTTGTGAAGGACGAAGATGGCTCGCTGCAGTCAACTGGCGCTACGGCACATGATATTGCTCTGATGCGTGAAGCGTGCAGCGACAAGGTTGCCGTTAAGGCATCGGGCGGAATTCGCTCTTACGAAGACGCTGTCAAGCTAGTCAAGCTCGGAGCTACGAGACTTGGAACAAGCGGCACCAAGGCAATCGCTGCCGGCGAGCGTGGCGAAAAAGCCGAATCAAGCTCAAGCTATTGAGCCCTTCTACTTAATAACATTCATTACAAATAAAATAGACGAGCTAACTCTATGCTTCATCTTTACGATCAGATTCAAGACGCGGTTGCCGCGATTCGCAAGGTTTGGGATAAGACACCGCATGCGGGGATTATCCTCGGCACGGGTTTGGGTAACTTTGCCGAGAATGTTGAGGTTGAAGCGACGCTCGATTACGCAGACATTCCCCACTTCCCTCATTCGACGGCAACAAGTCACCGCGGTCGTTTCGTCTTCGGTACCCTTTGTGGTTTGCCGGTGATGGTGATGGAAGGCCGTTTCCATTTGTACGAGGGGTATCCTCTTTCACAAATCACACTACCCGTTCGTGTGATGAAGGCAATCGGCTGTGAATTGATGATTGTTTCTCAAGCAGTCGGCGGGATGAATCCACTTTACAAGCCGGGCGATGTCATGCTGATTGATGATCACATCAATATGCTCGGCGACAATCCGCTTGTCGGGGTGAATGACGATCGGCTTGGGCCACGTTTCCCCGACATGTCTGAGCCGTATGACTTCTCGCTCATCGAAGCAGCACAACAGATTGCTCGCCAAGGGGACTTCGTTGTTCACCGGGGCGTATCGGTTGCCGTGCTTGGCCCTTGCTTAGAAACGCGTGCCGAATATCGATTCTTGCGCGCGATTGGAGCTGACGTAGTCGGCATGTCGACTGTGCCGGAGGCTATTGTTGCTGTGCATGCAGGGCTACGCGTATTTGGCATGGCGGTCATTACCGACATGTGTCTACCTGATGCGCTGGAGGTAGCCGACGTTAACGAGATAATTGCTGTCGCCAACTCAGCCGAGCCAAAGCTTCGGGCTCTTGTTGAAGGAATCTTAAAGCACGAAGCTACAAGCAAATCTTCCTAACCCTCGTCGAAAGGATTCCGCTATGGAAGGACTTTACGATAAGGTCATCGAAGCTGCTGATTCAATAAAATCACAAGGGGTTAAGCAGCCGCGTGTTGGAATCATCCTCGGTTCTGGCTTGGGTGGCCTTGCTGATCAGATTTCTGGCTACGACTCGGATGAACCTTTGGCGATTCCTTACGAGTCGATCCCTAACTTTCCGCGCTCGACAGCCGAAGGACATGCTGGCAAACTAATCGCGGGGACCTTTGCGGGGGCTTCTGTGGTTGCCATGCAAGGACGATTCCATCTCTACGAAGGTTGGGATGTCCAGCAAGCTTCTCTGCCGGTTTGGGTAATGAAGCAACTTGGCGTTGAAATGCTGTTTGTTTCTAACGCGGCGGGTGGTGTTAATCCAAACTATCAAGTCGGCGATCTGATGTTGATAGACGATCAGCTCAACATGATGTTTTCCAATCCTCTCACAGGGGTAAATGAAGACCGACTTGGGCCCCGTTTTCCCGACATGTCCGCTCCTTACGACAGGGACTTATTGAAGCTTGCGAAGCAGGCGGCCATTGATCTTGGGTATTATCTTCAAATTGGTACCTATGTTGCCATGCTCGGTCCAACTTACGAAACCCGTGCTGAATATCGAATGGTCCGTGCCTTGGGCGATGCGGTAGGCATGTCAACCGTGCCGGAAGTCGTAGTAGCGAGGCATGCTGATATGCGAGTCATGGGCATGTCAGTGATTACCAATGCGTGTTCGCCGGACACGCTCGGCGAAACGACTCACGAAGAAGTCGTCGCGGCTGCTAACGCGGCTGGGAATCGAATGCAACAAATTGTTGCCGCCGTCATCAAACAAGCTATGGCATAACTTTTCAAGCGAGATAATCGGATGAATGTTGCTCAACTCATCGCAAAAAAACGTGACGGTGCAGAACTAACGAGGGAGGAAATCGTCTCCCTTGTTGATGGCTATGTCGATGGCACCGTTGCTGATTACCAGATGTCGGCTTGGGCAATGGCGGTTTTTATTCAGGGCATGACGACTGATGAAACAGCAGCATTAACCGAAGCAATGCTTGCCTCGGGAGAAGTCTTTGATTGGACCGGCAAGTTTGCTGGTGGACCGAAGAACGGCGACAAACACTCCTCGGGTGGGATTGGTGACAAGGTTTCTATTCCGTTGGCCCCTGCCCTTGCCTGCTGTGGAATACGGGTGCCGATGATTTCAGGGCGCGGGCTTGGTGCCAGTGGCGGTACGCTCGACAAGCTCGAAGCAATACCTGGAATGCGGATTGATTACGATATTGATGAAGCACAACAGATTGCAACCGATGTCGGCGCTGTTATCTGCAGTGCTTCGCCAAAGCTGGTTCCTGCTGACCGTAAGCTATACGCACTCCGCGATGTGACGGCAACGGTTCCAACAATTCCGTTGATAACTGCAAGCATCATGAGTAAGAAACTGGCTGAAGGCCTCGATGCTTTAGTTTTGGATGTGAAATGCGGTTCAGGGGCATTCATGAAGACGCCTGAACAAGCAAACGCCTTGGCAAAGTCGCTTGTCGATACGGGAAAAAGAATGGGCGTCGCAACGACTGCGCTTGTTACCGACATGAATCAACCGCTTGGCAGACTTGCAGGCAATGGTATAGAGATTGATGAATCGGTCGCTTGTCTCGAAGGTGGGGGACCGGATGACTTACGTGATATCACCATCAAGCTCGGCGGTGAACTCCTCTGCTCAGCGGGGCTAGCCTCGGATGCTAACGAAGGTGAATTGCAAATCGCTAAAACGCTCGACAATGGATCGGCAAGAGAGAAGCTTGTTGAGATGGTTCGAGTACAGGAGGGAGACCTTGAAGCTCCACGACCTCGCGGCAAAGTGGTGGTTCTTACGGCAAAACAGGCAGGTTGCATCTCTGCTATTGATACCGAATTGCTCGGTTATGCTGTCATTGAATTGGGAGGTGGTCGCAAGGTCAAGGAAGATCTGATCGATCCCAGCGTCGGATTAGAAATGCTTGTCCGTCTAGGTGATAGTGTCGAAGCTGGGCAGCCCCTCGTGAAACTATATGTAGCTGACAAGGGGCAAGAGATAGCCCAACAAATGACTCAAAAAGCAATCACAATTAGTGAAACTACGATTGAGGCCCCGCCTCTCGTGCTAAATCGTATCGACTAGCGGCTGCTTAGCTGCTAGGGTATCGGTATGACAGACAGACCAAATGAAGAAGATGAATCGGGTGAAGAACTCGAGATAACTCAAGAACAACTCGCCCAGCTCTTGCAAGCAGCAGAGCAAGTTAGGCAAAACGCGTATGCTCCCTTTTCAAACTTTCACGTTGGAGCGGCGATCCTCACTTCAAGTGGCAATATCTACGCCGGCGCAAACGTTGAGAACAGTTCTTACGGCCTAACGATTTGTGCCGAACGCTCGGCAATAGGTTCGGCCGTTTCTGATGGAGAGGTCGATCCGCTAACTGCGCCGATCATTGCTATTGCCATCGTTGCCAAGCCAGGTGATGAAGGAGTCGTTGCACCATGTGGTGCTTGTCGGCAAGTCATCAATGAATTTGGGCCAGACGCCCTCGTCTATCTCGCCGAGCCAGGGGCGAGCGAAGTGCACCAGCTTACAATGCGTGACTTGCTGCCAATGAGCTTCAAGCTCACGGGTGAGCAATAGATTGGCTTAAGCGGTTGCTGCTAAGACATCGGCAAAGAGAGCTTCGACGAAATCATCAGGAACAAAAGGCGCAAGATCTTCGTGCCCTTCTCCAACGCCGATGTACTTTACCGGAAGCCCAAGTTGTTGGCGAATGGCAACCACCACTCCCCCCTTTGCGGTCCCATCTAATTTTGCAAGCACAATGCCGGTACAGCCAGCGGCATCAGCGAACTTGGTTGCTTGGCTGATTCCGTTCTGACCCGTCGTTGCATCAAGTACTAGTAAAACTTCGTGAGGTGCTTCAGGTAGCTGCTTACTGATTGCCCCACGGATTTTGGTCAGCTCTGCCATAAGATCGGATTGTGTTTGCAATCGGCCGGCGGTATCGATAATGCAAACTTCGATCTTGTCGTTGATCGCTTTCTCAACCGATTGATAAGCAACGGTAGCCGGGTGGGTGTTTTGAGGTGCGGTAACGATCTTGGCACCAAGGCGGTCGGACCAGATGGTGAGTTGCTCGACCGCCGCGGCACGGAAAGTATCACCTGCCCCAAGAACGACCGACTTTCCTTCACTAATGAATTGACTCGTTAGTTTTGCAATCGAAGTCGTTTTGCCGGCACCATTGACACCACAAACCATGACAATGGTTGGCCCACTCGCAGCAAAATCAATTGGTGATTCCGGCTGAGCCATGAGTTCCTTAAGCTTTGCTTTCAAGACATCAACAATTTCTTCCAGTTGAACCACACGTCCACGCATCTCCTTAGCGATTGTTTCGACAAGGGCATCAACGGCGTCGTAACCCATGTCGGTGCGGAAAAGAATTCCTCGGACTTCCTCAAGAAACTCATCATCAATCAGTCGACCTTCACTTTTGAAGAGGTCGCGAATGTCGGTCTTGAGGAGATTGCCAGTTTTCTTTAGCCCATCTTTGAGCCGGTTGAAGAAACCCATCGAAGAATTCCAATTTCAGTATCGTTATGTGATCGGCAACACAATTCTTGTTTGCCGATAAAAGTTCCAAAAGCGTATTGTCTCGCTTTGAGGAGAATGCCTCAAGCCTGCACTTGGAGTTTATCGAGAATCCCATTGACGAAACCACTCGATTGAGCAGCTCCATAGCGTTTGGCTAGTTCAATGGCTTCGTTGACTGCAACCCGGAATGGGGTTTCGCCATAGAGGATTTCAAAAGTTGCTAGCCTTAGGATATTACGGTCCGCTCCTGCCATGCGGCGGATGCTCCAATTCGCCGCGATTTCGCCAAGCCGTTTGTCAATCTCTTCCAGATTTTGACGGGTACCAAGAATAAGGCTAAGAGCAAACTCTTCTGCCTCAGGGTTGTTCAGTCTGCCATGCAGAAATTCGTTGAGTTCCGCTGTTGTAGCGCGTGAGTTGACATCATCCTCAAAGAGGATTTGTAAAGCAACTTCACGGCTACGACGTCTTTGTGGCATTTCAAAGAGGTTCTATCAAGAGGTTGGTAATGCTCTGAGCAAGGCGGTCATTTGCAGGGCTGCTTCGGCACATTCGACGCCCTTATTGCCAACTGTCCCGCCCGAGCGGTTGATCGCTTGTTCCATGGAGTTGCACATTAACACTCCGAATAGAACAGGCAAGCTATGTTCGGTGCCGATTCTCATCAGGGCTTCGGTCACACCATGGTTAATCCAGTGGTCGTGGGCGGTCTCCCCTTTGATAACAGCACCAAGAGTGATGATCCCCTGGTAACGGCAGGTGTCAGCCATGCGCTGGGCTGTGACGCCAATCTCCCAAGCACCAGGCACCCAAGCAACGTCAATCATGTCGTCTTTGATGCCAGCTTGAACTAATGTATCAACGGCACCCTGGCAAAGCTTCTCGGTGATGGATCGGTTCCACTGAGCAACAATGATGGCATACCGGTCGGATTCCAAGACCGACTCAGTTGGTTCAATCAAGTTTGGCATCGTCGAGAATCCTTGCTAAGCAGCAGACAACCATCGGATTATCTGGGAGGGGCACATTCTTGCAGGCTCTGCAGACCGATTCCAGCCCCCTGCTAATCGAATAGCTATCCAAATACCAACAGAGAGCTAAGTCGCTTCCTTCATGCTCATCAAAAACTCAGCGTTGGACTTTGTTTTCAACAGGCGGTTGGTGAGCAATTCCATTGCTTCGGGAGGATTCATTTCGCTAAGCACACGTCGCAAGACGTTTACGCGGCGATGTTCTTCAGGATCCATCAACATCTCTTCGCGGCGAGTACCGCTCCGATCAATGTCAATGGCAGGCCAGATGCGTTTATCGACCAAGCTACGATCGAGAACGATCTCTTGGTTGCCCGTTCCTTTGAACTCTTCAAAGATAACCTCATCCATTCGGCTACCAGTATCTACAAGGGCGGTTGCGATAATTGTTAGTGAACCACCCTCTTCGACCTTGCGTGCCGACCCAAAGAAACGCTTCGGACGCTGCATTGCATTGGCATCGATACCGCCGGAAAGGATCTTGCCGCTGGAAGGGCACTCCGAGTTCCAAGCGCGAGCAAGACGAGTGATTGAATCAAGGAAGATAACAACGTCTCGGCCGTATTCGACCATTCGCTTAGCCTTTTCAATAACCATTTCAGCCACTTGGACGTGACGGGCCGAGGTTTCGTCAAAGGTGCTACTAATGACTTCGCAGTTAGGACCTTGGACCTCACGCTCCATGTCGGTAACTTCTTCGGGGCGCTCGTCGATCAGAAGCATCATGACATAGGCATCTGGATAGTTTGCCAGGACGCTTCGAGCCATCTTTTGCATCAGGATTGTTTTTCCCGCACGTGGAGGGCTAACGATCAAACCACGTTGACCAAAACCAATCGGGACAATCAGATCGACCACACGCATATCCACGTTGTCGTCGGTAGTTTCCATGCGAATACGCTCGTCGGGATGAACCGCGGTCAGATCATCGTAGGAAACTTTGTGGGCTAGTAAATTTGGATCGTCGCCGTTGATCGACTCGACTCGCAACAGAGCGAAGTAACGCTCGTTCTCTTTTGGCGGGCGAATCGTGCCAGCTACTGTATTGCCATTGCGAAGATTGAATCGACGAATCTGGCTCGGCGAGACATAGATATCATCGGGGCAGGAAAGATAGTGATAATCGGGGCTACGCAGAAAGCCAAATCCATCAGGGAGGATTTCGAGCGTTCCCTCACCGGACATCATGCCGTTGAGCTTTACCCGCTCTTTCAAGATGCGGAAGATAAGCTCTTGCTTCTTGAGGCCGGATACTTCTTCGATGCCTTCCGACTTGGCGATTTCCATAAGGTCGGAGGAACCGAGTTGCTGTAGTTCAGCAATGTGAATATTACTATCGGGTTCTTTCGCCTTTTCGATCTGCTTGCCTGAACGACGAACACGTTCGGCTGCTTTGTCGAGTTCCTCGGCTAGAGATAAGGGTTCTTCGCGGTCAAGTTGACGAAGCAACTCTTGATCAATCTCTTTGCTTGGAGCTGCTGTTCGACGAAGCCCTTGGCGTGGAATATGGGGACCACCCGAACGACCATGCCCACCACCACGACTATGTCCACCACTTTGGCGGGCGTGTGGGGATCCTTGCCCTCGATTGCTCAAGGGACCGCGTTTGTTTGTATCAGCCATGTCGAAATTTCCTATTTCGGCAGCTTCGATAAGCTCTTCGTACTGGAGGGCAATTCAAAGAGACGAATGGAGGGGAAGCAATTTGGGGAGGGAAAATAAACAAGTCAGACGATGTTTGCCTGATCGGCAAGCAACCGTTCAAAAATGCTAATAAGGTAAATCTAAAGGTGGGTAGTACACTTTGCCTGCTGACCAAATTGGCTAGCGGACGAAAGATGCTTGATCACAAAGTTTGGGTAGGGGGTACCCAGAACGCGCGGAAAAGGATTGCAAACGCGTTAATACGAGTATGCCAAAAGAGGACACAATCTGATAGAGAAATCATCCCTGCGAATTGGCATTTTCGGGAAAAATCAGTCCATTTCCTACGGATTGATAATATTATCCCAGATCTTTGCGATATCGGCAGATGATGATTCGTGGTTAAAACCGGACACCACATGATCGGCAAGAGCGTTTTTTTGGTCGATCGAAAGCTGGTTTGCCTCTCTTTTAGCATGTTCTGCAGGGTTCCAGCCTCGTTCTGCCGCCCTAGATTGTCTCACCTCCTGGGGGGTGTCGACATGTAAAATCAGATTGCAGCGTTCGTCCCAGCCCGATTCATGCAGCAAGGGAATATCAAGCACCGCAACTTCAAATCCATCTGATTCAGCCAATCTAAGCTGTTCATCAATCCTTTTGCGGACCTGCGGGTGGACTAAACCTTCTAAGAAGTTCTTTTCCGCATCGGCTTCAGCAGTATTTGCAAAGACAATCTTCGCGATTTCAGACCGGTTTGGTGAACCATCCGGTTTGATGATCTTTTGCCCCCATCTTGAGGCAAGCTGATCCAGAATTTCTTTTTCAGCAAGAACCTTGTGAGCAAGCTGATCTGCATCGATTACCTTGGCACCCCGCTTAGCTAGTAAGTTTGCGACAAATGATTTGCCACTCGCGATTCCGCCGGTAAGACCAAGGATCAACATGGGATTTTCTGAATCAGTGGAAAAGAGATTACTTGCATTCTTCCCAATTATTGCCAATGCCGACATCTACCGACAATGGCACCGAGAGAGATATGACCGATTGCATTTCATCTCGGACAAGTTCTTCAAGCTTATCGAGTTCCTCCTCAGGGCAATCAAAAACAAGTTCATCGTGGATCTGAAGAATCATCTTTGCTCGCATGCCTTCATCTTGCAGGCGTTTGTGTACGGCGAGCATAGCCAGTTTAATTAGATCAGCCGCGGTTCCTTGGATGACGGTGTTGAAAGCGGTCCGCTCTGGCAAGTTCATCTGAATCGGTTGGGGATGCGAATCGAACAGAGTTCCCGCTGAAGGCTTGGCAGGCGGTCGGACCCCGCTGACGGCTCGACGGCGGCCCATTAACGTTTCGACGTAACCTTTCTCATAACAATCAGCCAACGTGTCGTGCATGAATTGGCCAACGCCCGGATAACGTGCAAAGTAGTCATCAATAAATTGAGCCGCCTCTCCTTTAGTTATTCCAAGTGACTTGGAAAGTCCGAAGGAGCTTTGACCATAGATGATGCCGAAGTTCACAGCCTTGGCACTGCGTCGTTGTTCCGAGGTAACCTCTTCGATACTTACGCTGTTAACTTGGCTTGCAACCAAGGTATGGATATCTTGTTCTTCGGCAAAAGCTCGGCAGAGGGTTTCGTCCCCTGAGAAATGCGCTAGCACACGCAGCTCAATTTGTGAATAGTCAGCGGCCAGGAGTTTCCAATCTTCACCTTCATGTTGAGAAGCGACGAATGCCGATCGAATCTGGCGACCTTCGTCGGTTCGGATAGGGATATTTTGCAGATTAGGGTCGCTACAGCTAAGACGCCCCGTAGCGGCAACCACCTGATTGAAAGAACAGTGAACGTGTCCTGTTTCTGGGTGTACTAACTCGGGCAATGCATCGACATAAGTGCTAAGCAGTTTGGCATACTGCCGATGTTCGACAATCAGCTTAGGAAGCGGATGCTGTTCGGCAAGTTGTTCTAGCACGCTCGCATCGGTACTTGGACCAGTTTTTGTTTTCTTAATGACAGGTAGCCCCAGTTCTTGGAACAGCACCTGCGCTAACTGTTTTGGCGAAGCAAGATTAAAGGGGTGACCAACGAGCGTCTCGATCTCAATGGCCAACTCCTCAAGACGTTGTGAAAAACGTTTGCTAAGTTCGGCTAACCGTTCCTTATCGACGCGGATTCCTTCCCATTCCATGTCTGCTAGAACGCCGACAAGCGGAACTTCAAGTTCATCATTCAGGGAGAGCAACCCTTGTTGGTCAAGGCGATCATGCAGCAGCGAACGTAAACGGAACGGAACATCCGCATCTTCGGCGGCATAATCTGATACAGCAGCAACGGGCACTTCATCCATTTGCTTCTGTTTTTTGCCGGTTCCAATTAGATCCTTGATCTTTGTCGTTTGATGACCGAGGTATCGCTCAGACAGGACGTCCAGATTATGGCTCCGCTCACCCGCGTCGAGTAGGTAACTGGCAATCATGGTATCGAATTCGGTACCCTGCACTCGAACACCTACTCCACGCATCACCGTGATATCATACTTAAGGTTTTGACCAACCTTTTTGATATTCGCATCTTCAAGCAAAGGCTTCAGCTTCTCAACTACAAGCTCCTCCGGCAGAACGGTGTCCCCGGCAGGCCCACGCACCGGAATATAGGCAGCTTCGCCATCAGCCCATGCAAGGGAGATGCCCACCAGCTTTGCTGCCCTGGGTGATAATGCCGTCGTCTCTGTATCGAAAGCGATCAGCTCGACTTTATCAAGCTGGACCAAAAGCGACTCAAGTCCGGCAGGAGTGTCGATCAGTTGGTAGGAATGTTCCCACTCGGTGGGAGAATCGTTAGGCTCTTCTGAAAGTGAGGCGACCCGTTCGCCAAGCGAAC
>SPJK01048699.1_pt1 | contig 14397 bp, 13 predicted proteins | sample 3741771 | NCBI WGS metagenome assembly SPJK01 (sample SAMN10925997, study PRJNA522277) | cold seep metagenome | isolation source: Elba SIP-enriched marine methane seep metagenome, extraction at timepoint T2 | place: Italy: coast of Elba, Mediterranean Sea | reverse complement strand
CGTTTCATGATAACGGCGCTGCATATTCGGTATAACGCCTTCAAAGCTATGACTTTTAATAACCGTGCGGCCATTATCCGCCACATAATTAAAATCAATTTTAGTGCGGCCACTACCATATAGAACAACTTGGCGAGCTTCTTCTGGCAATTGGTCAAAAGGCATATCCAAATCAAATTCATAATGTGCTGAAAGAGACTTAATTAATTGAAAGTAATACGCATTTCGTCGATCCCAACCACGAATGGCGCCAGCCGTTAAACTCATTTCCGGGTGAACAACAACACGTGCCGGATCAACAAACTGTTTAATACCGAAACCATCACAGGTATCACACGCACCAGCCGGGCTGTTAAACGAAAACATGCGAGGCTCTAATTCTGCAATGGAATAACCACAGGTTGGGCACGAGAAACGAGCAGAAAATAACGTTTCGTCCGTTTCATCATCCATTGAGACTACTTTTGCAACACCATCGGCTAATTTTAATGCTGTTTCAAACGACTCAGCCAAACGCTGCTGAATATCAGGGCGTACTTTAAATCGGTCAACCACCGCTTCAATCGTATGTTTTTTTCGTAGTTCTAATTCAGGCGGGTTATCTAACTCAATGACTTTTCCATTTACACGCGCTCTTACAAAGCCTTGTGCACGCAAATCTTCAAGCACATCACGATGCTCACCTTTCCGGTCTTGAATCACCGGTGCAAGCAACATCATGCGCTCACCTTCCGGCATTTCCAACACTAAATCGACCATTTGACTGACCGTTTGGGCAGCTAATGGCAAATCATGTTCCGGGCAACGTGGCTCACCAGCACGGGCAAACAACAACCGTAAATAATCATAAATTTCGGTGATGGTACCGACCGTTGAACGCGGATTATGTGATGTTGATTTCTGCTCAATCGAAATAGCTGGAGACAATCCTTCAATATGATCAACATCCGGCTTTTCCATCATTGATAAGAATTGACGCGCATATGCCGACAAAGATTCAACATAACGACGCTGACCTTCTGCATATAAAGTATCAAATGCCAACGATGATTTACCCGAGCCAGAGAGCCCTGTAATCACTATCAATGCATCTCTTGGCAGGTCTAAATCAATGTTTTTTAGATTATGGGTACGCGCCCCACGAATACTAATGCTTTTCATCAAGCGGAGGTTCCGTAGTAGAATCAAACAGATCAATATACTCTTACCCGGCCTCATGACGCAAAAACAAACTGTTACAGACACAATGACCTCTCTTGAAAAGCGCAGTATTAGCGGCTTGTCATTGATTTTTGCCTTACGCATGCTGGGCTTATTTATGATTTTGCCGGTTTTTTCAATTGCCGCAGATCAATACACCGATGCCACCCCCATTTTGATCGGTTTAGCCATTGGCGCTTATGGCCTAACCCAAGCCTTATTACAAATACCATTCGGTATGCTTTCTGATCGTATTGGCCGTAAAAAAGTCATCACCATAGGCCTTATTCTTTTTGCCATTGGTAGTGTCGTTGCCGCCAATGCTGAATCTATTTACATGGTTATCGCTGGGCGTTTATTACAAGGCAGTGGTGCTATTGCAGCAGCCGTAATGGCGCTGGTTGCTGACTTAACGCGTGATCAGCATCGCACTAAGGCAATGGCAAGCATTGGTATCAGCATTGGTTTATCTTTTTCGGTCGCTTTAGCCAGCGGCGCAGCATTAGAGCACTGGCTCGGTTTATCAGGTATTTTTTGGGTAACCGGCCTACTCGCATTAGTAGGTATCGCCGTTTTACACTTATGGATACCCACCCCTAGTCGCTGCGTTAATCATCGTGATATTGAACCGATACCCGCCCAATTTAAAAATGTGTTTAAAAACGCAGACATTATGCGCATGGTCTTTAGCATTATGCTGTTGCATTTATTGCTTACCACCAGCTTTTTTGCATTACCAATCGCACTACATGATTACGCAGGCTTAGCAGCAGACAAACATGCCTTAAGCTACTTACCCGTACTCATTCTTGCCTTCATCAGCATGGTGCCTTTTATCATCATTGCTGAAAAAAAACGCCAAATGAAACCTATTTTTATAGGCGCTATCATCACCCTAGGCGTAGCTCAATTAAGTTGGGCAAGCTTCCCTAGCTCAATAATGATGATTTTATTCAGTTTATGGCTCTTTTTCACCGCCTTTAATATCCTAGAAGCAAGCTTACCTTCATTAATGTCAAAGCTCAGCCCATTAGAAAATAAAGGCACCGCCATGGGGGTTTATTCCAGTGCTCAATTCATCGGTGCATTTTTAGGCGGCATTTTAGGTGGTTATTTATATAGCCAATTTAATTTAACCACTGTATTTACCTTTGGTGCTGTGCTCACCGTAGTTTGGGTGCTCTTTATTTTGCCTATGCGCCCTCCCGTTCATTACACCAACCGAATTATCAGTCTACCTACTGTTAATCAGCAGAATATTAACGACTTTGCATCACAACTAAATGCCATAAAAGGCGTGGTTGAAACCATCGTCGTAATCGAAGAAAAAATTGCCTATGTGAAGTTTTCAGCAGATGAAGTTGATTACAATGCATTAGATACTTTCCAACAGGCAACATAGCCACGTAGAATAGATAAAAAATTATAAGGAACACACATGTCAGTAAATAAAGTCATTCTTGTTGGTCGACTAGGTGCAGACCCTGAAAGTCGTGCATTTCCAAACGGCGGCTCAATTTGTAACTTACGTTTAGCGACGACTGAAAGCTGGAAAGACAAGCAAACAGGAGAGCGCCAAGAACGCACAGAATGGCACCGTGTTGTGTTACGTAATCGCTTAGGTGAAATTGCTCAGCAATACCTACGTAAAGGCTCACAAGTTTATATCGAAGGTCGAATTCAAACGCGTAAATGGCAAGATCAATCAGGCCAAGATCGTTACTCAACGGAAATCGTTGGTAATGAAATGACCATGCTTGGCGGTGGCGGTTCAGGTGGTAGCGCTCCAGCAGCAGGCGGCGGTGATTATCAACAAAAACCATATCAAGCCCCAGCAGCGGCAGGTGCTAGCGCAGCACCACAACCTGCTTCTCCAGCTGCAGGCCCTAACTATGGCGGACCCGATGGTGGCTCAGATTATTACGATGATGATATTCCGTTCTAGGAGCGCACAAAATCAATTTATAAAAACCGCCTTATGGCGGTTTTTTTATGCCTCAAACAACGCTTTTGTATTGATTTTGTCATACAAGAGTGCAAGCATGACATTGTAAGATAACTAAAAGGCTATGCATGAACAAAGTCGCGTATACATCCATTCGCCCAACGTTAGGGCTCAATTTACTTTCACAAGAAGAAATTGCCAAACTGAGTAAACCTGATGAGGAAATACACAAGTTATTTAAGGCATGTGCGTTAGCCGTACTCAATACCGATAATACGGATGACGATGCTGAACTGATCTTCGCTACTTATGCCGATTTTGATATTCAGTTAAAGTCTCAATCTCGCGGAGTTCTATTAGAAATATTCAACGCACCAGCACAGTCATTTGTCGATGGTGAAATTATTCAAGGCATTCAAGTTCACCTTTCTGCTGTTTTACGAGACATTGTCTATTCAGAGTTCAAAGTATTATCAGCAGATAATGACAGCAACATTACCGATAAAATATTCACTCTTTTACGCAACGCGGGTGTCGTACAACCTAATGTGCCACCGAAGCTGGTTGTATGTTGGGGCGGGCATTCAATTGCTCGTAACGAATACGATTATGCAAAGCAGGTCGGCTATGAATTGGGCTTGCGTGATTTAAATATTATTACTGGCTGTGGCATTGGCGCCATGAAAGGCCCAATGAAAGGTGCCGCTGTCGGTCACGCAAAACAGCAAATAAATAATGGTCGTTATATTGGTATTACCGAGCCGGGTATTATTGCCTCCGAATCGCCAAATGCCATTGTTAATGAGCTCATTATCATGCCTGATATTGAAAAGCGCTTAGAAGCCTTTGTCAGGCTCGGTCACTGCATTATTGTGTTCCCTGGCGGTGTTGGCACAGTTGAAGAAATTTTATATTTATTAAGTATCTTATCTCACCCAGAAAATAAAACAGGGGTCCCTCTTATATTTGCAGGCTCAGAGGATTGTCGAGGCTACTTCGATATATTGGATAAATTCTTACGAGCTTGCCTAGGGGATGACATCAGTGCGCTTTATCAAATTATTATTGGCAACCCATCAGAAACGGGAACGGTCACTAAACAAGCTGTGCAACAAGTTCACCATGAGCGTCGCACAGCCAGTGATGCCTACTATTTTAATTGGAAGCTACATATTGCCTCTGAACTGCAACGCCCTTTTATTCCGACGCATGCCAATATGGCCGGTTTAAAACTCGATCCTAATTTACCTACACATCAATTGGCGAGTAATTTACGTGCTGCTTTTTCTGGCATTGTTGCAGGTAATGTAAAAGCGTTTGGCATACGTCAAATTGCTGAACATGGCCCTTATCAAATAAACGGTGATCCTAAACTACTTGAAGCTATTGATAGCTTACTCCACAGGTTTGTCAAAGAAAAAAGAATGAAGCTAGGCCAAGATGAGCATGCTTATAAGCCATGTTATGAAATTAAATGTTAATGGGGGCTAACAACTTTTCTTTCATTTTGCCGCGTTGTTGTTCAAGCAAAGAGGTAAACGCCTCGGGATCAACCGGCTTACTAAACAGGTAGCCCTGCACTAAGTCACACTTATGTTGAGTTAAGAAAGATAGTTGCTCTTGTGTTTCAACACCTTCAGCAACCACGGTTAAATTTAAGCCATGCGCCATTGCAATCGCAGCAGACACTAACTCTCGATCTGCTGGATCGGTTGTAATATCGTTGACAAAACCACGATCAATTTTCACCACATCGAATGGAAATTTTCGTAAGTAGCTCAGCGACGAGTAGCCTTTACCAAAATCATCCATCGCAAGATTAATTTCCATATCATTCAACGTATCCAATACATCCGTCACACGGTTATGTGCCTCCATCAAGACACCTTCTGTAATTTCTAACTCAACGGTAGAAGCAGCCACTGAATGCTCATCTAAAAGCTGCATCATCAGCTCAGGTAAGTTTGATATTCGAAATTGCCTTGGCGATATGTTTATCGCAATTTTAAATGTGTTATCAAAGTCATCTTGCCATTTTTTTGTTTGTTGAAGCGCTTCATCAATAACAAATGACCCTACTTCAGCAATCAATGTTGTCTGTTCTAATACGGGGATAAACTCTTCAGGAGAAACAAAACCAAGTTCGGGGTTATTCCAACGCAATAAGGCCTCTGCACCCATGATTTTATTTGATATCACATTGATTTTAGGCTGATAAACAACACTAAACTCTTGTCGACTTAACGCCCCAGCTAGCTGTTCTTCAAGCTGTAAATGGCGAGATACTTTGGCATTCATTTCATCTGAAAAATAAGCATATGTATTTTTGCCTTGAGCCTTGGCGTGATACATCGCCGAGTCAGCATTTATCAATAATTCTGACGAGTTAGTGCCATTTTCTGGGTAAATGGCGATACCAATGCTGGTCGTAACGTTTAACTCTCGGCCACCGAGTTTAAATATACCTTTAAATGCATGATGAATATTTTCGGCACAGGCTTGCGTGTCTTCTATGTGCGAAAAACCTTTTACTAACACAATAAACTCGTCGCCACCTAAGCGACCAACACTATCTCCTTCCCTTATGACATGGGTAATTCTTTTTGATGCTTCAACCAATAACTGATCACCGATATCATGGCCCAATGTGTCATTTATTTTTTTAAAGCCATCCAAATCTAAAAACATCAATGCCACTTTCGTTTCTGTTCTGTCTGCATCAGCAAGATATTGCTTTAAACGGTCTAATATTAAAAAACGGTTTGGTAAAGAAGTAAGGCTATCGAAATGAGCTTGATATACGATTTTTTCTTCTGCCTCTTGAATATCTGATGCCATTTTATTTAAAGCTACGGCCAGACGACCTATTTCAGAATGATTTCGCAAGAAGGCTGGCAGCTCATAATTATAATTACCGATAGAAAATGCCTCTGCAGCTTTAATCATATTTAAAAGCGGTAACGACAACGATCTATACAACCAAATGGCTAAGCTAAAACAGCACAATAAAATAAAGAAAATGCTCACCACAGCAAAAAGGTTAAACCGCTGTTTAAACATATCTACCGCTTTATCAATATTCTTGTTTAATGCTGTTAACAACGCAAAGCGCTGCTCTAACCCTAAGGTAATTACACCAAAGCCCGTTACTTGCTCATTACTGCTGATAGTAAAAAATATTTGACGATATCCTTCTGCACTCTCACCAAGCACAATCTCTTTTTCCATCAAGTCTGATGGAAAAAATAGTTGATTACCGTACGAACTGTTTTCTATTGTCCCATCCGTTAAAACCAGACCGTCACGGTCAGTGATTAATATGGATTTTGCTTGCAGCCAAAGGGAAATCTGATTAATTTGGCTGTTCAAGGCCGACATATCTAAATTATAGGTGCTGGTAAATAACTTACCCCCTAAAAAACCGGCCAAATCAATCAATTGCTCGTCATAGCCCTCTGAGTAGATAGCGGTAATGTCTTTCGTTAAATCATCATGTAAATCATGAGTTGCACTGTAAAATATTTTTGATAAGAAAAATAACGTTAATGAAAGAAGCAGCAATAAAACGCACCCTGCAATGACGGCAAGTTTCGTATTTAAATGATGAAATAATTTTTTCATACTTATTCTTTAAACGCGCCTTTCCAGTATTCAATATTTTCCAAATCCACCGTATTAAGCATTTCAAACTTGCTAATACGAGAAGCCGTTTCCAGTGCGGTTTTACCTTCATCGTCCTCATGTGCTGCTAACAACACGTCTTCAACTGCCAATCTAATAGCCTTATCAACAACATCATTAATAGAAAACAACCAACGGACTATCGGTTTAGTTTGATAAATAATGCGTAAATCTTGCCTCACTTTTTCAGGAATGCGTAACCAGTCACCATTATTAAAAGCCCCCACATCAGATTTACCTCGATGCACCCAATAAGCTTGGTTTAATTCACTACCGGCAAATTCATACAACAAGTGATTTTTCTCTTCATGGTGTGTCCCTAAAGCCCATAAGGATAGCCCTTGCTGCTTGATAATTGCTCTAGGTACAAAAAATGCTGAGGTTGATCTGCCAGACTCAAACACAATTTTTTTACCTTGCAGATCGTTAAGCGACTTAATGTCACTGTCTTTTCTAACAAAAAATACGGAGTGGTATTGTCGCTGGCCTTTACGCCAACCTAACAAGCTAGGTGATAACGTGTTCTTATCGCTTATATCATTAATTTTATGTGTCGTAACAACGGATTCAAAAATAGCATCGACATTGCCACTCTCAAGCTTATTGGCCATATCATGAAGATCCTTAACGACGACTAAAGGGCCAATTTCAATATTTTTTTCATTTAATTTTTTTGCTAGGTATTTATGCAGTGGACCATATTGTCGAAATGCTCTCTCGATAGAGCCTTCGCGCTCAGCTATAACACCAATAGTGAAAAGGCCATGCTCCGCTTGAACCAAGCCCGACCAGGAATAGATAAGGAAAATAAAACTTATATAGCGCACCATACTCATCATCTTTTCATTATTTAATAACTAAGAATTTTAGGTGAAGTCAGCCTAGCATTAATTAGCCAGCATGAACATCCGCACAATTTACACGTTGAACCTATTTTTTGTGACGATAATGAGAATAATGACCGGCAGACCTAATAGTGTCGTCATTAAAAAGAAATTCGGATAACCAAGCTGCTCAACCATAGAACCGGAATAGCCACCTAACATTTTAGGAAATAATGTCATTAATGAACTAAAAATCGCATATTGCACTGCGGTGAATGACACATTCGTTAAGCTAGATAAAAATGCAATAAAGGCGGCACTGGCCAAACCTGCAGATAAATTATCGGCAGAAATAACCACATAAAGCATGGTGATATCATGGCCCATATAAGACAGTGCCATGAACAATAAATTAGTTAATGCTGATAAGAGCGCGCCTAACAGCAAAATTTTTATGACACCAAATCGCATTGCCAATAGACCACCTAAAAAACCACCGGCAATCGTCATGAATAAACCAAATGTTTTCACCACACTGGCAATTTCAGGCTTGCTAAAGCCCATGTCTTGATAAAACACATTCGCCATTACACCTAATACAATATCTGATAGACGGTACAAACCAACCAACGCTAATAATAACCATGCTAACGACCAACCGTAGCGTTGAAAGAAATCTTGAATAGGCAGGATATAACTCTTCAGAACCAGTTCTTTTTTCACCAAACCGACCATTAATGTCAACTTAGCAACCACAGCAGCAATAGCAGTAGCCAACAATAATTTCATTGTCTCAACCAACACACTTGCAATCACTTTATTCGCAAATAAGTCTGTTAATGCGCCCTTCAATATCACGGCTAAGTCATGCGAAAAATAATAACTCGCAATAAAGCCACACACAGCAAGCGTGAAGAGAAGCACAAAGCCTAAATACTCTTTTGCCGTTAAATGATGTTCATTAATTGCAGCTGTCGGCTCTTTAATCAATAAGGTAGTCACAATACCAATCAGCATTAAACTCGCCATTAGTAAGTAACTTTTCTGCCAAGCAATGTAGGCATAGTGATCAAATGTGGAACCGAAATAACTTGCAAGATATAAAGCACCCGCACCGGCCATCAGCATCCCTATACGATAGCCTGCAATATAAGTGGATGACATCAATGCTTGCAATTCGGCTTCTGCAGATTCAATTCGATATGCATCAATCACAATATCTTGGGTGGCCGAGGAAAAACCTAACAACACTGCGGCAAAAGCCATCAGCGTTAAACTGTTTGCTGCAGGATCAATCATTGCCATTAACACAATTGCGGTAATAACCATCAACTGTGCTAACAATAACCAGCCTCGTCGCCGACCTAAATATTTAGTTAATACCGGCAAAGGCAGTACATCAACCAATGGTGCCCATACAAATTTGAATGAATACCCTAGCGCTGCCCAACTAAAATAAGTCACCGCCGCACGCTCAACACCCGCTTCGCGTAGCCACAAACTGAGTGACGAAAAAATCAGCAATAACGGTAAACCAGCAGAAATCCCCAAAAACAACATGGACATCACTTGTGGTCGGCAGAGCGCCTTAATACTTTGTTGCCAAGTTTGAATTTGAGTCATTCGGCTTCTAATCGTTGAATTTCTTTATACATCACATCGGCTTCAGCAGTAAGCTCAGCGTATAAACGCATATCACCATTACGTTGCGCCAACATACCTTGCTCTAACTTGTCGGCATATTGCTTTTTTAACTTCTTAAGTGGATTCGGCTTTAAAAATGAAAACATCATTTTTCCTTGGCATTAATCAAACAAAAAGGTATTTACCGTGCAATATTTATACTAACTCTACACCCGGTGACTATTTGGGCAATGAGTAATCATAATCAATCGTTAAAGGAGCGTGATCAGAAAAACGTTCTTCTTTATATATATCTGTCGCCGTCACTTTACCCTTTAATTGAGGTGACAATACATGATAATCAATCCGCCATCCCACATTATTTGCCCAGGCCTGACCACGGTTAGACCACCATGTGTATTCATGCTCTTCTTGCTCTAACTCACGAAATGCATCGACAAAGGCCATCTCACCAAACAGCTTATCTAACCAAGCACGTTCTTCAGGCAAAAACCCTGAATTCTTCTGATTGCCTTTCCAATTGCGGATATCTTCATTTTTATGGGCAATATTCCAATCACCACAAATCACGTAATCACGCCCAGACTCTTTCATCTGCTGCATTTTGGCTTCAAAGAAATCCATGCAACGATATTTAACTTGTTGGCGTTCCTCTTTAGAAGAGCCTGACGGTAAATACAGGGAAATAACGCTCAACTGACCAAACTGCGCTTCTATATAACGTCCCTCAGAATCAAATTCATCATTTCCCATGCCCTCAATCACGGCATCCGGTTTGTTTTTGCAGTATAAAGCGACGCCGCTATACCCTTTTTTTTGCGCATCATGGTAGTAACAATGGTAACCATCAGGATGGTACAAGGCATCTGATAACTGATCGATTTGCGCCTTTGTTTCTTGAATACACACCACATCTGCTGCTTGCTTTTGTATCCAGTCAAAAAAGCCCTTACGCCCAGCAGCCCGTATCCCATTGACATTTGCCGTTATGATTCTCATACTCTCACCCACAAAAAAGTTCACGCCATCATAACAACTAACGTGAACGATCCTAAGCCCAAACAAAAATAAGTAAATAAAACAAAGTTTTTGTTTACATTCTTTAAAAAAGACAGCATAATGCCCGGCTCTTTATGTATATATAGCTGATTTTTTTAGGAGAAGCACTTTGGCAAACTCGGCACAAGCAAAAAAACGCGCACGCCAAGCGGAAGATAACCGCCAACGTAACGCAAGTCAGCGTTCTGCGATGCGCACAAGCGTTAAAGCAATTCAAAAAGCAATTGATGATGGTGACAAAGACCAAGCAACTGCTGCATACAAAGCTGCTGTTCCAGCTTTAGACCGTATGGCTCGCAAAGGCATCATTCATAAAAATGCCGCTGCTCGTAGCAAAAGTCGTTTGAATACAGCTATTCGCGCACTGTAATATAAAAGCATTACGCTTTTTAAAGAACCGGCTTAATGCCGGTTTTTTTATGCCTGAAATTTATCACTCTAATTTAAGTATGACTTTAATTAATCATCGAAAGTATCATTAGTTCAATTTTTCACTCATCATGAACGAATGAATCAGCCACACACTACACAAACCTTTTTTTATACCTTATTCGCTTTATTAGCCTTTGCAGGTAACTCTGTTCTTTGTCGTTTAGCCCTCGGCGAACAAAATATTGATGCTGCCAGTTTTACCATCATCCGTTTACTGGCTGGAATTGCCGTATTACTGGTGATTATGCTTTTGACAAATAAGCAACGAGAAACACACACATCAAAAGGAAGTTGGTTATCCAGCGCCATGTTATTTCTCTATGCCATCACCTTTTCCTTTGCTTATATTTCGTTAGATACTGCAACCGGCGCACTTATTCTATTTGGCTCGGTTCAAATAACAATGATCATATTCAACGCGCTAAAAGGAAATAAACTGCATCATTTTGAATGGTTAGGCATGAGTCTGGCTTTTATCGGGTTTATTTATTTAGTCGCGCCAAATTTAAATACACCGTCACTGAATGGCTTCATATTAATGCTATTTTCAGGTATTGCATGGGCGATATACACGCTTAAGGGCAGAACAGCCGAAAACCCAATCACTGAAACCAGCTATAACTTTGTACGCACATTGCCTTTCGTTGTGATTTTATTGCTGCTAACAATGAGTGAGAGCCATTTAACATCACAAGGCGTAATGCTCGCACTCTTATCTGGAGGCCTTGCATCAGGTGCTGGCTATGCCGTTTGGTATGCCGCTCTTAAAGGACTGACAATTACTCAAGCAGCGGTTGTCCAATTATTGGTACCGATCATTGCTGCGTTAGGGGGCGTTATTTTTACCGATGAAGTCATTGGTGTACGTTTAACGTTATCAGCCATGATGATATTAGGCGGTATTTGTATCGTAATTACAGGGAAATACCTTATAAGCAAAGCAGTAGCTAAATCATAATGCTTTAGCTACTTGCCTTATTGATGAGTAACCACCACTAAATTATCACGATGGATAAGCTCTGGCTCATCAACATAACCAATCAATGACTCAATAAGTTGACTTGGCTGACCTTTAATTTGGTTTGCTTCTGCTGCCGAATAATTAACCAACCCACGAGCGACTTCTTGCCCATTCATATCTAAGCAAACCACTAAATCACCACGTGAAAAATCACCTTCGACCAACTTCACACCAACAGGCAAAATACTTTTACCTTGGCGAAGAATTACATCCACGGCACCATCATCTAAAATAAGTGCGCCTTGTGGTTTTAAGTGACCAACCAACCATTGCTGACGGGCAGATAACGGCTGGTGATCTGGCCATAGCAACGTGCCAACACCTTCACCGGCAGCAAAGCGTCTTATATTCTCAGGGTGTTTACCCGATAAAATAACCGTTGTTGCACCCGATTGTGCAGCGCGACGAGCCGCCAACAATTTAGTTGCCATTCCACCGCGGCCTAACGATCCTTTACTTCCGCTCGCCATAGCATCTAGATTTTCATTACTTGCAGCAGATCCAGCAATCATTTTGGCGTTAGGATTTGTACGAGGATCAGAATCAAACAAGCCATCTTGATCCGTCAAAATAACCAAAACTTCAGCATCAACCAGATTTGCCGTCATGGCTGCTAAGGTATCGTTATCACCAAAACGAATCTCATCGGTCGCTGTTGTGTCATTTTCATTAACGACTGGCAATACATTTAAATCAAGTAAGCTGTTCAGAGAACTTCGCGCATTAAGGTAGCGATTACGATCAGCTAAATCAGCATGAGTCAGCAAAATTTGCGCAGTATGAATACCATGTTTTTGACTTTCACTCGCATAAGCTTGAATGAGATCCATTTGACCCAAGCTTGCAGCGGCTTGTAGTAAATAAATTTCATGTGGGCGCTGATGCCAACCCAGTTTTTGCATGCCTGCCGCGACGGAACCAGACGTCACTAAAACGACTTCTTTACCTTGTGCTCTTAAGTAAGCGATTTCACCACTCAACCAGCGAATGCGATCGTAGTCTAAGCCTTCACCCACACGCGTTAATAGGGCACTGCCTATTTTAATAACCCAACGTTTGGTGTTAACAAGTTGTTGGTGTGGGATGTTCACACTTATTCCTCTATATCTATATCGTCTTCAGCATCAATAGGTTGCTGCACAGGTCGCATTGCCGCTTTTTTCGCTTCAGCAAGTTCTCTTTCTTGCTCTTTCATTTCATCAAGAAAATCCATGATTTCAGCACAAAGTTGATCACAACCTTCATTACTTTGACCACTGACGCGGAATACTTTCCCTTGCCAGTTTAACCGCTCAAGCACTTCGTCACACATTTCATCGCGAATATCTTCTGGCACTAAGTCCATTTTATTCAATACGAGCCATTGTGGTTGAGAGCCTAAAGCTTCACTGTAATTTTCTAACTCACGGTTAATAATTTCAACCGATTCCACAGGATCTTGTTTCACATCTGCTGGTGCCATATCAACCATGTGCAGAAGTAACCTTGTTCGAGTTAAGTGACGTAAAAATTGATGCCCTAACCCTGCGCCATCTGCCGCACCTTCGACTAAGCCTGGTACATCGGCAATCACAAAACTGCGCACATCTTTAAGTGTCACTACACCTAAATTTGGGTACAAAGTCGTAAATGGGTAATCCGCTACTTTTGGCTGCGCTGCAGATACTTGACTGATAAATGTTGATTTACCGGCATTCGGTAAACCCAGCAAACCAATATCTGCTAATAATTTCATTTCTAAACGTAAAGTACGTGATTCCCCCGGCGTACCATCGGTTGTTTGACGTGGTGCACGGTTAACACTCGACTTATATCGTGCATTACCTAAACCATGCCAACCGCCTTTCGCAACCATTAACTGGTCACCATGCTTGGTCAAATCACCAATGAGTTCATCCGTGTCATCGTCCCACGCTTCAGTACCAATAGGCACTTTAATCACTAAATCTTCACCTCGAGCACCACTACACAGTTTGCCACGGCCATGTTCGCCACGCTCTGCCTTGTAGTGTCGTTTATAGCGGAAATCGATCAGCGTATTTACCTGTGAATCAGCAAGTAAATAAATATCACCGCCATCACCACCGTCACCGCCATCTGGGCCACCGAAAGGGATGAATTTTTCACGACGAAAACTAAGACAGCCGTTGCCACCCGCTCCCGCTGCTATTTGAATTTTCGCTTCATCAACAAATTTCATCTTTACCTAACCGTGTGTGAAATACCCATAAACAAAAAACCCCGCATCAGCGGGGCTTTTAAGCTGTTAGCCCCTGAGGGCTATCATAATGCTTAGTCAGCAACTACGCTAACGAACATACGGCTATTTGCACCTTTCTTTTCAAAAAGAACTTTACCGTCTGCTTTTGCAAATAATGTGTGGTCTTTACCAACACCAACATTTAAACCTGCATGGTAACGTGTACCGCGTTGGCGAACTAAGATGTTACCACCAATTACTGCTTCGCCACCGTAACGCTTAACGCCAAGTCGTTTCGACTCCGAATCACGTCCGTTTCTAGTACTACCACCCGCTTTCTTATGAGCCATCTCTTAAATCCTCTTAAAACGTCTTAGGCTGTGATGCCTGT